>Ga0209488_10001683_pt1 | contig 18816 bp, 20 predicted proteins | sample Rivendell_Oct201_8_FD_188349 | JGI IMG/M metagenome (GOLD analysis project Ga0209488, IMG submission 188349) | Vadose zone soil microbial communities from the Eel River Critical Zone Observatory, Northern California, USA -... | ecosystem: Environmental > Terrestrial > Soil > Vadose zone >...
CCGCGCCTCCGTCTCTCCGCCTCTCCGCGTCCCCTCCCCGAAAGCGAAACGAGCGAAAGGCCGTCCAAAGTTGTCTTGCCATAACAGTACTCGCTCCCACAAGAATGCCAGAGTAGCTTTCTGCCCGTGTCAATGGTGTCAATGAGTGGTCGGGAACAGCAGTATGTACGGTAATTGACCAAAACACCCTGCTTCCATTTTGCCTCTAACCGCTATTCCCCGTATTGAAATGGCACTGCCTCCTCCCTCGCTGCACGTGGACGGCGCCAGTGAGAAAAAGAGCCTGAAGGAGAACCTGGGTAAAGTACAGAACCGGCAAGTTCCCATTCCCTCTTTCCCTATCCCGGCGCGCGCCACACGATCCAACAAGCTCAGTTCGCCACTCACCACCACCTCCTCCCAAAACCCACTACAAAGCGCTCCGTGTCGTGGTTGATCCGAGTTTAACAAATAAATAATATCATGTGGCGGCGCCCCGTCAGACGCGAGCGATGGAAGCACGCACACACCCCGTACTACTGCAAAACAAAATAAGCATATACATACCATACAAGGGGATTATTAATTGCTCCCGAACGGCGAATTGGGTGTAGGGCGCTTGACAGACATCGATGGGTGGTGGGTGGCGGAGGTGGCACGACCACCACGATCACGCGCCGCACGGCGCCGCAGAAGCCAAAAATAAAAACTGAGAGAGCCAAGCAAGCCCCCAGCGATGAACGATTTACCCGCTACGTTCCCTTCCAAGTTTACTATTGGTGTTGGTGGCGGGGGCGTATACGTGCAACCCCTGCGGCGCGCAACGTGACGAGGGAGGGTTCAGGCCATGGGAAAGATCCGTGCGGCGTTTTATCAATTAGGGTTATGGTATTTGTGTGTCAGAAACAAACAAACAATTTATTTACACTAACTTACCCCCGCAAAGCTTGGCCCGACCGACTTCAATTGGACGTCCGACGGCCAAGGGGCCAAAGCTAAAGCTCACCGTTGATGAGACTTCCCAACTCGTCGGATCACCAACATCCGCACTTGCACAGCCATCCGTTACGAATGGGCATTGCCTACTCAAGTTCCGCCTCGACGTTTCTCTCTTTCTCATCAGACGCCCATAAAAGAACTGGCCTTCTGATGCTGCTCCCGGCACAGAGAATGAATCGAATCTCAGTAGTACGTATTATCCTCTACGTATCCCAAAAGGCACAAAATACAACATGGATAGCTTTAGGGTATCGTGTGATGAGCAGTGGCGCTGTTCCGTTGACGGTAGCAATGTCGTCATTCGTAAGTGATAATGTAAACAACAGTAAAGGTGAGAAGCGAGCACAGAGACGAAAAACAAGGAACAGCAAATGCAAAACAAAAGAGACGAATGCTATGCAGATCAAAAAATGACAAAGCCAGACGAATAGGAAGAGATGAAGCGTGATGTACGGCAATGCAGGGAGTCAGATGGCCATGATATGAGTAATGTAATGAGATATCCGAGAAGGTCAGAGTGAAAGATGAGATAGATGCGTCTCAAAAGCCCAAAGAAATTAGAGATGAAAACAGCACGTAGCCCATGTAAAGTAAAACAACGAGGGAAATAAAAGAAAGGTAAAAAAAAGATGAACGAGAAAAGAAACACTGTTTTGAGCCGCGATGGACCCAATCACGGCGCACCGACGAACATGGTCCACTCGCCGGTGCCAGGCCCAGGCTCGAGCCCATGAAACTGCGTATACCCCAACAAACAGTCAACGCGGCGTATACCATCCGGCGCCGCAGACCCCTGCGGAAAGCCCGCAGCGACGCGCGCGACGCACGCAGCCGAGGCGAGCGACACGTTCTCGAGTGCCATATCCGCGAGCTCGAGCGGGCGCACAAACTCGAGCAGGTTCGCGACCAGCGCACCGAACACGTCCCCACAGCGCACCCCCACCGGATTCCGCACGTCCACAGGCCAGCGCCATCCCGCGTGGCCCCCGATCGCGCCGATCCGTAGCGCGCCCGTCGGGGGCCACGTCGCCGGCTGCGCGTAGTCCGACGCCGCCATCGGCATCGCGGGCCCGCCCGGCCCGGAAGCGGGGAAGAGGACTGAGCGCGCGGCCATGCGGAGGTCCCAGGCGAGTGTGGGCAGGCCGGCGGTGCGGTGCACGAGAAAGGGGTTTAGAGCGCTTGTCGACGAGTTCGTGCGCATGAGAGGAGCAGAGGGTGTCGGGAGATGGGATAGTTGGGGTGGGAGAGGGGGCAGCGGGTGATCATACGAACTTGATATGGCTTCACGCTCGACAGGTGAAGATATATCCATATCCAAGGCTACCCACGGGTGAGCGGACCCTAGTCATACTGGGATGAATGAAGGCTACACACCAAAGCTCTCCCCTAAGGTGTGATCTATCAGGCGGTAGGCCCATTGTGCAAGGTCATACCAATTGCTCGCGGTGAGCTGCGGAGGGGCGTCTATAGCAGTGAGCGGGGCCGGCCCGGGTTGCCGTCCTGCTCATCGCCCGATCCGTCGTCAGCACACCAACGAGTTCGCCAAACCGAACATGTACACACCAGATCTTCTACGGAAAACAGAAGAGACAACTGTCCAACTATTGCTACGAGGCCGCCTTCCTGATCCCTCCTGTGTCGGCTGCTGCGAGGTCCTTTCAAACTTTGCCTTTGCCCTTTCACGCCAGCTTCGTGCGCTCGCCGGCGACGCCGCCATCGGGCTAGTGATTGGATCAGCTGGTACGTCGGCGCCAGGTGGTGCAAATGTGAAGCGAGGTGTTTGCGCGAGTTCCGAGTTGGGGGGGACGACTGCAGTCAGACTGAGATCGAGTGGCGTGACACCTTGCACCTGCGAAAACAAGGACGCGCCGCCAGACCGAGGGTGAAAAATGGGGGCGCTTGATGACGGTACCGATCGAGTCGGAGAGACGTAGTTCTGTGGAGGGAGGCTCTCTGCCGGCGCATATCCGACCGGAAGGACGAGCGACTGATGCGGAGGCGGGACGATGGGCGGCGAGACGCGGTCAGGGAGGGATAAATGTGGCGAGAGAGGATGGGGATTTGGCATGATGGCACCGTTGGGATAGTCCGAGTGGGTGACCGTGCGGATGGGACCTGAGGATGTCGCCGGGGATCCAAGGGTGAAAGTGGTGGTGGCGAGTGCTCCAGGTGGGTCGTGTGAGGTCGGATAACTGTCCAGTAAGGAGTGTAGGTCGTGCGGATCGCGTTGGGGTCCAGAGTAGCTGTATTGCTGCCGATGCGACGTTGGAGGCGCAAGCAGCGAAGAGTCGCCAATCGAGTTGCTCTCGTCTTGTTCGTCGGCTTCAGCAGGCTCTGGAGGAGAATCGTGACGGTCGGCAGGCATGTTGGGTGTTTTGCTGCACGAGTCGTCAAAAGGCCAAAGGGTGGCCTTTGAGGACGTATCACGTAAGATATTTATATCACGTACTTGTAGTCGGACACTGGGTTGCACTGCCCCTCACGGAGGATCGCTTGGATACGCTCTGGAGAGAGCTTGGCTAGGAGGCTTGACCATTGCATAACGGGTTACAGTCGTCCGGGATTCGTTTTCGAACGAGATTGGCAAATAAATCAGTGATCAGGATGATCAAAGGCCAAATAACAAAGAAACGGGGATTGATCACTGCCGGAAGTGGGCTGGGAGTGCAGGCTGTGAACGCAATTTAGGGTGGGGGCCCCAGAAATAAGCGTGAACAGCTTTTGGAGAGAGGGGACAGGATACAGCACAGCGTCGTCGACGTCGTCCACGCGGAGATGGGAGGGAAGAGACGGGAGCGGCGACGAATGCGAAGCGCTGAACGGATTGGGCGCACGATAGCCACGCGAGTGACTGGAATACTTTCACGGACGATCGGCCTGGCTAGGCGGCAAAAGCATATATGCGTGTATACGGACGAACAGGTCGGCTTCTTGTTCAGCATTGGACACTCAGGCAGCCCAACTATGACCAGAGTGCATTTTGCCCACAGTTGGCTAAAAATAATGCACCCCGGAATTGCTGGGTCCAGGCTGTGGGGGGATGCCAGGTACTGGCAATCGTTGCATGGCATCAGATTCGTAGAAAATGTGGAGGAGTAGTGAGGTATGAAGGACGCCCAAGAGCAAAAAAAAAAAAAAGGTTGGACGATGAGACAGGGCGACGAGGTGATCGTCACGAACAGGTGAGGGGGGGAACGCAGGGGGTGCCTGTTGCGCTGTGTTGTCACCGCTGGCAATACGAACACGAACCATGTGGTGTTCTCTGCGGGCCGGTGAGGCCATCCCGTACATTGGTAGATGAGCTTTGAGTCCATCGTCACAGCCTCGATATGCTAACACCATCAAGGGATTTATTGTAACTTTTACGACACGTCGGTTATGCTGCTGTCGGTGTAGAGCCGCTGCGTCGCCCTTTGCCCTACGAGAACATTATCACTAGAGGAGCTAGCTCCCTATGATTACGTAATCCATGGGCAGTGAGGACTCCTTGCAACGCGAGGGGCTCTGCATGTTTCGTCCAGGTTGTGATGTTTGAGGGTGCGGGAATTTCTGCAATCACATGTTGAGTGCTTGCCACGTATGGTCCCTCGTTGCGTATGTACAGGTTCATAACCGAGAATGCAATTACGGAACAAGTCGAGAACGACGGCACTCTCGGGAACTTGACCTTTGAAGGATCGAGGAGTGGAGTGGTCTCGCATGCAGCTGTCATTGTCATCACGCAAAGGGCGGTCCGCCAGCTAAGACCAAAAGCAAAGGGTTGAAAAGCCAAGGAAAGAAAATAGTGTGGATGATTCGGTTGCAGCGCGGCAGGGCATCGTAACTTGGCTTGGGTCGAAACGCCATTCCACGAACTGGGGGTGTTTAAGTCGCGGAATATTCTACATACCGTTTCCATTTTTTTTTTGCTTCCTCCCCTCCGACTCTAGGTCCAGGCGTCCAGTGGTCTGGAAGCGTCAGGCACATTCTAAAAGACCCGCCCCACCCTCTGATCGTCTGCGAACGAACGAACTTGAATCGACAAATCGATTCGGGAGACTGCCCGACTCATCACTCATCACGATCACGATCCTTTTGTTTTTGCTTCCGGCCTAGCGCATCTTGTCTTTGTCTTGTCTTGCCAGCCAGGACGTGCGGGGCGGAGGGGTCGATCCAAGGGCAGGCAGGCAGGCAGGCACATTGCGGCGCGGGATGAGTACGAATGATTTCGCCTCGCAGAATCTCCGTCACCCGCAGCGGAAAAATCATCGGATGAAAGGAAGCCCGAGGCCCGCTACACGTTGCACAACGTTGCGGAGCGTCCGTTCGATGAGGGGAGTCATTCCGGCGGAGTCGGAAGAAGGAAGCTCGTACTTTTTATGTGTGAAGAACGGATTGTAAGGTTGCCAATTTCACAACTAAGCAGAGAGTCAATAGCACGGACGCAGTTTGCCGGTTTTCATTTTCATCTCCGCCCTATGCCCAATAATACTATCTTAACCGTGACAAGCAATCAATTGTCACTCCGGGATCCTGCCTGCCCTAGAAATTTTCACGTACAGTACTTGTTGAAAACTCAATTCTTAAAAAGAAAAAAAAGCTATCTTTCTTTTAGATACCGATTGCAAAACTCATTCGGTTATTGTTGGGAATCGAGGCCCTGATAAATGTCACGCTTCTTGTCACGTGGCAAGTGCAGCCGACAATCGGAGCCTGAAATGATAAACGTGCGATAGTGATGATAGATAGCAGTTCTGTCAACATCAAAACCTGGTTTATCCACACATCTGCCACTCCAAGCAGCGCTTTTCGAAAAGGCGAGAAGCTAGGGAAAGATCAAGTCAAGCTCCAGAGAAAGTAAAAGAGGATCCTGACATCATGAAGACATCGCAACACCGAAGATCTCAAGAACCCCAGCATCAAGCCACAGGCGCGAAGGTGACCGATCATCATTTTCGCAATTGCACCTGAGCTTTCTATTGAACCGTTTGCGCCACGCCGTAGCTACGGCGTAACTTCAAATTTGGTACTCAAAAAATGCGGGGAGGAGGCAAGCGTTCGGCAGTGTGTGACCCCTGCAATCGCTTCCGACCAGGCGAGATCCCGAGGTATCGCGATCAACCACACAGTCGCACGCACACTTTGTGCATTTCTCACATGACGCACAGAGAGACATGACCACGACGCATACTGACTTGTGTGTGATGTGCGGGTGGCGCGGGGGGCAACACTGTATCTGACGAGACGGGGCGTCGATGTGGACCCGCCCCTCCACCCTCCGATCACAAGTCCAGAACACGGGCGGAAACGCCCTTCCCCCCACATCTCATCTCGCCGCGGGGCTACTTACCATCAATTGCTTTTAGTAAAAGTGAATAGGAAGAAAAAAATTCGCGAACCCTGAGGGCAAACACGTTACGCCCACGCCCGTGTTCTGTACCCATTTGGTGATATTGCAGATTGAAAGGGAGGGAGGCGGAATATGTAAAGAAATAAAGAATTCGTCGATGCTTGCCCGCAGACCCCCTTGCGCGTACGACCACAATATATTGGAGAACTCGAGAAGTGAGAACTATCGCGCTGTCATATACCTTTTGGGGGACACAAAGGGGAAAAAGACAATGAAAGAAAAAAATTCCGAAGGAGCGACGGCTCGGAAAGACAGTGGAGGGTGAAAAAATAGATAAGCCATCATCGAGTTAAACTGCAAGACAACCGGAAACGGACAAAGAAAGGCACACAGAGAATAAGTCCGAGGAGCAAGGAGGCGAAAAGGGCGAGTGAGGAAAAAAATAAATCAATGCGCAAAGAGTTTAGGCTTCGTCGTGTATACGGCGTGTGTATCCTGACGTAACCCGAATACGTTACGCGTTACGTTTGCGTGAGCGTTCAGAGAGCCGGGCACGTGGCATCCACGCGCGCGTAACGCGAAATCATCAGTTATGATTCAACTCCCGCAAGGTTCAAAACGTGTATGGCGCACGCAATCGCTTCGTTTCGCGTCCAGCCCCTTGCACTGCCTCTCCCTCCTCTTCCCACACTGGGGGTGGCTTCTTATCTTAAGGGTTTTATCTCAATCAATGACTCTCAAGATCGTTTCTGTCGCACCACAAAGACTTCTGCGCCGCGCAACGGTGGCGGTCGCTACTACGCCACATGACAGACGATACACACGGACGACAATTATTGGGGGAGTGCGATCCCTTCAGAGTCAGCCGCAAAGGTTGAACGAGTCCACCACGGCCCAATCTAGAACAAATATTTTAAAATAGAACAAACGAAATTCATGAGACGATACGAGGGTGACGATACGATACCACGATACGGCGTTGGGGACAGACGAAAAAAAAAACTTACAAAAAATGGTCTAGAAACCCGTGCACCCGCCACGCACCTACTGTATGTCATGACGCTCTCGCGCCTCCGCGCTGGCGTACACTTGCCTTCTTTGCCCTCTCCGTAGGCACAGACTCGCGCCCCATTTACAGAGATAAGATACGCGCTTGTTCTCACCCATCACCTCTCCACTTGCATGCGGACCTCCGCCTCTCCGCCGCTCGCGATGAGCGCCCCATTTCAAAAAGCCTATCGGCTTGCTTCTGCTGGAGATATAATCATAATCGTCCCTGCCTCGTGTAGGCATTCCTTCCCCGTGTGTCGGCGGTGGCTGCCCTCCAGTTCTATGCGCTGTCGGTCCAGCTGAGTCGCTGTAACGCTCGTCGACCGCCGCACCCATAATCTACGCCTGGCACTTCGATTAGCGAGACGTCTTCCTTAATATTTCCTTTATTTGTTTGAAGATGCAACTTCTCGAAAACCTTGCGAGGCGTGATTGCACTCATAGACAATGGGCTCGCGGGTAAGCCCGCACCTGACTCATCAGTTGTGATCGCGAAGCGCGGCTTTACGTCCGCGGCGCGGTCCCCCCGTCATGTCCGGTGAGGGGCGTGGGAGAGAGGGGTTTCATTTTTCCATGCAGTGCGCACTAGAAATTGCGAAGTCGCGTCATGCGTCGAATCTCCGCGACCGTGGGACCGGGGTGCCGCGTAAAGGTACCATCGGCGCCTGGCATCGATAGAGCCGAGCAGGATTGCTGGGGGGGGGGGGAAGTAATACCGCCGATTGTGCTCTTCTATCCTGCGCGCACCCACGCGAGTCGACATACCGAACCCCGTCTTCGCGCACCCGAGTGTGGCCTCCCGTTATACTTTCCCTTGATGATGACTCGTTCCCCGACAGGGCGCCTCATTCCTATTCCGAATTTGACCATGTCGCAGTATTGTTCACGAGCCATCCAGTCGGCTCACGGCACGCTGAAACCGGGATCTCAGCTCACTGATAAGATCAGATCTGGAAACTTGTCCCAGATTAATATTATGGGTCTCGTCATCGTAATGCCCAAACCATTCCGAAGAAAGCTGACTGTCTGATTGCGCAAACGCTCCTACTCTCAGGGGGGGAAGAGGCGACTATTTACTCACCAAAGGGCCAGAAAGTGGTTTGGTCGCTGTATATGTGGAGACAGGATAGAAAATCATTTGCGGAGGTCCAGAGGAGCGGAAACCTCGCTTGCTTCGTCATCTTCCAGAACCCTAGACTGTCTGATAAGCACGAGCCTGATACGCCACCGCGCAAGGGGGAACATCACAACGGGTACATGGGAGTAGGCCGAGTTAGCCTCCCGAGGACACCTGTTTCTCGACGTGATTGTTGGAACTAAACCACTTTGAGGGGGATCCACGTTTGCCGACGACGACAGCTCTGTGGTAGACATTTTTTTATTTTTTATTTTGATGTGATGGCCGACTGAGGATTCGGTGTCAATTGGAGGGCGCGCAGCGCCACGGTGTGAAGAGAGGGAAGGTGTACAGCCTGTGGGGGAGCCTGAGGCAAATGGAGAATAGCCAGAGAGGATAGACGCTCGGGGTACCGCAATCTGGCCCCCCCCTCTTGCCTTGGAAAGAAAGAAGTTGGATACGTTTTCCTTTGGAGGGGAGAGGGGCCTGTTTCGGGAGCTGGTGGAAGCAAAACTCGATCATGTCGATCGTACAAGGTTTTTTTTGTTTCCGCCCCTTCTGGGTGAAAGAGGGGGGACGTTGTATCCAAGGCGACGAGCGAAACACGTTCCCCCCGAGGGTAACGACGGTCCAAGCATCGATAGATAACAAAGAGAGGTGGTCCAGGCGTTGATAGTGGCTGTGCACGCGAGCTTGCCCCTTATCGTAACACAAAATTGCAGGGAAATCACGAAACAGAGTTAGCGCAGAGACGACTGGAGCCGTGAGCGAGACGCAATCTCGGCGACACGACATGGATAATTTCTCCCAAAAATGCCAAAAGTTGAGAGCGAGGGATGAGAGACATGACAAGGGCAGAGGGTTGCCCTCCCATTTTCGTTCTCCGACTGACGTCCTCCGGGCTCCAACCCATCAGTGTAAGCGGTCTCGGACACTCGGGTGCGTAGGGACGCCGTGCCCGTTGTCGGGTAGTTTGCGTCGTAGGAATTAGGACAGTATTAAGTGGATCACGGGGACAGGCACGGACTCCACGCCGCTACTGATGACATGTCTCATGTCACGAGCGCAAAACACGGCAATATTTGCAAGCATTTCCGAAAAACGCTGACAGCTGACGGACCAACGAGCCAAGAAAAGGGGAAGTCTCGCGCGCGCGCGCGCGACAGCACGTAAATTGACGTGGGGAATCAAATATTCCGAAAATGACCGTCCAGTCCAGAGGTTCGAACACTCCTCATATAAATTTCTTATGAGCCTCAAGGTGAACAAAGAAAATGCAATGGGGAAAAGAAGAAAAAGGTGGAGATGGTGTGTCCAACTAACGGGACGGGGATGGGAGAGGTGTTGCCGGCGCAAGGGAGCAAGGGACGGTGACCCGGTTATTCGGAAAGTGGAGTGGCGCATGTGGAGCAGGTGCGCATCCGAGACAGTCAAGAGTTAGGCGCGTGGGGAAAGTACAGTATATGGAAAGGACAGATGACGCAGGGAGGTAGGGAGATTTGAAGATATTGTGTTGGTATTACCGGATGGGGAGTACGGGAGTGGGGAAATGGACGAAAGAGGGAGAGCGAGGAATGGCAGACTCGGAAAGAGAGGAAATTATGAAATGGGAAGGGACCGATGGGATTTCCCAGATGGGAATGTTGATTTGCAAGAGGCCGAATATTTGATGGGCCAATGTGTGAATGGGTCGGAACGTACAAGCGTGTAATCGAACATTGATGGGACAGGATTGTGGCGAGTCCATGGTTGGTACGAGTCATCACCTATCTACGGGTTGGCCAAGCGGAGGGGGAACTCGGGGGTGGGGAAATGCTGTATGCTGTATGGATGTTACGGAGGTGACGATTCGGGACATGTACAATGGGGTCGGGCCAGGAAAATGGCGTGACTCGTCCGGGAATGTCGCGCCGGGGTCATTAAAGGTGTTTTACGACTCACGAGGGAAAAAGAAAAGAAAAATAAATAAGTGGTGGGTAATTAGGCGAAGGGATGGGAAATGGAAGGAGATAACTGTAGGGAACGGAATATTCTTACCCACTTGGCCTTTGAAAGACAATAGCAAGGCGGCAGTGGCGGAAAGTATTTACACGTATTTGTGAATAGAATGGATAGTTGGAAATTTCCAAATTTGAGAGGTGGTCCCTCGCCGATCCAGATCGGGCCAAGACCCAAAAGGGGAGTTGTGAGATCTGAACTGAACCATTACGGCTACGACTCATTCGGGGGAGGGGAAGTAAAGTAAAGTAAACCTTGCTCAGGCCCTAGCCTCAGGACAACTATAAAGTCTCGCTACGCTGCTAATTGTCTTCGGTTGCCACCACTCACAATTGTTTTTTTGCGCTCGTCCCGACAAGACAAAAGACCAACGATTGCTCTCCTCACCTGCCTCGAGCAACAACCCATTTCTCCCTCCTGCCACTCTAGCGCGGGAGTATCGACGAGCGTTTCTTTGGACGCAAGCTTGCCTTGCCTTAACTTGCCCTTTTATCTCAAGTCATCACAATTCCCCTCCCCCTCGATTTCTTAACAACAATTATCTTCTTCTCTCTGCTTCTCTCGCGCGTGCAAATAACAAAGGAACGATCTAATCATGCCCGCCATTCGCACGCGTGACACTCCCGCACAATGTGAGTCCTCCCCTTAACCCCTTCCCCTCCCTCTCCCGCCTATCATTCCGCTCACATCCCTCAAGCACTCGAAGTGGCCGTGGCTGCGCCCGACACTAACCATCCGATACTGAATGTCATTTCTCCGACGCCGCGCGCCTTTACGTTTCCCATGAACGTCCACACTCCTTCCCCCTCGCCGTCCAACTCGCCATTTGAGCCTGATCTCGGACCGCTCACGTTCACTACGCCTCCTCCTTTCAACAAGACCCACACCCCGTCCTCGTCCATCTCGTCCATCGCTTCACTCTCGTTGAACACCAACTTCAACAGCACGCTCTCCCCAGACGTGCCTGCGACTCCCTCGAGTTCGCATCGTCGCAGACGTTCCACTGTCTCCGACATCAACGAGCGTCGACCAAAGAAGGGTGACGAGGATTACATCAAGCGGCCTGAGAACGCGTTTATCCTCTTCCGCCGCAAATGTTGTGAGGACCGTAATCTGGCGCAGGGCGCTGGAGACGCAGGCGAGGGCGATGTGTCCGCTCCACCCACCAAGAAGCAACGCCAGGCCGATCTGTCCAAAACGATCAGCCAACAGTGGAAGAGTCTCTCAGCTGAGGAACGTCAGTACTGGGAGGATCTCGCAAAGGAAAAGAAGGTGCGCTCACTCTTTCCAAGTTTTCTCCCTCCCCCGTCGGTTTTACTTACTCGCATGATTACAGAAAGAGCATGAAGCATTGTACCCCAATTACGTTTACCGTCCTCAGCGCGTCAAGGGTAAGAAGGCCGCTGCCAATGGTAAAGGAAAGGCCCGTGGTCCCGATGAGCCAGAGACCGATTCTGAGGGTCTCTCGTTCGTGATGCCCGTTCCCGCTGTGCCTCAGCGTGTGGGTCGTCGTGCCATCTCTGTGCCCACGCCACCTCCGGCATTCCAACAGACGATCCATATCCCGATGGTATACATGCCTTCTACACCTTCTACACCCTCGGTGATGCCTATTTCTATGCACCGCAACTCTTCTCCTGCCCAGGTCCCCTCTCAGCTCTCTTCTGATGGCATGGGCTATGACTATGTCCCTCCCAACGGAGCATTGATGCCCACTTTCAGCAATCCGCCCCAGGGATGGACGCCTGATGGCACTGCCTGCGGTGATGCCTATGTGAACGTATTCGACATGCCGCACCTTGATCCGCTCTCAATCCCACACTGCGCCCCGCCACCCGAGGCCCTCTTCAAGTCGCCCTCTCCTGGCTCGTACACCAACTCCTCGGGTCCACCTTCACCCCACACATCCCCGTACACGCCGACGGCCCTGGAGACGCTCCACGTTTCCAACGATGCATGGCAGGCACAGACGTCGCTCCCGGTCTTTGACGAGCCCCCAATGCCAGTCTCTCTCGAGTACCAGCCGTACGCGTGGGCCAACGCTCCAGACTTGTGGGTGAATGGGGGTGCGCCGATGTTCAATGAGGATTTCGACCTTGCCATGATTCCGCCGATCTCCATCGAGGTGCCCAAGTTTGACGGGCTCACGCATATCGTAGATCAGTCGTGCGCGCATGACTTCCTTAGTCCACAAAGCGAGCAAGATGGGGATGTGTACGCACCTGTCTTCACCTTTAATGACGCAAACGAGATCCAGCTCGTGGACGGCTTTTGAGGCACCCCTTTACCTCTCACGCTCAACTAACTCCCTCCCTGTGTATGATGGCCCCGGCGGTCAAATATGTACGCAGACGAAGTCACCCACACGACTGCACGACAAAGCCCTGACCTCAGCCAAGCCTTTGTACGGATATTCCCTCCTTTGTTGTATTACCACACCTGGAGTTCCCCACACGCCCTGTAGTTTTCTTTTTTTCTCTTCAACCCATTTTTTCCCGGGTCGCGTCGCCTTCAGGACACTTGGTCTCTTCTCCTGTAAATTGATTGTATTTTTTTTTGTCATGCGCGAGGTTCAATCCCGCTGTATCCACCGTTACCCCCATCTCCTCGCTTTCCCTTGTCCAATATGCGCTATACCTTGACTACGACTTGTGTACTCACCTTACCTCCAAGGCTACCTTTACCCCCCCTCATGCGCCCGACGTTTGGATACCCTGGATGACCGATACGTATGACGCTTGCATTCTTTCACCCCCCCCATCCCCTCGCTACCTGTTTTATCATTCACATTACCTTGTCTTGTTACTCGGTCCTTCACCGGAGCGTCTTTGCAATGAATAAAACCTGATTGAACACCCGGAAATTTACTCGTCTGAGATGAGAGGGGAGTGGTAGTGGTTGGGGAGGAGGGTTGTTGCAAGTCTGCGAGTGCCTTGGAGACGGCGACTCGCACGTGTTGCCACTCAGGCTGCAGCAGTCGATAATTCCCTTTCCCTCTTCCTACAGTCGACTATCACTTTCCGCGGCCCATCTCTTCATTTTTCATCGGGCGGATCAGGCAATAATCCAAGTGTCTAAATCGTGTTTAGCCCGCAAGTTCCGACGGACCTCGTGGGTCACTCGGTCGCCATACGCCGTCCTCTCCTTCCCTCTCTCCCTCCATGACCATCCTCCATTCCCCAAAACCATGATCACCCTCAACTGGTTTATTTCGGATCATCGTGAGATTCCCCCAACCGAGTGCGCAGTCCCCCAACCGCGCTCGCTAACTTGGCAGCCCTCGCCCTCGCCCTTGAAGCACGTCCTGCACTACCCACATACGCCTCCGTCCCCACCGGTGCTCTCTCCGGTCGTCTGGTCGAACCTCCCAATCGAGCTCGTCACACAGATCCTCTCATATGCTGCCTTTGCATCCCGCGCGGACGCCCATGCCCTCTGCCTCGTGTCCTCCGCCGTCCGCCGCGCGGTTCTCCCCGCTCTCTATCACAACGTGCTCCTCCGCTCCGCCAGCCAGGTACCTGCCTTTGTCTCCCCGTTCACCACCAAGCAACGGCGGCTGCCATACCACCGCTACGCCGTGCCCGGCTTTCCCAAGAACCACAGCACCGGCACCAGCAACAACAACAACAACAACGATTCCGATTCCGATTCCGATTTTAAACTGCTCGCCCACATTCCCATCTACGCCCTCGCCCTAGCGCTTCCCACCAAACGGCCCTCACTCGAAGCTGCACTAGCGCGCACTGCGCCGGCGCTCACCTCGCTCGAGCACCTAGCCCTGACGGCGCCGCTGCTAGGCGCGCACGCGCACTGGCTGCGCGCAGCGCCGCATGTACGCCCGCACACGCTGATGCTCTACCACCTCGGGCGGCCCGCGCCGGTGCACTTTGGCGAGCCCTTCCTCCGCGACGTCACGCACCTCTACACGTCCACCCTCTCCGGCTTCCGCGATACCTCCCCCGCGTCCCTCCCCGCGCTCACCCACATAGCCCTCGCCACGCGCGCCGCGCAGCCCCCCGCCGTCATCGACGAGGTCCTCGCCGGCGCACGCCGCGTCCTCAGCAACTGCCCGCACCTCACCATCCTCGTCCTTGCCCTACACAACATCACCACCGCCGGCGCCGGCAGCACCGGCGCGACCTCCCCCAGCAGCACGGGCGCAGGTGGGGGAGGCGCTGGCCTGGCGGCCATCACGCTCCCTGCACCGTGGCGCGCGGCACTTGCACGCCAGCGCGACCCTCGCCTGCACGTCCTGCCGTTTGCTCTGCACGCGCGGGTTATGTGGCGGGACGTCGTCGCTGGCGGGAGTTGTGGGCCACCGGACGTGTTTGCGTGCGCACAGGCGTGGCGTGAGGCCGAGGCGCGCGGGGCAGCGTCGATTTTGTTGCGCCTCGCGGGGGAGGCGGCCATGCGGAATGCTGCGCTTGAGTCGTGGAAGGAGGACGAGTGGGACTTGGATTTGATGACTGCGCCGGGGTACGTGCACGGTCGGTCGGCCGACGAAGGTGAAACGGATACTCGTGAGTGTTTTGTCCGATATTCGGTTGATTTGGCTAACTAACAAACTCGTTCGTCATTCCCATCTCCCCATCCCCCAACCACCTTTGGCACAGCGGCGGTGCAGTGGTGATACGTTGATTCGTGCCTCCCTTGTGGGACCTATACAGTTGTCCGCGTGGGAGCCTCCTCGTGAGTGGTGGGGTTTTGTGTCTATTGTGGTGAGACATGGACTCGTGCCTACGAAGAAGGACTGGGAGAGACAACAATGCACTACGAGTCCGAGACCCGCGATGTTCCGCGTTTCACCTGGATGATGGAATCCTGTGACCACAGATGTCTCGGTATGCCAGCCACCTTTCCATCACGTTCATTGTTCCGTTGACTTCCTCACTTGTTCTGTAGACGCCGCTCTCACGTTCTCCTCCTTCCATTGATTGCGCGGGTGTTTCCATTGGTTTTCATACACCCACTTTCCCTTTGTGTTCAAACTGTTCTCTATCTTAATTTGTATTACCGAACGCTCCTCGCTGGACCCAGTCCGTATCCCCCTTCTTCCTTCCATTGTCCGTGTCTGTTTGATGCCCATTCGCCCCCTTTCTATGAACGGAAACGAACGAAGAAGCCCTGGTCTGCTTCACCCTTGACGCATTCTGATCACCACCACGATGCTGTACACTAATTACCCGATAATGAAACTCTGCGCAGCTTCTACTCTTTTGTCTACGCATTAACAAGACGCACCAAATCCGTTACCGAGCGCTATTGCGACCCATGTGTGCGTGAGAGCGCTGGTGGTCACTCTTCCTCCTTTACTGTATCTGGCTCTCACGGCCGCTCGTCTCTCTGTTCAATTCTGTCCCGGTGGACCCGCCTTCGGAACCTCGACTCGGACATATCGATCTTGATCCCCCATTTGACCCTATTTTCTCTCAAGCCTATAACACCCCAGATTATTTTGGATATATATGTCCATATGCACATTTCTAGGTATGGGGTATTTTTCGATTTGTGAACGGCCCTGCCAGATGCGGTCAGGCGCAGGGAGGTGCCCATACATACAGTAAAGCTAAGGCACCCAATCCTCCACTTGTCTTAATTATCATGAGCGCGGCGATCAAAAAAAGGAAAGAAAAAAAAAACAAGACCTAATGGGCTTGCGAGCCCCCTTGCTTGTTGTGCTAGTGCCAGGGACTTGGGGGGGCCAAATATAGATGCAGGCCGACCCTGTTCATTTTCGCAGATAGTTACCGCGGGGAACGGGGGTTGAGGTTATCACTCAGGCTATACTGTATGGCGATAGAGGAAGGGTAGAATACATCTTTTTGTCTGCGCGTGCGGGTGTGCTACTACAACCCCCGAGATGGAGCGAAATCAGAAGCGAGGCGGTGCATCGATGGCCGCCGGGAGATGTTGATCGTTCAAGTTTGTTTGAACCGGATTGTTTCTGAAGAAGACTGATACCTCGTACCGCTCATGATGGATGGACCAACGACTCTGCTACTAGTGGGGTGATCATGGGAAGCATCATCATATGATCAGGGGCCACCGAGCTCGGTGGTTGCGGGTTTGGAGAATGGAGGGAGAACAGAATCGGAACGCAGGACCGCTGCAGAAGGGAGTCGGAGGCCAACTCGGGCATAGTGCGAGCACGACTCATCACGCGCACGGAGCCGAGCTAGCCGTCCGAGTCTCCGAGTAGCGCACAACCGCACTCGGCTACTACGGACGCCAATAACCCCCGCACTCGTCACTTTGTTCACATTCTTGTGTACCCAGGGAGCGGTGCGCCTTTTCTTGGAAGGCAACCCCATACAGCATATATGCACATCACATCATATCACGAGGTTCACTACTGACACATGTCAACCCCAAAGCTGGTAACCTCTCAACGGTTGAACATGCACATGCGAGGAACAGCGGCAAAGACGAGCGTTTTCTATTGTGAAGATTGCTCTGGCAGTGTGCCGATGGGGTTTACTGTCAAGGTTACAGTACTGACCCCTGTATGGCTAGCATGCGTGCTTGATGCTTATTGTAAGCGAGTTGACTCGGAGGATCGGCAACATTGTGTTGTCAAAGACGACTCACACACCAAACTCCGAGTCGGATCCAAATTGGAGGCCCGCTGTCATAGCCTTGCATTATCAACCACATGGACAAGATTGAAATCTTTCTCCATGACAATGACGCGCCAACCCCATTCCTCTCTATACCTAAAGACGACATTAGGCGATTGTCCCTCACACCGCACAGATGGATCATATTCGTTATGTTTACAATTTGCGGAGCACATGGCATGCTCACTGCAACTCCCGGAGGCCCACCTGTAAACATTGACACCACGTTTCCCGATCTTCTCGAAAGATACTATCTTATTCGAATGGTACGAGATTCCTCTTTGTCATCTTGTGCCCGTCTCATAATTTCACAGGCACATCCCTCGCATTCATCGACTACAGGGCATTGAATGATTCCGTTACATCGACCGTGAAAACATCACGCTCAGGACTGTACCGTCAACAAGTAGTGGATCGGAATGGCGTCTGTGTCGTGACTGGGGGCGTAGCTCAAATTTGTGATGCGGCGCACATCATCCCCAGAAGCAAGAAGGATAAGGTGTGTTATCTACTGTCTCAAGTTATTCCTGTCGCCCTCATCCGGTGTGATAGTATTTTCGAACAAGTTGTCTTATCCCGCCGTCATTTGTATCCCGAGTCAGATATCGAGATTGCAGGTATCAATGACGTACGAAATGGCACCCTGCTGGCTGCACATCTACATCGCATGTTTGGGTCCGGCCAGTGGCCTTTCTGAGAGTACGTAACAACTTGGCTCCACAGAAGAGCCTTCTAAATATTATGGATGTGATTACTAGACGCCGAACTTTGTGCTCCGTTGTGATGACATCTCAAGTGCGGATGCGGATCAAGAACTGAATGGGGGGTTGGATCTGGGCTGATATGTTGCATCGTAACATATCATCGCAGATTCGACCTATCGTCTAGTTCTTGATGACAATCTTCGCCATGGCTCGGAAAGTGAACTTCCGCCGGCAATCCTTCTCGACTTCATCTTGGCGCCGCTGCGTATCAGCGTTGGAAGACCGACGAGACTGTCAATAACAAACTGAACTCGTATTGTTCTGAGAAGTACGAAAAGATCCTCGGCCTGAAAGGTCCCAAACTCAACCCCACCGAATCCTCTGGCAGCGAGGGGGCTGACACAAGTAATGATAACTCGGACGATCCTGACTGGCGCGCAGGAATGCCAGGCCCGACACATCTGGCTGGGGGACCCCTCACGCGCCTGCTAATACCGCGTTGATGCACCAAATACGGTGCGCTACCTCGGCACCTCCTTCGACTTCCACCTCAACTAGCAAGCACACGTTCGCATCATGACCGACCACGCTCGCTCCACTCTCAAAGCGCGGCCTGGTGGTAATCCTCCCCATTCTAACATACACAGCTCCCGTCTGATTCACGGGAGGAGGCCTCCTTTTCCAACTCCACAATGCTGCATCCCCGAAGCCTCCTGCACCACTCCGATCGACCCACTCCACCAACTCCAACTCCTGGGCATCTTCTCTATCAACCTCCACCTCAACTGTACCTCCCCATATCTGCCCCTCACTTCTCTTACGCTCTTGCGGCCGCTCCATGGGACTTCTCCACCCCACACTTCTCCAACACTGTGGCCAACATGGTGATGAGCTCAAGCTCTGGGCGACGGTCATTCACTCCCTGGTTGACAAACTTGAACTGCCTAGACGATCTACAGCCAGTCGCCTGCACTGCTGCCACCTTCTCAGGAGGCACCGACTCGCAAGTCAGCCAATTAACCC
>Ga0209488_10001685_pt1 | contig 18811 bp, 25 predicted proteins | sample Rivendell_Oct201_8_FD_188349 | JGI IMG/M metagenome (GOLD analysis project Ga0209488, IMG submission 188349) | Vadose zone soil microbial communities from the Eel River Critical Zone Observatory, Northern California, USA -... | ecosystem: Environmental > Terrestrial > Soil > Vadose zone >...
ATGGAGACATTGGGTGTCTGAGTGAGGAGCAACTGACTCGGCCTTGACTGGGGAGGTGCTGCAGCACTTCACCACGCAACTCTAAAAAGCTGATAGCCTCACATGCCGAGACAGTGACTGGTTCCCGCAACTCGGTATATTACATATCCATATACTAGGGGGTATCGTATCGTGGCTATAACACATTGAAAATATAAACACACATCCGAGTCATGGTATGATCTATGGACGCTTATCGGCGCCTTGCGCAAATGTATCTTCCACACCCCGCGTCATCGGTCACCGTCATCATCTTGGTCAGAGGATGCGTCCCACGGGTCCTCCTCAATCGGTTCAAGCCCGGGCTGCACGCCGTCCACTTCGCGCGCGAGATGGTGCGCAATTGAGAGGTAAAAGGTCGCAGGGTGGAACTTGATGTCACGGCCACGGAACCGCGCCCAGCTGTACCGCGCCGTGTTGACCCACCCGACCAGGTCCAGGTGGCTCACGTCCTGGAGGGTGCCGAGATACGTTCCCTAAAAAGTGATCGTCGAGCAAAAGTGAGTATACGCAATATCTAGACACGTCGGGGAAGCTGGCTTGCCCATTTCGCAGACTCGACAGAGACGAGGCCGTCATTGGGACCTTCCTTTTCGAGAATCACCGAGTGTGGCCACCTGGGACGTACGGGAGTATCAGGTCACAGAGTCAAAAGTAGATGTCTGCCGTGCACTCACTTCCACGTGTCAATCAACCCTGGGCTGTATACTGCGCCCCAGCTGAAGTACTTCACGCCGGGCACATCAGGTGTTTGTTCGTTGAACTCGCGCATGGCTTCCAGAGTGAGGCAGGAGAACGCCGAGCCGTCGCCACCGCCCATCGGGAGCATGTCGAGGAGAGAGAGGAACGACGGGAAGCGGTCGGGTCCGACTGTTTCGAGAAACTGGTCCGCAAAAGACGAACCACGATGCGGGGTAGAGATCGTGGTGATAGAGAGCACCTGAAAGGTGTGGTCGTGCAGGTTTGAGGTGAGATAGCGGCAGTCGAGGCCGCCCTGGGCGTCGATGTTAGCATTGGCATTTGAAAACGGTGAGTGGTTGACATTTGAGAGCTCACCATACTATGACCTAGATGAAGGTAAGTATATGGCGACAGTTGGGCGGGGGAGACGTACCAAGAAGGTGGATTGAACGACCTGCGTACATTTCTTCGATCTTCTGCTCGAGCACTTTCGCGCGTTGAACAGGAGAGCTTGTGGCAGGGACGCGCGTCATGAGAACTTCAACTCCATTCGCCAGAAGGACCTCTTTGATCCCTCGCCAATGTGTCACTTCGAGGGGCGCAATCGCGGGGCCAATCGTGACCGAGTCAAAGCCAAGGAGCCCATGACAGAATACGATTGGGTGTTTAGGGGACGAATCTATGTGAATCACACATCAGAGAACGAACGGGATGATCCGAGATTACGTAGCAGGCACATTTTTTCTGTATTCGAGCCTGCTCTTCTTCGACCGAAGGTGCGCGATCTTCCTCACTTAGCAAACTATGGATATTCTCCTTGCTGTCACTCTGAAAGCGCCACCAGTTTGGTGTTGCAGAGGTGCTGAAGAAGGCCCGAGGGGAGGGGAGGGATGCACGTGGGGTGTGCCTGGTGGGGCGGGCCGACGAACCGGCGCTCGCGCGGTCGTGAAGCGAGCGGAGGGCATCTAGCGAGGAACGCTCTGGGGGCGAGTGCTGGAGAAAGATGGGTGCTCCTGGGGATTGGGGGTCAATCGGAGGGTCAAATGGGCGCATGGCGGGAGCGACGTTGGAAAGGGATGCAGTGGGAAGAGTCACGCGAGGGAGACCGCGGAGAAACGATCGGGAACCCGATAGTAGAGGCATGGGTGGCGGAACAGCTTTTGGGGGTGGTTTGAGAGTGGAAGTTGAAGGTGTAGGGAGGCGTGATGTGAGGGCGTCGAGCAAGTTATCCATCGGAGAGGCTGGAGGGGTTTCGGAAATACCAGTGGTGTGGGAGCCTGAGGATTCCCTGGGCGAGTGAGGTGTGGAAGAGTTGGTCACGGTGTTGCCAAACCATCGTAAGACCGGATGCGGAGACTTATGGCGAGACTGCTGTGAGTTTGGCGGGGGTGTGGGCATGTTCTCCGGAGACAAGATGAGATCCATAGGTCGTGTACTGTGTTTGGTTGTACGGCGAAGAGCGGTGGCGCGCACGTTGCTTGGAGTGTGCATGTCTACGTAGGGGTGGTCATACGAGGTAGATGGACCATGTGTGCAAGGCGGCACTCACGTCATTCCTCCCTCCCTTGTGATTGACTGACGCGCGTGCTCTGTGGCACTCGGCCCGCCACAACATCAACAATGACCACCACGCGACCTAAACTACCCTCAGTGCTCCCTTGGCAGCCTGCCGTACAGGATGGTAAGTTTATTTGCAGTAGATATTCATGTTTATGCAGTACATCCAACAGTAACAACAACCAAGGATCAGATCAACACCGGCCTCGCGAGGGCCACTAATCCGGCCGAGTAAGTAGAAAGATTTACCGATAGGAGAATACTCGCTGAGAGGACACAGAACACCGATCTTTATTTGTGCATTCACAGGTACGAACACCGGTGGGTACCTCTTTAAGATGATAGGAAACATGTGATGATGGCGTCTAGGAGAGTGCAACCGACTGTTCCCATCTCGTGAGCGGGTGATGATGCACAGAAAGAGGGATCATGATACGGAGGATGAGAGTGAGATAATTAGCTGGAATGAGTGATACCGTGGGAATGTATTACGCTTTGGCTTGAACGGGTGCGAGTTTGTCCGTCGATTGGCGAATCTCAGGCAGGACCTGTTCCTCCTTCAGTACGCTTTTCTTACCCCCTCTCACTCCCCCCTTCCTCCCCCATATACTCCCCCAATCATACCGTCCATCAGATCAAGGAGAATGTCCTTCTTCTCGCGGAAGAAGCATGTCAGTTTCCTCCATCTTCTCCGTTGCCCCATTCGTTTCCTCACATATCTTTTTCCTCTCTCCCTTCTCTTCATTTAAAAACAGGAGAAGCACCAGACTCAGGCCCAGCAACAGCCTCCACAAGTCTCTCGCGACACCGACATGTAAGTCCGTTGCTGTATCTTAAGCGTCTAAGGCCGCCTAACCGCCAATCATCCGTCTACCATCCTACCCAGCCAAACCACCCAGAACGTACCTGGTACTTTCGCTCAACAACCAGCTTCTCTTCGCCCTCCTACAAACTCTCCCCCCTCAAACTTGCTCCCTGCCAACGGTCTCGCTTCACAGTCATCCCAACAGCTCCCACCGCCTCAGCAACCTCCCACCTCATCGCAATCACACCTCCCACCTCCTCCTCAACAACAACAACAACAACAACAGCCACGGCCTGTCTACCCATGGTCGGCACGTCGCCTGAATCTCTTACCTCCCACACTTATCAGCAAGAGTGCTCCTCCCCCGGTGCCGTCGCCATCACCATTTCCCCGATACGGTCATGCCCTTCCCGCGACCTCTACTGCTGCTGGCGAATTGTTCCTTTTCGGAGGCCTTGTGCATGAATCTGCTCGCAACGATCTATATGTCTTCTCCACGCGGGATCTATCGGGGACTCTCTTGCAAACCAGCGGAGAAATACCCAGTCCACGTGTCGGGCATGCTGCCGCGCTCGTTAGTAGCGTCCTTTTGATTTGGGGTGGGGACACGAATACCGGTGGCCAGGAGGTCCCGGATCCGCAAGATGATTCGCTCTATTTACTTAACCTTGGTGCGTCCGACCTGTTGATGACCAGTTGTGCCAAAGCTCATGACCATTTCTTGTGCGCCAGTATCACGAGAGTGGACCCGCGTCATAGCCAACGGTACCGGGCCTGTCGGTCGTTATGGCCATGCCGTCACAATGGTCGGTTCCAAGCTCTTTATCTTCGGCGGTCAGGTAGACGGGGAGTTCTTGAATGATATGTGGGCATTCGACCTGAACTCTCGCGAGTATTCCCATTTCTACTATAAGTTTTCTTGACTTGATATCTCCTCAGTAAAATCCAAACCTATTTGGGAATCATATGAGCCCGCACCCGGCAACGAGAAGCCGCCTCGAAGGACTGGCCATGCATCGGTGACCCATGGCGACCGTATCATCGTGTTCGTTCTCTCTTCCAACCCCATCCTCCAACGTTCGTTATAAATCTTATGTAGATTCGGCGGTACCGATGGTCGCTATCACTATAACGACACTTGGATGTTTGACATTATAACACGGAGATGGACGGAACTACAATGCACTGGGTACATTCCGTCTCCCCGTGAAGGCCATGCCGCTGCCCTCGTCGATGATGTCATGTATGTCTTTGGTGGGCGTGGCGTCGACGGAACCGACTTGGGTGATTTGACTGCGTTCAAGTTGTCGAGTGAGTGAATTGAATTGAACCACTCGCGCGCCTTTGTTCACTGTAAAACCAGCTCAGCGGTGGTTCATGTTTCAAAACATGGGCCCAAGTCCAAGCGGAAGGTCAGGTCATGCCATGGCTTCCAATGGTTCACGGGTCTTTGTGCTTGGAGGAGAATCGTCATCGGGGGCTCAGTCAGATGAATCTGCGCTCATCCACGTTCTCGACACCAGTGTGTATAACTTTATTTGGTTGTTTCGTTTGGACCGCCTCCAATTCTGAATACTCAGAGCACATCAAGTACCCGAAAGCCGACGTCAAACCGGGTGAAAAGACACCACTCATACGCAAGACATCCACGGGCCTCCCAATCCAGGAGCAACAATCACAGCCAACACCCTCTTCGTCCATCACCAACGCTGCACGCGCCATTTCTCCTCTTCAACACATTGCTGACCCAGAGGAGTCGCGTCGTGCGGTCTCCCCACAGAATGTGCGCGGGGTACGGCCCAGTCCTAATGGTCCGCAATCGCAACCCACGACTGTGAATGGGAGGGCAAGACGCGTTCCTGGAGGAGATGATGACGGCGAGGGTTCGACTGAGTCGGCAATCCGTGAGCGTGGGATGTCCCCCGACCAAGCACGCTCGCTGAGCCCTGCTGCCTCCGGAGGGACCCCTCCTGTCAGTATTGAGAGCATGGTCAAGACGGTGCAGCAGCGGCGTTCCGAGTCCCCCCTAGTTGATCGCGAGCGCGTTAAGTCTCCCGATGCTCACGAGCAACAGCAACCAGGTGTCAATGGGTTTAGTCCCGCACATGACGCGAAGTCCGACTCTGTGGGTAACGTTACTGCCGAACTCATCCGCGATCTCAAAGCTCGTGATGCGGAGGTCGAGACACTGCGCCGTCGTGAGGCTTGGATGAAAGTGGCGCTCGTACAGGCTACTCATGCTGGGTTCATCTACGTTAATGCTAGCCCCGGCGACGAAGAGCTCGGGGTTACCGACGAGCAGCCAAAAATGGCCGAGGCCGTCATATCACTGAAACAGCTCCATGGACGGATCCAGGTACGTAAACCCCTTCCTGCGACGTCACCAGGGGTTGAAACATATTCATTTGCCACGTAGGCGAGTCTTGCTGAACAAGCTCGCAATGCCTCGCAACGCATTGGTGAGGCTGAGCAGCAGCGGTTTGGTGCTATTCAAGAAGCTGCATACTACCGTGCGAAGCTTGCAGCACTTGAGGCATCTTCCGAAGGAGACGTCACTCGATTGGAGCGTGAGCGCCTCGTGGAGCTTGAGCGGCAGCTGTCGGCAACACTTGCTGCACAAGCAGAACGGGACCGGCGCCTAGCACAGCTAATCGAAGAGCTCACTCTTAAGAGTACTCTACTCGAACAGGCTGAGGCCAATGCCGCAGAGGCAGCGAAGCGCGCAGGACTGCTGGAGGAGACACACGTGCACGTGCTGCGGGACCACACAGATATTCAGGGGCGGCACGCTGCCCTCGACGCCGAGCTGCGCGAACAGGCAGATCGACTACTCGCGCAGACATCACTGGTGGAGCAGAAGGACGCAGAACTCGTGAATGTCCAAGCGCAGCTCGTCGAACTGCTACTTTCTCGCGACCAGCATGTGCGCGCGCTCGAGCAGGCCCAAAGCGCGCTGCAAAAAGCGACATCCCGTGCTACTGAAGTTGACGAGCAGAGCCAACGTACACGCGAGCAGATCGGGCAACATGAAACGGAGCTTGCGGAGGTACGCGGCGAGCTCGAAGCGAGGATGTCCGAGTTGGAGGGCCTCCGTTTACGGCTTACGGATGTGGAGAACGCGTGGGCCAAGAGTCGGGAAGAGGCTGACGCATTCCGTGCCTTGACTACGACGGGTCTTGGTGAACTTCTTGACACGCACCGTGACCTCAAAACGGACGAGGACCGTGTCACCCGTGGACATGCAGAGCGTGTGCAAGCTATGGACGCCGAGGTGGCGTCGCTGCGGGCGATGCTCAAGGACGCGACAAACCGGCTCGAGGACTCGCACGGGGAGCTCGCAAACGAGCGCCGCAAGGCACGCGAAAGTGAGGCCGAGGCTCTCGGATTGCGCACTCAGATCACCGGTCTACGAGCTCAGCTAAGCAATGCTGTCGCGGAAAGTGGACGCGCTCGCCAGGATCTTGCTACTCGCGAGTCGGAGCTGAAGCAGAAGGGCAAAGACGCCGCCGATGCAGCGTTGCGGCTGGATATGCTACGGAACTATCTGGCGGAGAACGACATCGTACTCAATAACGACGGTTTACCGGCAAAGACGGAGAGCGAGACTGCCTCTCGAGTTGCGGAGCTGGAGTCACAATTGGGACAGTTCACGCGTCTGCAAGAACAGACAGAACGCGAATTGCAGGCGGTGTCGCGCCAGAAGCAAGACGCGCTCGCACAGATCAGCGCCATGTCGAATCAGCTCGATATCCTGCGCAGTACTCAGAGCCCTTCCTTGTCTCGCAATGGTTTGGACGAAAGTGCGAATGATGCCCGTGTCGCGGAGGCGGAACGGCGAGCCGAGGATGTAGAGCGGAGTTACAAGGCGCGCATGCAGCAGCTTGAGGATGACTATCGCCTCGCGGTGCAGCTTGTGAAGTATGTTTGATCCCCAGCAACCTTGTGAATGATCGATCTAAAATGTCGTTATCTTTAATAGGGAGACCGAACGGCTGAACCGGCGTATGAAAGATGAATTGATGAAACAGAAGAATCTCAACACGAGTCTTTTGACTGAGGTCGACTCGCTCCGCGGCTCCTCTGGTGGTGCAGAATCAAGCGCCCGCGTTCGTCCCAACGGCCGTGCCACTCCTCTCTCGGATGACGGCCGATCGAGCGAATCTCTCCGCAGTCAGCTTATCGATATGCAACGGCAAGCGCAGCGTGCCATCAGTGAAAACAAGGACTTGCGGTTGCGCATCGAGTCCCTCGAGAAGGACCTCGGAACGATGCGGAACAACCTCATCGCGGCTCAGCGCGAGTCCGATGAGCGGCTGTCGCGCATCGAAGAATTGGAACAGGAGGTCGAACAGCAACGATCCGCGTTGGTGATCACACGTGGCGGCCACGACGAGACCCTGCTCGAGCGACTGAGCAGTGAAAACAATGTACTTAAGCGAGAGAACGAGCAGCTCTCGCACAAAATAGGACTTCTCCTGGAGGATGACGAACCCGCCTTTGGCCGGGACCGCCGCTTGTCCGCGATCTCGGACCGGCCTGTCAGCGGCGTGAGTTCGGACGGGCTCAACTTCACCTCGCGGATCTCGAATGGCGACTTTGACAGCTGGCAGCGCCAGTTCACGAGCGCTCTCAGCGTCCGACGGCCGCCGAGCGAGTACGAGTCGCAAAGTTACAGCAACCATGGTCACGAACGCACGCGTTCACGGCCTTGACGTTTGAAAACTCCCATTCGTACACTAACTTGCTTTGCTTCATCAGCTTCGACGTGCTTGCTATGCCTTCCTACGTCCTACATGCTTTCCCCCTCGCTTTTAACCTTTTTTCTTCTTTGGCACATATACCCTACCGATCTCGACGTCTCGATGTCGCTCACACTCATTGGTTTTTTTTACCTCCTAGTTCTAATTTTTTCGTTCTGCTTTCTCGTATGTGTGATATTATATATATATTGGAGCAGTACATCCATTCTCGAGCTATCCCTTGAACGGCCCTTGCATGGACGGCATTGGTCGTTACACCTCGTCTCCTGTTGGCTGTGTTGCTGCGCGCCGAGTCCATTCGATAGCCTTTGCTTTGACTGTCTCAGCCCCTGCCTCGTTCCCGATCCTTTTCTCGAGTGCAAGCCATTTCTTAAAGAAAGCCCTAGTGACATGCAACGTCAGATCAGAGTGAACAGTCACCCCGAAACCACACTTACTTGGCCTTGTGGCTCGTCATTTTTTGAGCGAATATGCGATCGAAGATGTTTCTGAGTGAAACGAGAAAAAAAAAGTCAACTCGGGAAAGACAACGTTCGATCACGATGGACAACCTGATGCTTTGCACGTCATCTTGGCCTGCTTCCATGTCTATGTATATAGACCAGAGGTCCCATCGTTTCGGATGAGAGTCGACGATGCCTTCAAACAACGTCTTTCCCCGCTCAGGTTCGCCCAATTTGTATTCCAGCTGGGCAAATTTGGAGATGGTCTTGAGGTCTGGTGTGGTCGATCCCCCGAGCGTTTTAAGCATACGTACTCCGTACATACGACGAAAGATGCTTACGTTTGCGCTTTTCCAGACTCTGCAGACTTCGAGGGAGAAGCTTCCGGGCTTGTTCGACGTCGCCCCGTTTCAGATAATGCTCTCCGAAGAGGGTCCAGACTTTGGAGCTTTGTCCGAACTTTTTGCACGTTCGCTTGTACTGCTCTTCCGCTTTCTGTAAACGCCACGTGTGAGTCGGCGAGATGCAGAAGCAAAATAAAAAAATAGGTGTATACCTCTTGCTTGGCAGATTCCTCAAGGATAGAAGCAAGTTTCAGATAGACCGCCTTCGGCTCGCAATGCCGCGCGGCATCTCTGAAGACGCTCTCGAGAGACTCGTCGCTGCCATAGACGTTTTCGAGGTTCATGAGCGCGATCCACACGTTCAGCTTCTCCCTCTCCTCGCGAAAGCTGATCGTGTCCAGCGCACGCCTGGCGACCTCGCGCGCCTTGTCGATCTCGGACAGCTGCAGCTGGAACGACATGTACTGTATCCACAGGTACGACGAGTTTGGGGAGCCGAGCAGCACGCGCTCAAAGTCGCTCGTCGACTCTGGCGTCTTGACGTGCATGTCGGCCGTCAGGTCGAGCTCCACTTTCTTTTTCTTCTTCCGCTTTTTCTTGTCTGGCTGCCCCTCGTCGTCCCCGTCGCTGGCCTCAGAGATTCCTGCGTCGTCGGCGTCTTCTTGTGGCATGTCGCCAGACCACTGGAAACCGCCTTGTATCTTGAGAACTGGCGCAGGCCGCGCGCTGCTGTCGGTGATGGTTGTCACATCCACCTGTTTCGGAATGAGGCTCTGGATATTGGCGCCAATGTCCACCATCATGGGCTCGATTTCGGAGTCTTCGGCTCCAGAGGCTTCATCACCGTGCGCATCATTAACCCCGTCCTCTTCTGTACTTGCCATCTCGACGTCCTCAACGACGCCTAATGGCCCTTGGTCCTCCTCGGAAGATGTATCATCCGCCTGCTCGAAAATTTCGTCGGCAAAGTGAGACGGTTTCAGGCTGAATGATATGCGTCGCCTGTCGAGATCGATCGAGATGACGAAGGCTTTCAGTGTGTCACCCTCTTGGAAACCGCGGAGAGCTAGGGCAGTATCCGCCTCCTTGTTATCCGATAGCTGAGACGAGTGAGGTAAGGCACATGACACCAAGCCACGACCGATGGACATACTTCAGATTTATGACACAGACCAGAAACCTTACTGCCTTCGATCTCGATGAAAAGACCATAATCTTCGACTCTCTTTACGCGGCCTTTGACTATTTGGCCTCCTTGGAAGTCCGAGAGTGAGAGTGTAGGGCCAGTAGATTTCGACAGATTTCCCGAGCGGAAGGTGAGCTCAATCTTCTTGTTGACAATGTCAACACTGAATCAAGTGTTCAGTGATGGTGGGCCAATTTAAGAGGAAGAACTGCCATACCTCAGGATGCGACCCTTGACGAGCTGGTTGACTTGAAAGCGAGGCCGCCAGTCCTTCACAAACTGGATGATATAGGTATAGAATTAAGCGCCGATCCAAGGCGATATACGCTGGTGTCCCTACCTCGTCGAAAAGTTCTTTAATCTGGACTCGTGCATCAATCGAGCGACCTAGAGTTACAAATAGCCCGTGCTCTGGTATGCTCTTCACAAAGCCGCGGACGGTCTCGCCCACTTTCAGCTCTTCTATACCATTGATCTCTCGATCTACGATCGTTGGATGGTCCTCTGGCTGAATTCTTGACGCACGGGTAGAGACAACAAGCTGCTTCTTGTCTCTGTCGAAGGAGACCACCGCAGCCTTGATAATCGAGTCGAGGACCGGAAAAGGGACGCCGGTTTCGTAGTCGTCTGATGCATCAGTGGGGTGCAGAGTGCCCGTAATCTTCCCAGAAAATTTGAGGACTGTGCCGCTGTGGAAGTGGCGGAGCGCGCGGCCACCGACTATTTGCCCAATTTCGACAGTCTCCATCTTCAGGACCTGCTTGTGTTCCAGCGTTGGTTTCGTCTTTGGTCGCTTCGCCACGATCACTATGCCCTTTTCTGGGTTCCGTGTCACCACGACGAGCTCATTGAGCTCTTCGCCGACCTTGAGAGAGGTCTGCAGTTGTGGGATGGAGATGTTGCGATGGTTCGCCAGATTCTTCAAAGACAGCAGTGCACGAATATTTGACTGCTTGAGGGACAAAAGGACATTGTCCTTATGGATTTCGGTTACGACACCTTCGACATTGCTTCCAATCTCGACAGCGCTGATGTCGGCGATCTCGATGTCGAAGCCAGGTGCGGCACGGCGAATGCTTGCGGTGATGTTACCCTTTTCAGAATCTACTGAGACGATGCGAACCTTTGCGGGTTTCCCAACAGCGAACGAACTGCTCAAGGGCCCAACCAAGTTTTCACTAATGGGATGTCAGCGACGAACGGTACTCGTACAAGTGATTGTTTACCCAGCTTCCTTCAGTGGAATAGAACCCTTGACGTTGTTGAAAAACTCCACAAACAAGCGCTTTTCTGTTACCTTGAAGATGACAGCATGAGTCACCATGCCAACTTCAGCGTCCTCTATGCGGGAGATAAGAGGTAAATCCGACTCGACAAGGGTCTTCTTGGCTGTCAATGCTACCCTTTTTCGCTCGGGATCGACAACGAGAACCTAAGAGGTTAAATGGGTGACTGGTACATTGCCCCTTGTTGGCTTTCACTTACGCGACACTTGATGCTGGCCCCTTCCTTGAATCTCTTTTGAGGATGCTTCAACATGATATCCGCATAATGATTAGGAAAGACGACACCATCCACACTTCCGGAGATGGATACGAACAAAGCATTGTCAGTGAGCTTTTTGACAGTGCCTTTGAGTAGTTCTCCAACTTGGACATCCGAGACCTTGAGAAATTTCTGCTCTAGAACCGAAGCGCGCATAGACAGTTGAAGGATTCCATCAAAAGGGTGGTACCCAGTGACCCGTGCACGACGCGAAGCACCAATTTTCCACGCTCCTGAAGAAGCTGATAGCGAAGGGACGTATTCATCGGACGTGTGAGAAATCTGGGAGCCTTTAGGCGATCGGAGGCAATGAATGTAAGAATCCTCACATGAACAAATCCTTGAACTCCTTCCTGCACATCAACCAGTAGACCGCGCTCGGCCTCTACCTTGACGATCTTCACGGCGTCCAAGGTAGTACCAACAGGATACGCTTCTTCAATACTCGTGCCTTCCTCATCACCTCCCCCACTGATGGATTTCTGCCCCAGGGAGATTATATGACCGGAAAGTGAGAGGGCAAATCGTGGCGGCGAGGTACCTGGGATCTCATACAGTATCCTAGCCTTGACCTTCTTGCCGGCCTTGAAATTGTCAGCTGGGTTGCCTGGCGGAAGGTGGTATTCATCGATAGTGCCATCAAAGTAACCCAGGACTTGGACATTCAATCCAAGAGGCGAAATGTCCGTTATTAGACATTGTACCAGTTCTCCGGGAAGAATCGAGGTTACATTGGTAACTTCGTTCAGCTACAATCTAAATTCACTGAAAGGCGGCGCAAGGACATCGGCGAACATACATGGGAGACCCTTATACTTGAGGGTGAAATTGTAACGTTGCAAGTACGCCCATTGCTCGATAGTTTCGAGATGGAAACGTCAACTATACTGCCAACAGGAAATGTTGACGAGCTCCCCAGCGACTTCTTAGCGTCTTTGAATGATAAGAAGCCCGAAACCTCGGGAATTCCGAGGTTGAGTATGTATCCGTGGTCTTCGATACTTTTGACGGAGGCGGACAAGGTCTACGCTTGTATGAGTAAGGAAACCATGGAACCAGGGCGCCATTACTCACAAAGCCAGGCTTCAGGTCCGTTTTTACTACCCCTTGGTTCACTTGCTCAGGAATGAGAGACAGCTCCACGCGCCTGCTGGCCTTTTCGACTTCATCCCTCGCTCGCCCTGTTCTCGCTCCCGCATTTGTCGTACCAGCAGCATGGGAGGCAACTACAATACAGCGCAGATACTGCCCAGGTCGGAAAAGGTCAAACAGATCAGGCGGACGGGATGTCTTCGTATTTGCGTCTTCCTGCTCCTCTTCGTCGGAAGGCGATTCATCGTCTACATCCATGGACTCTAGGGAGGAAGTGAGCTCAGAGGATATCTGAGTTATTGGGACATGGCCATATAACTGGTTGGGCAGGGATACGACGAGAGCTAGAGGTTCGACAGAGACAACCTGCGCAAGAATCTTCATCCCTACAGAGATGCGCTATTGGGGGTTTGATCTATACGAGGTGTCAAAAGCTGTTTGGGGAGGCGTACCTTGTAGTTGAGGTGCTCTATTCGATTACCACTTGTTTTCTTTCCGCCTCCCTCGACTGCCTTGCCCTTCCCCTTTGCGTCCGACTTTCTGCGTAGCTTTTTCGAACTCTGCGCAGATTCCTTCATGCGGTACGTAAGCGAGAGAAAGTGGATATTAGATATTGCATCCGCACCTGGAACAAGTCGTCGGCCTCCTTCATGGCCTCAGTCCGAATGCTTTTCACTTCCTGGGCTGTGAACGTTGTCCCACCGCCACGGGGAAAGTCAATCTCCTCTGGCACAACGTTCAAGACGTGCTGCAGCGGCTTCGCAGCCTTTTCTTTTGCCTTTTTGTCTTTCTTGCTCGCGCCTTTCTCCGCCGCTAGCTTGGACTTCTTAGGTTTGGGAGACGAGGCATCCTCCAAGTTTCTCTTCTTAGAAGCCATTACGCAGGAAACGGAGATGACTGTGACCGATTTATTCGAGTCGCGTCTGAGAAGGGTCTAGCTGGAGCTAGCATGAGCTTGTCGAGGCAATCATCAGATCGCGTTGATTACCTCAGCAACCTCTCCTCTCACTCTCACTCAGTTGAAAATGGGTATGTAGCTATCTTTCAAACAGTTCATGCAACTCATCTCTTCTTTCAGATTTCCAGGTTGGTCTGCGCACCTGACAGTATATACATCTAACCCTTTCGCTTCCCAGAATCGAGTCGGTTCAAAGTTCGGCGGCGGTGGTGTCGCTGGGGCATCTGAGACCAATGTCGACAGGCGTGAGCGTCTGCGAAAAATCGCCATGGGTGTCGTGGACCTGAACAAGGTGCGAGCATCCCCTCCTCCATCCTGTCCCCAGCCCACCATCGTACTAACTTCCCCTCCCCGTCTCTCCCTGGCGCCCCATAGGATCCATACATCCTGCGCAACCACCTCGGCTCGCTCGAATGCCGTCTCTGCCTAACGCTCCACACAAATGAAGGCTCCTACCTCGCCCACACCCAAGGCAAAAAGCACCAGACGAACCTCGCGCGGCGCGCAGCGCGCGACATGAAAGAGGGCGAGCTGCAGGTCGCGCCGAAGCAGTCGAGCGTGCAGCGCAAGGTGTTCTTGAAGATCGGCCGCCCCGGTTACCGCGTGACCAAGGTGCGGGACCGCGAGTCGAACAAGGAAGGCATGATGGTGCAGATACACCTCCCGCAGATCAAGGCTGGCGTCGTCCCGCGCAGGCGGTTCATGAGCGCTTGGGAGCAGAGGAGGGAGCCCCCGAACAAGTCGTATCAGTACCTCATTGTACGTGCCTAACCCCCTCTCCTCTCCTCGTGTGTGTTCTTTGTGAGGCTTACCTGCATTGGTTTCCGTTCTTTGTAGGTGGCAGCAGAACCATACGAGACTATCGCCTTCCGCATTCCTGCGCGCGAGATAGAAGATGAACTTGATGACGGAGGCTACTGGAATTGGTCCCATTGGGATCCAGACACGAAGCAGTACAGCTTCCAGTTTATGTTCCGCCAAACTTTCTGAATCTATTTTCCTACTCTTGCATAATAACGTTTACTCCCATCTGGATTGGCCACAAAATTTTCATTCATTCACGCGTATCGTGATGATACAACTTCAAAGGGGATACATACATCGTTTTAAAGATACGATACAGTTCAGATTCACTGAGACAAATAACAGAGCAATGCGTGTATGGTATCGTATACAGCCAGGCTGTGAGCAACTGCTCCGTAAAAATCCTTGCCAGGACGTAAAAACAAGACGAGGGATAATAGAGAAGAACCGGGGTCTGCTCATCTGCGCTGCTTGCTAAGCTTCTGGGTTTCTTTGCGCGGGCGCACTTGCTGCTCCACCTGATTCGTCTCAACCCTCGACCTTTCCGTCACATGCACCTCGCGCACCGTCGGTTTAGAACCCTTTCCAAATCTGAAGAAAGAAAACATGCCACTCTTCACCGTCTGGGGCGGCGGCAATGACTGAGAACGTTGGGGCTGGGACTGAGCCATATCGCTGATTGTGCCGCGCTTGCGCAGCACCTGCGCTGGCCGCGCATCGTTCGCACGCGGCACGGAGGGCGCCGTCGAAGGGGCGCTCTGAGCAGAGGGGGCGAGCGGCGTTGGCATAACAAGGCGCTTTGGGATATGGCGAGGCGCGAGCGTTGACGACGCGCGAGAAGACGATGACGTGGCAGATCCTGCTTTTCCCATGTACTGGGCATTCATTGCCACCGCCATTTGGGAAGGTGCCTCATAGCGTCGAGAGGAATTTGGATCGGAGGTCGCCGCAGGGTTGGGAGGGAAATTGTTAGAAAGACCTCGATTGCGACCGACTGGGTCGGTAGGAGCACGTGTTGCCTGTGGCAATGGAGGCACACGCGAAGGATAACCGGGAGCGCCGGTAAATTCATCAGGGTTGGTAAGATAGAGTGTTCGCGAGACACGCTGGTCAAGGTCTGGAGTGGGAGGGGCTTCCAGAGGAGTAACGGAAGTTACAGGCGCAACCTGTAACGGTGGACGGTTGTTGTGAGAAGTACCAACGTGAGAAGGGCGTTTGGTGACATGTTTCACCTCTGTGAATTGAGAAGGATGTGAATGAGGCGGTTGAGGGGCATACGGAGGTGGGGCAGGCTGAGACATTCGGCGCCGAGCTGATGAATGGGGCGGGACACTACTTTGACGATCGACAGGAAGGTATCGAGGTGGGTTGGCCTGATGGACGTCTGGACCAACAGGGTATGGAGGTTGATGCGCCTGGACGTCGGATATGACATAGTGTGGTACATGAGTTTGATTGAGTAGCCTCGGAGCCAAACTTGCAGTAGCAAGAGTCTGATTGCGACGCAGAGGGGAACCAGTAGTCGTTGTGTCATAATCAGCAACTACTTGTTTGACTTGCCCTCGAGGGAGGTTAATATCACGGTCCACATGATGTGTGCCTCGGGAAAATTCGAGGGGAAACGGGGCAGGTTGCATCGGTTGGTAAATGGAATTCCCGAGAATTTGCCCTGGTTGCAAGTTCAGAGCCATGGGATTGGCAGTTGGCTCACTCTAATAGGACATGATAAGTGTGAATAGTCAGAATAACCTGGCTACGTACCTTTACCTTTACACGTCGTGACGGACGAACAGAGGCACCAGCGGAGACTTGTTGTTGTATCCCCTTTACTCGCAATAGAGGAGAGTCAACAGGATTGGTCTCGTTAAGAATGGCAGCAACGGCTTCGTAGGGTCCCTTATGGTGAACGTTAAAGCCGTGAGGATTGGTTTTGTCGAGTTCGTCTACGGGGTCCCACTCGGGGGGAGTTGGTCGACTTGAGGTCCTTGCTCGGCTCTCTTTTAGCGGTTCTGCAGGACCGGTAGCCGTCATCGATGACGTGGAGTTCCTGCCCGTGTCCGCGGGAGGTTCGATTAATGACGGGATGACCGAACCTGAACTTTCTTCGGCTCGGTCAGTTGCCGGTTGAGCAGCACGCGGCGACCGGCGTTTAGGACGCTGCTTGCTGGTACGGGGAAGAGGTTGACCATCGCCCGGCGGAGCCTCTATACGTAGCATGGGGCCGAAGGAAGAATCGGGTGGGTGTGGGTAATCCGAAATGCGGACCGAGGTCCGGGGGGCCCGATTGGAGGAATTAGATGCGGATGAGCCAGACGTAGAAGACGAGGGAGTAACGGAGGAGGGTACGAGATAAACAGGTTGGGGTACAGATGACCGTCCAGCCAGATCTTCCTGATAAGAATGAGCGCGATATAGTGTGTTGGAGACTGGGCCGGACTGGGGGACAAAGCCAGGGGGAAGGTCCAAGCCTGAATGCGAACGGGCCGGGAAAGGAGCTGCTGGTTGTGAATCCATCGGACGATACCAATTGTCTGGATTAGTGCTTGGATCAGGGGCAAAGGCAGGATCATCGACGAGGGAGTGCCTCAAGGGAGGGGGAGAATCAAAGACGGAGGGGTCTGGGTAGGAACCCGTGGAAAAGCGTGAAGGGGCCCAAACCTGGTGGGCTTGCGGGTGCTGTGGATGCTGTGGGAATGGCTGGGAGGACGCATAAGGGCCGTACTCGGGATGGTAGTCTTCGACGGGGAAGACGCCAAGTTCCCAGGAAGAGAGGACAGTGGGAGGGGGATACATGGTACCAGAAGCCATGGGAGGGGAGGGGGGCGGTGATGAAGGGCAGAGAAAAGGAAGACGCCGCGGCGGAGAGTCTTAAGAAGAGCTGTCAAGTGGGAGGGGGAAAGCTAGGAACAGGAAAAGGCTGTATGAGGGGGGCGGTGAGTGAGGAATGAATGGTTTAGATATGGCAACAAGGGACGATAATGGTCATGGTCAAGTTTGAAAGGGAAGAAAGAGAGAGCTGACCTCGTCTGTCCAGTGCCAGGACCACGCCAACTGCCGTGAACAACAGCCACGATGAACCACGATGTCGACAAAGAACCGAAAGGCAAGGACCTCCTCGCGCTGCGCACGCTCTCAAATCAAAATCAAATATAATTGATTATGCGGTATTTCCATAAATGGTATTACATCATTTATTCGTGTCACGTATCACGTGGCCATTTCACCAAACGCGTCTTTCCAACCCACACGACAACGAACTGATGAACACCGATATACTCTCTCTACGTGCTCAACTCAAATCATTCGAGAGAGATTTCAAGGCAACACATAACCGCTCCCCTTCTGTTGACGATATCAAGACTGCGGGTTTTGGTGCGGCTCCACCCCCGAAACAGTGCTTTGGCTCATCACTGCCCCCCTAGTACAGCAGACAAATACAGGCTCTACAAAAAGCTTTCCAAGCTCGGAAACGCCACCAGATCACTCCCTGGCAATTCACTTCTTCCTCCTTCTACCCCGCCACGCCCTGCCACCCCCAAGTCAGATAGTCCAGTCTCTATCATCCCTAGATCACGCGCAGTCAAAACTGAAACTGCTTCTGCCTCCAATCCGTTCTCCCCCGCGAAAAATAAGCACAAGCGGGTCGCACCCCTTTCACCTTCCGGTTTCAATGGATCTACCAACCCCTTCGCCACTCCCCAAAGAGCGGAGCAACCGCTTATTTCCTCACCCAAATTCCCATCTCCCGATCTTTCCCCTTCCATGCAGGCGCTTCCTGATACGACATATCCACCTCGGACATCCGTACAAAACGACGCCGTTTCCAGGGCCCGGAAACGTCTACGGGGCGAACCTGTCTCGCCCTCACCCGTAAAGGAGAAACGCCAGCGTGTTCTTCCAGATGTCCTCCCGTTTACCAAGCTCAGCGCGCTCTCTGCGGAAGATAGTGATGAAGATGATCGGGCGGCTATCGAAGAGGCGGATTCTTCTTTTGTCGCTGATTCCCCTATGAAGCCCCCTCCAAAGGGCGGAGTGTTCAAGCTCCTATTTGAGGGTGGTGCCGGCGATTTCACTTCTCAAGACAGTCGCGCCCGATCACAACAGGTGCCAATTAATACCAGACTCGGAATCTCTCGGTCAAAGTCACAACGTGCGAGGAGCATGTCGACGTCTTCTACCTCTGAGACACTGTCCGATAATCATCAGAAGTCCAAAATGAAAGCCCCAGAAGGAAACTCGACCAAAGACAGCTCAAAGCCTCGGAGGCCGAAGCCTCCATTCCCCAACGGCTTTGGTGATAACAAAATTTTTGGCGCATCGCAACCATCAGAAACTCCCTTCCCTGAGCCCGAGCAGGCTAAACAAGTCGACTATATCGAGGAGAGTTCACAGGGTGCCAAACGCTCACTGGCTGAGATAGACTCCGACGCTCCCGATGCCCTCTACCCAGATCACCGCTCTATCCTCTTACCACCTTCCCCGCCTCCGGCCGTCTCCAGTTCCGTTTATAATACAGGTAAAGGGAAGGGAAGAGGTAAAATGACAGGTCCAATCCGTAAACGGCCAAAGTTACCGGAGGAATCGGGTGACGAACAGG
>Ga0209488_10001686_pt1 | contig 18806 bp, 18 predicted proteins | sample Rivendell_Oct201_8_FD_188349 | JGI IMG/M metagenome (GOLD analysis project Ga0209488, IMG submission 188349) | Vadose zone soil microbial communities from the Eel River Critical Zone Observatory, Northern California, USA -... | ecosystem: Environmental > Terrestrial > Soil > Vadose zone >...
CTCCGCCAGCGGCTGCCGGAGGCGCGCATCGTCGCGCTCGCCGAGGCGGGCGAGGTGGAAGGAGCCGACGCCATCCTCCGCAGGCCGCTCGACTTCCACCGCCTCAACCGGGATCTGCGGCCATTGCTGGAGGGAGGCCCCAAGGCTGCCTCGGGCATCCGCCGGCGCGTCCTGCTCGTCGACGACGACACCGACGTGCTCGAGGTCACCCGCAGGGCGCTGGAGGCGGCGGGCTGCTCGGTCACCTGCATCGCCGATTCGAGCGAGGTGCTGCGGGCCCCGCCGGGCGACGGGTACGACCTGGTCCTCCTCGACCTGGTGATGCCCGAGGTGGATGGGCTCGAGCTGTGCTACCTGCTGCGGCAGCACTACGGCGAGGACGTGCGCATCTGCATGATCACCGCTGCCTCCGACCCGGAGGCGGTCAAGCGCGCCGCGCAATACGGTGCGGACGGATGGCTCACCAAGCCCATCCGCAAGGCGGATCTCCTCGCGCTGGTGGGCCTGGGGGAGCGTGGCGCGCCGGGCGCCGACCGCGGGGCGATCGCAGTGCCCGCCCCGTTCACGCCGGAACCCGGAGCCGCTCCGCGCCGCCCGCACGTCCTGGTGGTGGACGACGACCGCGACGTGCTCGAGTACTGCCGCGCGGTGCTGGCCGGGGCGGGGGCGGTGGTCGATGCCATCCAGGATCCCGCCACCTTCCGCGACATGCTGCCGCCGGGCGGCTCGTACGACCTGGTCCTGGTCGACATCTTCATGCCGGGAATGGACGGCATCGAGCTGCTCCGCCGCTTCTCCGCGGACGTCCGCAACTGCGCCTCCAAGCTCTACGTGATCACCGCGGCCGACGACGAGGCGCTGCGCGCGCTCGCCCAGCACAGCGGCGCGGACGGGTACCTGACCAAGCCGCTCAAGCAGAAGGCGCTGCTCGAGCTGCTCGCTGCGTAGGGGAGGGCGAGGCATGGCGCGCATCCTGGTGGTGGACGACGATCCGGACATCCGGTTCGTGGCGCGGGTCGCCTTGAAGCGCGGCAAGCACGAGGTGACCGTGGCCGACTCCGGGCGCGCCGCGCTCGCGCACCTCGATTCCGGCGCCGTCTGCGACCTGATCCTCTGCGACCGGATGATGCCGGAGATGAGCGGAGTGGAGACCCTCGCCGAAGTGCGCCGCCGACGCGCCGACGTACCGTTCGTGTTCCTCACCGCCAAGGCGCAGCAGGACGAGATCGAGGAAGGCCTGCGCCTGGGCGCCAGCCGGTACCTGACGAAGCCGTTCGAGCCCGCCGAGCTGCTCGGCGAGGTGAACAGCATCCTCGGTCAGTGAGCGCGAAAAGCCCCATCCCGCTGCCTGGCGCAAGGCCAGCGCTTGCTCCGCCCGCGCGGACCCTCGAGGAGCTCGAGGAAGAGCGCGAGCGCCTGGAGGCCACCGTGCGCGCCCTGCGCGGCGCCTTGCGGGTGGTCGACAACGTCTCCAGCGCGTTCCAGCGCGAACGGATCCTCGCCGCAGTCACCGACGCGCTGACGCGCAGCCTCGGGGCAGCGGCCGCGCGCGTGTGGCTGGTGGGCCCCGGCGACAGCTGTGGCACTTGCGAGATGGCCGACCGGTGCCACAACCGGAAGAGCTGCCTGCACCTGGTCGAGCACGGCGGATTGGGACCGCTCGACCGGGTGCTGCGGCGGGTGCCGATCGGCGATTTCTCGGTCGGCCGGGTGGCTGCCCAGGGCGGCATGATCACCTCGGACCGGCTCGACCAGGAGCCTGGCCTCGCCGATCCCGACTGGGCGCGCATCGAGCGCCTCAAGTCGTTCGCCGGCTACCCGCTGATCCACGAGGGCCGGCTGGTGGGCGTGGTGGCGATGTGGAGCCGCGAGCACTTGCGCGACGAGGTGCTGGAGGCCCTGCGGATCCTGGCCCGCCATGCGGCGACGGCCATCGCCGGCGCCAAGCTCATCCAGGACGTCCGGGCCGAGAGCGAGAAGTCGCAGGCGGCCACGCGGCAGATCGAGGCGCTGGTGCAGGCGTCGCGCAGCGGCATCCTGCTGGTGGACCGGCACTCCCGGGTCGCCTTCGTGAACTCGGCGTTCCGCCGCCTGTTCGCGCTGGACGATCACGAGCTGACCGGCTGGCCGGTGGCGGCGGTGGAAGCATCCGTCAAGCCGGTCCTCGGGGACCAGCCGCTGCGCGGCGAGGACCGCGAGCTGGAGGTCCAGTTGCCGGGCGAACCCAAGCCGCGCGTCCTGCGCGCCTACTCGGCGAAGGTGGCGGGGACCAGCGGCGAGCCGATCGGCTGGATGGGCGTCTTCGACGACGTGACCCGCGATCGCGAGGTGGACCGGATGAAGACCGAGTTCATCTCCACCGTCTCCCACGAGCTGCGGACGCCCCTCACCAGCATCAAGGCCTCCATGGCGCTCTTGCTCGACGGAGAGACGGGGTTGGACGAGGAAGGGGCGGAGCTGGTGCAGGTCTCGAAGCGCAACGCCGACCGCCTGGTCCGGCTGGTGAACGACATCCTCGACGTGAGCAAGATCGAGGCGGGCCGGCTGCAGCTCGACCTGCAGGAGCACGAGGTCGCCGCTCTGTGCGCGGAAGCGGTCGCGGGCATCGACGGATTCGCGCAGAAGGTCGGCGTCACCGTGCGCTCCGGCATGGCGGCCGGGCTGCCGCGCGTGCGCGCCGACTGGGACCGGGTGGTCCAGGTGCTGACGAACCTGCTCTCCAACGCGCTCAAGTTCGCGCCCCGCGGCAGCGAGGTGGAGCTGGACGTCTCGCCTCGCGGCGCGGAGGTCCTCTTCGGCGTGCGCGACCGCGGCCCTGGCATCCCGGCCGATTTCCGCGAGAAGCTGTTCACCAAGTTCGCCCAGTCCGACCGCGCCAAGCGTGAGCAGGAGGGAACGGGGCTGGGGCTCGCCATCTGCCGCGCGCTGGTGCTGGCGCACGGCGGCGAGATCTGGGTCGACAGCGAGCCGGGCAACGGCGCCGCATTTTTCTTCACGCTCCCGGCCGCGTCCGGGTAGCCTTAGGATCCTCCATGGCACGCGAAGGACAAGTCGCCGCACAGCCGGCAGAGGAAGCCCTCGACCGCCAGCTCCTCGAGCACTACCTGGCCGGCGCCGGAGAGAAGCTCGCCGCCCTGGAAGCGGCCCTCGCGGCGGCCCGGACCGGCGAGGCTGGCGCAGGGGACGTTCTGCGGCGCGCGCTGCACAAGCTGGCCGGGAGCGCGGGCACGTATGGCTTCGCCGAGCTGGGCGCGCAGGCGCGAATTCTGGAGAAGAGGGTCCAGGCGGCCGACGAGCCGCTGCCCGAGGACCTGCTCCTGGACACGGTGGCGTTCCGGCGCGAGTTGGAGGACACCTTCGAGGAAGCGCGGTCGAAGCTGGCCGGCGGCCCGCCGCCTCCGCTGTCGGCGATCCGGCAGAAGCTGGTGGTGGCGGTGATCGGGGGCGGGCTCGAGGACCCGGTAGGCGAGGAGCAGGCGCACGCGGTGGGAATGGCGCTCGCCCGGGCTGGCAGCCATCTCGTCTGCGGCGGCCTGGGCGGTTGCATGGCCGCCGCCGCGCGCGGGTACCGCGAGGGCAGCGGCGAAGGAATCGTGCTCGGGATCCTGCCCGGAGCATCGCGCCACGAGGCGAATCCCTGGATCGACCTGCCGATCCCGACCGGCGTCGGCGACGCCCAGTCCGCGCTGGTGGCCATGGCGGTCGACGGCGCGATCGTGGTGGGCGGCGGCGGCGGCACGCTCAGCGAGATCGGCCTGCTGCTCCGCGACGGCAAGCCCGTCGTGGCGCTGCCGCACACCGGCGGCGCCGCCGAGATGGTCGGCGGCCGCAAGCTCTACAAGCACGAAGTGGTGGCCGCCTCCTCTCCGGAAGAGGCCGTCATGAAACTCCTCCGCGCCTTGTCCGAACGCCCCAACCTGGCGAAGCGCTGACCAACGGCGTTTCACGCGGGAACCGCTTCGAGTCAGCCGGAGATGGCTTTCCACATTTCCAAGGCGGCGGCGGCGGGATTCGGCGCCCCGAGGATGCTGCGGATGCAGGCCACGCCGTAGGCGCCCGCGCTCACTGCACGCTTCGCCCGAGGCGGCGTGACGCCTCCGATGGCGTAGACCGGCAGCGAGGCCGCCTTGGTCGCCTCGTGGAGCGCGGTCATCCCCTGCGGCTTCTTGCCGGGGGTCTCCCAGACCGGGCCGAATACCGCGAAATCCGCCCCGTCCCGAGCCGCGAGCGCCACCTCCGCGGAGGAATGGCAGCTGCGTCCGATCAGCGCGCCGGGACCGAGCAGGCGGCGGGCGTCGGCGATGGGCGGTCCGCCGGCGGGCAGGTGCACGCCGTCGGCCCGCGCCGCCTTGACCACCTCCAGCCGGGTGTTGATCAAAAGAGGCGCCTTCGCGGACCGGCACAGAGGCAGGAGGGCCCGCGCGAGCTCGAGCAGCGCGGCGGGCGCGAGGTCCTTCTCGCGCAGCTGCACCGCGGCCGTTCCGATGGGAAGGACCGAGAGCGCGGCCGCCAACGCGCCGGGGAGATCCGGCATCGCGCCGCGGTCAGTGACCAGGTAGATGCGGACCAATCAGACCCGCATATCAGATCAGCCCGGCGATGGGACTCGAGGCGCTGCCGTAGAGCTTCCGGGGGATACGGCCGGCGCGGTACGCGAGACGCCCCCCCTGGGTGGCAAGCTTCATCGCGGTGGCCATGGCCACCGGATCCTGCGCACCGCTGATCGCCGTGTTGACCAGGAGCCCCGCCACTCCCAGCTCCATGCAGATGGCGCAGTCGCTGGCGGTCCCCACGCCGGCGTCGACGATCACCGGCACCCGCGCCTGCTCCAGGATCATCTGCAGGCTGTAGGGATTGCGCAGCCCCAGGCCGCTCCCGATGGGCGCGCCGAGGGGCATCACCGCCGCGCAACCCGCCTCCTCCAGCTTGCGGCACAGCACGGGGTCGTCGCTGCAGTACGGCAGCACGGTGAATCCCTCGGCGACGAGAACCTTGGCGGCGCGCAGCGTCTCTTCTCCGTCGGGGAGAAGCGTCTTCGGATCGCTCAACACTTCCAGCTTCACCAGCGGCCGGGGCCCGCCGATCTCCAGCTCGCGCGCCAGCCGGAGCGTGCGGACTGCCTCGTCGGCGGTGAAGCATCCCGCCGTGTTGGGGAGCAGGACGCAGTCCTTGGGGATCCAGTGGAGCAGGGACTTCTCTCCCTGCGCCTGGAGATCGAGCCGGCGCACCGCTACGGTGACCATCTGCGCGCCGGAGGCCGCGATGGCTTTCTGCATGGTGGGGAAGTCCTTGTACTTGCCGGTCCCCACCACCAGGCGGGAGGTGAACCGATGCTCGCCCAGCGAGAGCTCGTCGGACATGACGCTAGCCTCCTCCCACGAAGGTGACGATCTCCAGCACGTCGCCGGGGGCGAGCGTCTCCTCGCCGTGCCTCGCCCGCTTTACCACCGCTCCGTTGCGTTCCACCGCCACGCGCTCGGGCCGCACGCCCAGGTGACGCAGCAGGCCGGACACGGTGAGCCCGTCGGGCAGCTCGGTCCGCTCTCCGTTCACCGTGGCCTGCATGGGGGCTGAATAGGCGCGGCGGCGCCTCGGGTCAAGACGGGGCCTTTCCTCGGGTTGCGCACATCGGAACGCTGTGTGCCTTGTGCATGCGCAGGGGCGGTGCAAGACTCCTCGTTTTCCGACTCCCGCGAGGCCGATTGGACACTGTCAACCTGCTCCGCCAGGTTTCGATCTTCCGTGAGCTCCCGGCCGAGGTGCTCGCCGACCTCGCGGGGCGCGTGCGTCCGCGGTCCGCGGAAGCCGGATCGGTGATTGTCAACGCAGAAGAGCCGGGCGACTCCCTGTTCGTCATCGCGCGCGGAAAGGTGAAGGTGGTGCTCTACGGCGAGACGGGCCGCGAGATCATCCTCAGCCTGCTGCACGCGGGCGACTTCTTCGGGGAGATGTCGCTGCTCGACCGCCAGCCGCGCTCGGCGAACGTGGTCTGCGTGGAGGAAGCCGACCTGCTCTCGCTCGACCACGAGGCGTTCCGCACGCACCTCGCCGCGCATCCCTCCACCGCGCTGGCGGTGCTGGCGGAGATGTCCCGCCGCCTGCGCCACGCGGACGAGGTGATCGGGAACCTCGCGCTGCTCGACGTCTATGCCCGGGTGGCGCGGACCATCCGCGAGCTGGCGCACAAGCAGGGGGAGCCGGCGGACGGCGGGCTGCTCATCCGCGAACGGCCGACGCAGCAGGAGATCGCCGGCTTGATCGGCACCTCGCGCGAGACCGTCTCCCGGGCGCTCAACGACTTCACCCGCCGCGGCCTGCTGGAGATGCAAGGAAAGCAGATCCTGGTGCGGTGGGACTTCCTGCGCAAGGGCGAGGACGGGGCGTGAGCTCGAGGCGGCCCCGCGAACGCAGCCCTGCTATAAATCGCGCGTGCCGACGTACCGGATCAGCAAGCAGCTGTGGTTCAGCGCCGCGCACCAGGTGCGCCTCAGCGAGGATCGCTGCGAGGCGCTCCACGGGCACAACTATCGGGTGGTGGTCCACGCCGAGGCGCGCGAGCTGGATCCCGTAAGCTACGTGCTCGATTTCGCCGCGCTCAAGGCGGCCGCCATGGAGGTCGCCGGGCGCTTCGACCACCGGAACATCAACGAGGTCGAGCCGTTCACCGAGGGCGGCAGAAACCCCACCGCCGAAGAGCTGGCGCGGTTCTTCGCGGAGGAGCTGGGCCGGCGCTTCGACGATCGCCGGGTGAGGATCTGCAAGGTCGAGGTTTTCGAGACGGACAACAACCGCGCGGAGTACTGCCGCTGATGCGCGACGGCGTCCAGGCGCGCGCTCCCGCCGCGTTCGAGCCGCGCTTCCGCAGCGGCGTGCCCGCCAAGATCGAGGGGGCGCTGGCCGCCGCCGTCATCGCGGCGGTGCTGGCGATCTTCTACTGGCTCCTGGTCAAGCTGCCCGGTCCGCTGGTGGTGCACGTCGAGGACGACACGCACCAGGGCGTGATGAACGCGAAGGTCGTCTGCGAGGGTCCCGACGGAAAGCGCTTCAGCGGTCTGACCGACGTGTTCGGCGAGGCGAAGTGGCCCGGGCTCGCCCAGGGGGCCTGGCGGTGCGAGGCGCTGCCGCCGCCCAAGTTCCACACCGGCACCGTGGTCGGGTACGCGACCGTGGTCCCGCGAAAACCGGCGATGTGGACCACCCGGGTGGAGCGGCCCGCGACGGCGGTGGTGCAGGTGGTTCGCCCGCGGGGAGAGCCGCGCGCCGCGCCCGCGGTGCGCGCGCTGTGCGAGCAGGTGCCGGGTGAAGATGCGCCGCCGAGCTGGGAGGCGCGTGCCGGACTCCTCGATGGGCGCGCCACGCTGTACCTGCCGCATGGTCGCGCCTGCCGGGTCGGCCTGGTGCGTCCAGAGCTGCCGGCCGGCCAGCCCGGGCCGGTGGCCGATCCCAGGCTCGCGTGCGGCCAGGGCGCCTGCACTCCCGAGCTGCGCGGCGGGGTGGGCGAGGAGCTGCAAGTGGTGCTCGCGCCCAGCGCGCGGCAATGGCACGAAGCGCGGCCACCGGCCGAAGCGGACTAGCAAGGAACGGCGCCAGGGTCGCCCTTCCGGACGATCAGCTCCGCCCGGCGAACACGTCCATCACGTCGCGGAGCAGCTTCACGCCTTCGTCGTGCGGGCGCTGGAAGCTGTTGCGGCCCATGATCGAGCCGAACGCGCCGCCGTCGCGCAGCCCGCGCACCTCGTCGAGGATCTCCTGGGTGCCTTTTGCCTCGCCCCCCGAGAAGATGACGATGCGCTTTCCGTTGAACGAGCTCTGCACCACGTGGCGCGCGCGGTCGGCGAGCGTCTTGATGGGGATGTTGTACTTCTCGAAGACCTTCTGCGCCTCGGGCTGGTAGATGAACTCGGTGGGCGGCTTCACCTTCACCACGTGGGCGCCCAGCTCGCACGCGATGTGCGCGGCATACGCGGCCACGTCCACCGCCGTCTCGCCCTTCTTGTCGGTGATCCCCTCTCCGCGCGGATAGCTCCACACCACCGACGCGAGCCCGTGCTCCTTCGACTCTGCGATCAGCTCGCGAAGCTCCTCGTACATCGTGTTGCGCGCCGAGGACCCCGGATAGATGGTGAACCCGATCGCGGTGCAGCCCAGGCGGGCGGCGTCCTTGACGCCGCCGGTGACGGCGGAGCAGGGCGGGTGGCCCTTGGAGAGCGTGTCGCTGTTGTTCAGCTTGAGGATCAGCGGGATCTGGCCGGCGTACTTGCCGGCGACGGCCTCGAGGAAGCCGAGCGGCGCCGCGTACGCGTTGCAGCCGGCGTCGATGGCGAGCTGGATGTGGTACTCGGGGTCGTAGCCCGGCGGGTTGGGCCCGAAGGAGCGCACGGGTCCGTGCTCGAAGCCCTGGTCGACCGGAAGGATGACCATCTTGCCCGACCCGGCCAGCCGGCCGTGGTTGAGCATGCGGGCGATGTTGGTCTTGGTGCCTGGGTTGTCGGACGGGTACCAGCTCAGGATCTCGCGGACGCGCGCAGTGAATTCCATGTCGGCCTCTCAAGAGTCTCGAAGAGCCGGAAGCTAACAGCCGCGCGCGGGAAGGTTCAAGAAATCCGTGCCTGCTCTGTCGAGAAGCGGGCTGGCGTACGGCGCCGTGAATGGGCGGGTGGGGCCAGCGCCAAACGGCCGCCGCCACGTGGAAAGTGCGCGGTGGTCGCTGGTGGGTCGGTTGTCCACAGTGAACGCCCCGCCCGCGTTCCGGTACGATCGCGAGACACTCAAGGGTCAGGGGGACCGCATGGGAGTGTTCGGGACGAGGCTCTTCGGCCAGGCCGATCGGGTGGCCGGTCTGTTCTGCGTTCGCACCAGGTTCTTCCACGTCAATTTCGTGCCGCTCATCCCTCTCGCCTCCTTCCTGATCTTCGAGGAGAAGGGCAGCGCGGGCAGGGGCATCGAGCTCAAGAAGCTCCGCTGGAACTCCGTCCTGCTCGCCTGGGTGCGCACTCCGCTCTGGATTGCTTGCGGCATCAGCTCGGTCGTCGGACTGGTGATGAGCCTGGGGATCCAGCACGATTGGCAGGCCGGCGCGCCCATGCTCGGGCTGGCGGCGCTGACCGGCGCGGCGTTCTACGCCACGTACCGGTTCTCAGCCGCCAGCTTCGAGCGCGCCTCCGAGCTCGCCCGCATGGTCGGCCTGCCTCCCGAGCTTACGGCCGCGCTCGAGCAGCGCTTCAGTCGCTCCTTCGTGCCCGACCTGGCGCAATAGCGTCACGCCACCACCGCGTCGGCCTCGATCTCGATCAGCATGGCCGGGTCGATCAGCCCCTTGACCTCCACCATGGTGGTGGCGGGCGGGCACGCGGCGAAGAATTCGCCGTGGGCGCGGCCGTATTCCTGCCAGCGGGAGATGTCGGTGACGAACATCCGCGTGCGCACGATGCCGGTGCGATCGGCGCCGAGCTTGCCCAGCGCGCGCTCGATCAACTCCAGGCAGCGGCGGGCTTGCGCGCAGGCATCCCCGGGCGCGTGCACGCGCTCCCCGGACTCGTCCACCGAGGTGGTGCCGGTGACGTAGATGTGCTGGCCGGCGCGAACGGCCCGGCAATACCCGACGATCGGCTCCCACCGTGCCTTGGAAAAGACGCGCTCGAGCTGCATGGCTTCACCTCAGGTACTGGTCCACTTCGTCCGCGAGCGCCGCGATCTTCTCCCGGCTGCGGAACTCGGGCGTCAGCTCGAGGCGGGCGCCGCGCACCACGTCGCGCTCGCGCAGCATGACGAGCGAGCTCTCCAACGTGGCCTTGGAGAGCGACTCGAGCCGCCGCACGCGTCCCGCGAGCCAGGCGGCCCGCCCGCGATCGAGCGCCCGCTGCGTCCACTCCCGCGTGGGCATCGCCCCGGCGAGCAGCGGATCGAGCGCGTCCACCGCGATCAGGATGCCCTCGAGGTATGGACGCAAGAGGTCGCCGAGGAGCTGGCCCAGGCGCACGCCCGCGGGGACCGGGACCACCTCCTCGCCTTCGCGCACCACGATTCCCCAGCGCACCAAGAGCTGCAGCATCTCCTCGACGGTGGACTCGAGCGACCGCCCGGGCTCGAAGATGAACTCGTGCTTGAGCAGGCGGGACAGCTCCCGCGCGCGGCCCAGCACGGCGGTCCGCGGCGCCCGCTGGCCGCCGTAGCTGCGCACCGCCAGGGCGAGGATCGCCGGGGCGACCAGGAAATGCAGGATGGCGTTCTTGTGGTAGTCGAGCGCCATCCGCCGCTCCTCGGCCACCGAGTAGAAGCGCTGCCCGCCGGCTTCCTGCATCTTGACGTTTCCGTCGGCGGCCAGCCGGAGCAGCGCGCGCTGCACCAGCCCCGACTCGCGCAGGCTGGCCGGCGGAAGGCCCGGGCCGGCGCTCCCCACCTGCCACGCGGGGGTGCGCGCGCCCGCGTCCAGCGCCGCCTGGTGCAGGAACTCCGCCCGCGACAGGACCTCGTCCTCGGACATGCCGCGCCGGTCGTGGCTGAGCAGCACCGCGGAGACCAGCCCGATCGGCGCCAGCGGCGTGGCGCGGTTGATCCCGGCGGCCACCCGGAGCCCAAGCGCGCGCACCAGCGAGCGCCGCTCCTCCTGGGCGTGGTTCTTCGGATCGACGCCGCGCTCGGCGAACAGCTTCGCCAGCGAGATCGGGTCACCGACCCGGATGGTGATCCGGCCGAGCCTGGTGCGCAGCACCTTGGTCGCCGAGAGGAGGGCCTTGGCGTCCTCCTTCTGCTTCTCGCCGCCGAGCAGCTCGTGCTGGTAGCTCCCCGCCTCGGCGATCTTCTCGTACGAGATGGACACCGGCGCGAAGATCACGTCGGGGCGCACCCCCGTCAGCCAGGCCTCCACCTCGAGGGTCAGCATGCCCAGCTTGGGCGGGAGCAGCTTGCCGGTGCGCGACCGGCCTCCCTCGACGAAGAATTCCTGGGTGAAGCCGTCGCGCAAGAGGCGCTTCACGTAGGCCTGCATCACCGCCGAGTACACGCGGTCGCCCTTGAAGCTGCGCCGGATGAAGAAGGCCCCGCCCATCCGCAGGAAGCGGCCCACCGGCCAGAAGTTCAAGTTGTCCCCGGCGGCGATGTGCGGCGGCTGCAGCCCGTAATCGTCGCAGACCACCGAGAGGACCATGTAGTCGAAGTGGCTCTTGTGCGAGGGGCACAGGACCAGCGGCGCGCGCGCGCTGGCGAGGGCCAACCGCTTCATGCCGTCCGCGTCCACGTCCACGCCGTCGTAGATGCGGCGGAACATCCATCCGACGATCCGCTTCAACACGTCGACCGCGAACGGGTTGTAGCGGGCGGCGATCTCGCGCAGGTCCTTGCGCGCCTGCCGATCGAGCGAGTCGTCCGCGCGCCCGCGCTCGCGGGCGAGCTCGGCCAGGGTGCGCCGGAGCTGCAGATCGTTGAGCGTCTGATCGACCACCCGCTGCGGCGACTTGAGCGGCGGCCCGGTGATCACCCGCGCCTCGCGCGCGAGGTGCTGGTAGAGCGCCCCGCGGACCTGCCGGGCGATGTGCACCGCGTCGGCCTGCGGCTGTTCCCCCACCACCGCCGCGAGATCGATCGGCGCGCCCACCTTGAGCAGCGCCTGCTTGCGGTGCAGAGCGAAGGCCAGGAAGCTGCGCAGCGCGCCCGGCTCGTCCGGGTCGCCGAAGAGGAAGTCGCGCACGCCCCCGCGCAGCTTCTTGGGACGGCGGCGCCACACCAGGGTGACCGGCACCAGCTGGATGCGCCGCGCCGGCTGCTCGCGCTGGAGCGCCGTGAGGCCCGGGAACGGATCGGCGAGCACCGCCACCGCGCTGGGCAGCGTCCGCGGCATGCGCAGGAACACCAGCGCCGCCTCCCCCTGGCGCACCGCCTCGATCACCTGGGCGGCCGACTTGTCCTGCGCGGCGGCGGGTGGACGCACCTGCGCGCCGCCCAGGTACCAGCGGGCGAACGGCGCGAAGATGCGGTAGCCGAGCCCGGTCGCGGCGCGCGCGATGGGAAGGCCCAGCCGCCAGAAGCTCCAGTTGAAGAACAGCAGGTGCAGCAGCGAGGAGGAGCGCAGGACGTAGACGGGCGTCCCCCGCAGCGAGACGGAGCGGAGCGCCTCGCGCGCCTCGTCGGGAAAGGAGATGGAGCGGAACATCCGCGAGAGCAGCCAGCGGGCGAACGGACCGTAATGTCCTGCCCGCGCCGGCGGATGCGGCGTGCTCAGCGTGAGGGAGGTGCCGGGCTCGGCCACGGGAGCGAGTGTACCAGCGCAGGGCCGGCTACCGCGTGGCGCAGCCGGGGGTCCCGCCCAGCCCCACCAGCTCGGCCACCGCCGAGCGGGGGTCCGCGGCCAAGGCAGCCGCGAGCCGCGAGAGCCGTTGCGCCGCGCCGGGCGTGGCGCGGAGCCAGGCCACGCAGCTCGGCCCGCTCCGCTCGATGCGCTCCGACAGGCCGCGCGCCTCGCGTACCTCGGCCAGCCAGAGCGGGGCCGCGGCGCCGTCCAGGGCGGCGGTGAAGCCGCGGCGGGCGGCGAGCCCTTCGGCGGCATCCAGCTCCGCCTCGTCGGGGTCGAGGCCGTCGTCCTGCGCGCGGGCGGCCTGGGCGTCGAGGGCGGCGCTTTCGCCGAGCGCCTCCAATTCGGCGCGGATCCAGGGGACCAGAAAGGCGGGATCGAGGCGGGCCATCACCGGGGAGTGAGCTGCACGTCCACCGTGGCCGTGCCGCCCGCCCTCACCTCCACCGTTTCGTCCTTCTCGCCGAGCCGCTCGTGCCAGAGGCGCATCGTGTACTTGCCCGCAGGCACTCCCGCGATGGTGTAGCTCCCCGTCTCGTCGGTGACCGCGAAGGCGGTGGTGGGCAGCACGTCGACCCAGGCCCGCATCCAGGGATGGACGTCGCAAGTGATGCGCAAAAGGCCCGGCTGCTTGAGCGGCTTGGGGATGACGTGGTTGGGCACCGGCATCGCGTAGTTGAAGACGGTGCGGTCGCCCTCGCGGGCGTGCACGTTGTGGAAGACCTTGTCGCCGTTCACGATGTCGAGCGTCGCGCCGGCGGGGAGCGCAACCACGTGCGGGGTGAACTCGCACTGCTTCTGATCGAGGATGACCTTGGTCTTGTCGGCTTTCGCCGGCTTGGGGCCGTCCACGATCCACAGCACGGCGTTCTTCACGCCGCCGCCCTGACCCACTTCCAGCGACTCGTCCGGCTTGTTCGCGCCGCAGATCTTGATGTCGCGCGTCACCGGCAGAGTGGCCAGCTTGGGGGGCAGCCCGGAGAGCGTCACCTTCCCGCTCACCCTTCCGGCGCCAGGCCCTGTAGCGCCGGGAGGAGGAGGAGCGCTGCCGGCGCCCGCACCAGCCTGGGCGAGAAGCACGGCGAGGGCGGCGAGCGCATGCATGCGGGCTCCTTCCGGGAGCGCTGTAGGTAGACCATGGGACGCCGGGTGACAAGCGGCTTGACAGCCCGAGCCACCTGTCTACATTCCCGCCCCCGTTCCCTGGCGGACCAGTCCGCCTTGCATCCGAGGAGATGTCCAATGGCTGCGAAGGAGATCAGCTTTCACCAGGCCGCGCGCGACCAGATCCTGCGCGGTGTGCAGATCCTCAGCGACGCCGTCGCGGTGACGTTGGGCCCCAAGGGGCGCAACGTGGTCCTGGAGAAGTCGTTCGGCGCTCCCACGGTCACCAAGGACGGCGTCACGGTCGCCAAGGAGATCGATCTCAGCGACCACTTCCAGAACATGGGCGCGCAGATGGTGCGCGAAGTGGCCACCAAGACGTCCGAGGTCGCCGGCGACGGCACCACCACCGCCACCGTGCTCGCCGCCGCGATCTATGGCGAGGGACAGCGCCTGGTCGCCGCCGGGCACAACCCGATGGCGCTCAAGCGCGGAATCGACCAGGCCGTGGAGAAGGTCGTCAGCGAGCTGAAGAAGCTCTCCACCAAGACCCAGGGCAAGACCGAGATCGCCCAGGTCGGCACCATCAGCGCCAACGGCGACGAGACCATCGGGAACATCATCGCCGAGGCCATGGAGAAGGTGGGCAAGGAAGGCGTCATCACCGTCGAGGAGGCGAAGGGCCTGGAGACGACGCTCAAGGTGGTCGAGGGCATGCAGTTCGACCGCGGGTACGTCTCGCCGTACTTCGTCACCGACCCGGCCCGGATGGTCGCCGAGCTGGAGGACCCGTACATCCTCATCACCGAGAAGAAGGTCTCCGCCATGGCGGACCTCATCCCGCTCCTCGAGCAGGTGGTCCGCACGGGCAAGCCGATCCTCATCATCGCCGAGGAAGTGGAGGGCGAGGCGCTCGCCACGCTGGTGGTGAACAAGCTGCGCGGCACCCTCAAGGTGGCCGCGGTGAAGGCGCCGGGATTCGGCGACCGCCGCAAGGAGATGCTGCAGGACATCGCGGTGCTGACCGGCGGCAAGGTCATCGCCGACGAGCTGGGCCGCAAGCTCGAGCAGGCGACCCTCGCCGATCTGGGCCGCGCCAAGCGCGTCACCATCGACAAGGACAACACCACCATCGTCGACGGCGCCGGCAAGAAGAGCGACATCGAGGGACGCATCAAGCAGATCCGCGCGCAGATCGAGGAGACCACCTCCGACTACGACCGCGAGAAGCTGCAGGAGCGCCTGGCCAAGCTGGCCGGCGGCGTGGCGGTCATCCAGGTGGGCGCCGCCACCGAGACGGAGATGAAGGAGAAGAAGGCGCGCGTGGAGGACGCGCTCCACGCGACCCGCGCTGCGGTGGAGGAAGGGATCGTGCCGGGCGGCGGCGTGGCATTCGTGCGCGCGCAGAAGGCGCTCGAGAAGCTCGGCGACGGCGACGAGAAGGTCGGGGTGCAGATCGTCCGCCGCGCCATCGAGGAGCCGCTGCGCCGCATCGTGCACAACGCCGGTCTGGAGCCGAGCATCGTGCTGCAGAAGGTGCAGGAGGGGAAGGGCGGGTTCGGCTACAACGCACGCGCCGACAAGTATGAGGACCTGGTGCAGGCCGGCGTGATCGATCCCACCAAGGTGAGCCGCACCGCGCTCCAGAATGCGGCGAGCGTCGCTGGCCTCTTGCTCACCACCGAGGCGCTGGTGGCCGAGAAGCCCAAGCGGAAGAAGGCCGGGGGCGCCGGCGCCGGGGCCGGCATGGGTGGAATGGGTGGAATGGGCGGCATGGGTGGAATGGGCGGCATGGACTACGGCGGCGGCGGCGACGACCTGGATTATTGATGGCCGTGCCCTACGACGCCGTCGCGTTCGATCTGCTCACGGCGCTCGTTGATTCATGGACGCTGTACGCCCGCGTCGCGGGCAGCGAGGCGCTGGGGCGGACCTGGCGCCTCGCCTCGCTTCGGCGGGTCACCGCGCAGGGCTCTTATCGATCCTACGAGGAGATCCTCGCGGAAGCGGCGGCTGACGCGGGAGTGCCGCCGGCGAAGCGCGACGAGCTGGTCGGGCGCTGGAACGAGCTGAAGCCGTGGCCCGAAGCGCCGGGCGTGCTCGAGCGCCTTTCGGGACACAGGCTCGCGATCGTGACCAACTGCTCGCAGCGGCTCGCCGAGATCGCCGCGGCGGCGACGGGAGGCCGCTTCGAGCTGGTGATGAGCGCGGAGCGCGCCGGCGCGTACAAGATCGATCCGCGCGCGTACCAGTCCGCGCTGGATGCGCTGCGGCTGCCCGCCGATCGCGTGCTGTTCGTGGCGGGTTCCGCGCACGACGTCCCGGGCGCCTCCCGGGTCGGCATGCGCGTGTACTGGTCGAATCGGCAGCGGCTGCCGGTGCCGGAGGGCAGCGCAAAGCCCTCCTTCGACGAGCCCGATCTCCTTCGTTTGCCGGATGCCGTTCTTGCCCCGAAGTAGCTCGGCGGCATTTCATCCGCTGCAATTCCGAAAGCTTGCCTGCCTTGGCAAGGACGGGTACAGGTGAAATGCTCCCTCTTTTGCATCCGTCCGGAGGCTTCCGAAAGTGCCCAAGTCCCTGCTCCTCGCCGACGACTCGGTCACCATCCAGAAGGCCGTGGAGATGACGTTCAAGGCCGAGGACGTGACCCTGACCGTCGTCTCGGACGGGAACCAGGCGCTTTCGCACGCCCGGGAGGCGAAGCCGGACCTGATCCTCGCCGACGTGAGCATGCCCGGACTGGGCGGCTACGAATTGTGCGAGAAAGTGCGCGCTGATGCGAGCATGCGGCACATCCCGGTCCTGCTGCTCGGGGGCGGCACGCCGATCGATCCATCGAAGGCGATCTCGGTCGGGGCGAACGGCCACATGCCCAAGCCGTTCGACTCGCAGAAGCTGATCGACCAGGTGAAGCAGATCCTCGCCAATCCGAAGGCGGTTCCCACCGCGGCGCCCAAGCCATCCGCGCCTCCACCTGCAAAGCCGGTCGCTCCTCCCTCGCGACCTCCCGTGCCCGGGGCGCCCGTTTCGCGGCCTCCGCAGCCCCCCGCTGGGCAGGGCAGCACGCTAGCCATGTCACGCCCTCCGACGGTCCCCGGCATCAAGCCGGTGGCACCGCCCAGCCGGCCACCCGGGACGGTCACCTCTCCGATCAGGCCCGGTGCACCGGCGCCGTCCCGCCCTCCAGGCGTCGTTCCGCCGGGCGTCCGGCCCGCAGCGCCGCCCGGAGCCCGGCCGCCCGCTCCCGCCGGCACGCGCCCGCCCGCTCCTCCTGCTGCACGACCGGCGCCTCCCAGGCCGCCGCCCGGCATGGCCAAGCCCGCGCCTCCGCAGGCGAAATCGACTCCGCCTGCCCCGCGCGAGTACACCGACCGCCTGGCGACTCCGGCCGCGGACGAAGACATCCCGATGGAGGTCGACGACATCGTGGAGGAGGCGTCCCCGGCGTCGCCCGCTCCCTTGCGGGCCGTTCCTCCCCCGCCCGCCAAGCAGCCGGCGCTTTCGGTGGTGCCCGGCGCCCGCAGCGTCGCCGCCGATGGCGGAGAGGCCCTGCTCCGCGAGGCGCTGTCCAAGGCTTCCCGCGAGGTGATCGAGAAGATCGCTTGGGAAGTCGTGCCCGAGCTGGCCGAGACCATCATCCGCGAGGAGCTCGAGCGTCTGATGAAGGAGCGCGGCGGGTAAAGCCGCGCGCCCGCCGGGGGGCGAGCCCTTCCATCCACTGGCGCATGTGGTATCTCCACGCGGCGCGAGGCGTCGCGGTGGAGGACACTGTCCAGATGGCGGCAACACAGGCCGGGATCGCGGTAGGGCCCGAGTTGGACAAGCCCTACGAGCCCTCCCAGGTCGAGCCCCGCTGGGCGCGCGAATGGGAGGAGCGCGGCTACTTCCATGCCGAGGACGTCTCGGACAAGCCGCCGTACTGCATCGTTCTGCCGCCGCCGAACGTCACCGGCAGCCTGCACCTGGGGCACGCGCTCACCGCCACCATCGAAGACGCGCTCATCCGCTGGAAGCGCATGAGCGGGGCGAACGCGCTCTGGCAGCCGGGCATCGACCACGCGGGCATCGCCACCCAGATGGTGGTCGAACGCGAGCTCTTGCGCACCGAACGGAAGTCCCGCCACGACCTGGGCCGCGCCGAGTTCGTCCGCCGCGTCTGGCAGTGGAAGGAGCAATACGGCAACCGCATCGCAGAGCAGCACCGCGCCCTGGGCGCCTCGCTCGACTGGCCGCGCGAGCGCTTCACCATGGACGAGCACTCCTCGCGCGCGGTCCGCGAGGCGTTCGTGCGCTTGTACGAGGAGGGGCTCCTCTACCGATCGGAGCGCCTCATCCACTGGTGCGTGAAGGACCGCACGGCGCTCTCGGATCTCGAGGTCGAGCACGAGGAGCACGCGCAAGCGGAGCTGTACAAGTTCGCCTATCCTCTCGCGGACGGCTCGGGCGAGATCGTGGTCGCCACCACCCGCCCGGAGACCATGCTGGGCGACACCGCGGTGGCCGTCCACCCGGATGACCCGCGCTACAAGGCGATGATCGGCAAGCAGGTCAGGCACCCGCTGCTGGACCGGACCTTCCCCATCGTCGCCGACGCCGAGCTGGTCGACCCCAGGTTCGGGACCGGAGCGGTCAAGGTCACTCCGGCGCACAGCTTCGAGGACTTCGAGGCCGGCAAGCGCAACGGGCTGCCGCTGATCAACATCTTGAACCTCGACGGCACGCTCAACGAGAACGCGGGGCGCTTCCAGGGGCAGGATCGGATCGCGGTCCGGCCCGCGATCAAGGCGGCGCTGAAGGACCTCGGGCTCGAGCGCGGGAGCGAGACGCACCACATGTCGCTCGGGCGCTGCCAGCGCTGCGAGAGCGTGGTCGAGCCGCTGCTCAGCAAGCAGTGGTTCGTGAAGACGAGGCCCCTGGCGGCGCCGGTGATCGAGGCGGTGGAGGCGGGGCGGATCCGATTCGTGCCCGAGCAGTGGAAGGCCGAGTTCTTCCGCTGGATGCGCAACATCCACGACTGGTGCGTCTCGCGCCAGCTGTGGTGGGGACACCAGATCCCCGCCTGGTACTGCGAGTACGGGCACGTGACGGTTGCGCGCGAGTCGCCGCGGGAATGCGACACCTGCCATTCGGGCCGGCTGACGCAGGACCCGGACGTGCTCGACACCTGGTTCTCGTCCGGCCTGTGGCCGTTCTCGACCCTCGGGTGGCCGGACGACACGCCCGCGCTGCGCACCTTCTATCCGAACTCGGTGCTGGAGACCGGCTTCGACATCCTCTTCTTCTGGGTCGCCCGCATGGCCATGCTGGGCCTGCATTTCATGGGCGAGGTGCCGTTCCGGGTGGTGTTCCTGCACGCCATGGTGCGCGACAAGCACGGCGAGAAGATGTCCAAGACGCGCGGGAACGTGATCGACCC
>Ga0209488_10001689_pt1 | contig 18769 bp, 18 predicted proteins | sample Rivendell_Oct201_8_FD_188349 | JGI IMG/M metagenome (GOLD analysis project Ga0209488, IMG submission 188349) | Vadose zone soil microbial communities from the Eel River Critical Zone Observatory, Northern California, USA -... | ecosystem: Environmental > Terrestrial > Soil > Vadose zone >...
ATCTCGAGGAGGAACTGGTCGGGAGGAACGAAGAATGGGTTCTCCTGCAGCAACCCACCGACAATCACGACTGGATGCGTCCGCAGGGCGTCCATCACCACGCTCGCGCCGAATTTCGACAGATCATAGGCGCAGATCACCATGTCGTCGTACTTGGGAACCACGTAGTTGACCCGCGTCTCGAACTCGATCAGGTCTTCGATGCCTGGTAAGTCGACGAGCGCCCATTCCATGTGCGCCAGGAATCTTGTCTGCGCGTACCCTGCTGCCGGCCCGGACTGGAGCACTTGTTCGAACGACACCAGCCAGGTGTCCTGATCAAACCGGCCTCCGCGGAGCGGACCGTCTTGCCAGGGCCGCACCTCCAATTGGCCGGTGTCCATCGCCTCTTGCACATCGATACCTGCTTCGGCGAGCCGCCTGAGATGTTCTTCCCGTAGCTCGGGGTCAACGAGATGGAAGGTTTTATCCCCCCGGTCGAAGCCATCTTTGATGAACGAGCGCAGGACCCTGTGCTCCTCATCGGTGCTGTTGAAGAAGGCGCAAACGTGACGCTGCCGGTCGAGAATGCCCCCGGCAAACTGCACGGAACGGTCGTTCGGTTCCATCGATGACCTCCTTGGCAAGACGCACCGATGATAGCGCACTGAGAGCGCGAGCGTGGCCGCCGTCACCACGGCCATCCGTGCCCCTGTCATCGCGGCCGCTCGCTTGCAGGCGTCGCGCCAACGCCGCTTCGTTCCCGCGGCTCGCGCGTCGTGTGCGGGGTCCGTTCCATGTCCCGTTCCCGGACCGAAATGTATTCCTGAGCCCGCGGGTGCCACTCGCCCGGCCGATCACCGAACGCGCGCGCTGATCGTTTGACGACAGGCATGTCGACACCCTGCCGCCGATTTGAACGGAGTGCAGTGACCTCCCCAGCAGTGCCGGCTGGCGTTCCGCCGGGCGTCCGCACCGCTGGTCGGTTGGTCCGGATCTTGCTCTCGAGACAGTCGCCAATGAAGACCTCGGACCAGCAGCTCGACGACTCGCTGGTCCGCGACGAGGCGCTCGCCGAGCGCGCGCGGAGAGGGAGCGGTGGAGCATTCGCGGCGCTCGTCACCCGGCACGGCGACGCCGTCTACGCGATCGCGAGAAACATGTGCCTCACGGTTCGCGACACTGAAGAGGTGCTCCAGCAGGCTTTCCTCTCTGTCTGGCGGGATCTCGAATTCTTTCCAGCGGGCGCGAGGTTCACGAGTTGGCTGTACGGCATCGCAATGAAGACCGCGTTGGCGCACCGGCAGCGCGACCGCCGTCGTCCATCGCCCTCGCTGGAAGCCTTCATGCCCGCCTTCGACCGCGAAGGTCGTCTCGTGGCAAGCAAGGGCCGCTCGCCCGAGCTCGACGGCGACTCTTCGGAACGGCTCGAGATCACCGGCCTGCTGCGCGAGGCGCTCGAATGCATGGACGATCAGACCCGCGCTGCGTTCGTCTTGCGCGATCTCGTTCAGCTGCCGGCCGAGGAAGCGGCCGGCATCGTGCAAACATCGCCGCAGGCCGTCCGTCGAGACGCGCACCGGGCCGGCCTCATGCTCCGCGGATTCATCCTCAGCCAGGCATGAGGCCGTACTTCTTGAGCCGTTCGATGAGCGACCCGCGGTTCATGCCCAGGCGTCGCGCGGCTTCCGACTGGTTGCCGCCGACCGCCGCAATCGTGCGGCCGATCAGGCTTCGCTCGACCGCCTCGAGCTGTTCGCGCAAGCTGAGCGTGCCCTCCGGCAGCGCTTCGGCATCCGGGTCGGCTGCGGGAGCGGCAGACGCCGCCGCGAAGGCCTCGAGCCCGATCTCGCCGCCCGTGCTGAGCGCCACCGTGCGCGCGACGGCGTTCTCCAGCTGGCGGACGTTTCCGGGCCAATCCAATCGCTGGAGCGCATCCAGCAGCTCGGGCAGGAGCCGGACGTCTTGCAGCCCGAACCGCTCCGCGTAGCGGCGCGCAAACCCGGACGCGAGCGCCGGGATGTCCTCGCGGTGCCCGCGCAGGGGCGGCACGACCAGCTCCAGGACGGCGAGCCGGTAGTACAGGTCCTCGCGGAAGCGGCCGGCGCGCGCCTCGTTCGCCAGATCGCGGTGGGTACACGCGACGACGCGCACGTCGACTCGTTCCAGGCGGCCCGCGCCGACCGGCTGGATTTCGCCCTCTTGCAGGGCGCGCAACAGCTTCGGCTGCACCGCCAACGGAAGCTCGCCGATCTCGTCGAGGACGAGCGTGCCCCCGTTCGCCTCTGCGAAGAATCCCCGGCGCGCCTGCACGGCGCCCGTGAACGCTCCGCGCGCGTGCCCGAACAGCTCCGCCTCCGCCAGCTCTCCGGGGATCGCGGCGCAGTTGAAGCGCACCAGGGGGCGCTCTGCCCGGTGGCTCTGGGCATGGATCAGCGAGGCGATCAGCTCCTTTCCCGTCCCCGTCTCGCCGCTGATGAGGAGAGTGATGTCCTTGGGCGCGACCCGCGAGATCGTGTCCAGCAGCCGGCGCATCGCGGGCCCTTCGCCGACGATGGAATGACCCAGCACTTTCTCCGCGGTGAGCCGGCGGTTCTGGACGCGCAAGGTCCTCGCCTCGAGCGCCCGATCGACCACCACGGAAAATTCCTCGACGTCGAACGGCTTGGTCACGTAGTCGTACGCGCCGCTCTTGATCGCCTGCACGGCCACCCGCTCCGAGCCGTGCGCAGTGAGGAGGATCACCGGTAGCGATTCGTCGCGATCGTGGATCGCCTTCACCAGCTGCACGCCGTCCATCCCGGGCATGGCGAAGTCGGTGATCACCGCGTCTACGCCATCGAGATGGTCGAGCGCTTCCTGGCCGGAGCGCGCGATGACCGCCTCCTGGCCGCGGGACGCGAGAAGCCCCCTCAAGCTGACAAGCATCCCGGAGTCGTCGTCGACCACGAGCAACCGCGACATCGTCGGCCTCCAGCGACGCTCGACGGCAGTATAGACACAGACCGAACGTCGGCTGCCATAGGCGGGACCGCCGCAGACGGACGCTTGCCTGTCTCGCCAGCATCCGTCGACCCATACCAACCGTATATGGCCGTATCCCTGATGCTCGCTACCGTCCTACGAGCGATGGGCGTCAAGCCTCGCATCGTCGGCGACTCCGCCGTCATGCGGCGGTTGTTACACGTGGTGGCGTGCATCGGACCCAAGGACATCACGGTCCTGGTGGGCGGTGAGAGGTACGGCCTCGTCGAGATCATGGCGAACGCGGCAGGCGGATGGCCGCGTGGATGGCATTGAGCAGGGCCTCGTCGCTGAACGGTTTCTGCAGGAAGTCGACCGCCCCACTTTCGAGCGCGCGAGCCCGCGCCTCCTCCTCGGCATGCGCCGAGATGAAGATGATCGGGACCCCGTTATGAGAAGAGATCAGCCGTTCCTGGAGCTCGACGCCGTTCATCCCCGGCATGCGAACGTCCAGGATCAAGCATGCCGCGCCAGGCAGGTGGCCCGAATTCAAGAACTCCTCGGCTGAGGCGAACGCTTCGGCCTCGAACCCCGCCGACTTCAAGAGGCTCTTGAGCGCTTCCCGCACTGATTCGTCGTCGTCGACGATCGAGATTTTCTGGATCTCCGGCACGCCTGCCTTCCAGGTCCCCCGGGGAGATCCTGCACACTGCCCCCAACGCGTATCACCATGAAAACATATTTTTCTATAATACCTTGGTATAGGTGTTGTCAGACTCTTTCCTTTGCCGCCACCGGCTGGTTCACTTCGGACTCGTTCTCCATTCGCCGGCAGGAGGCGCTACCAGGTGATGTACCGATGGTCATAGAGTGCCGGGCGCAAGACCCACGGCCCTCCCCACGTTGCGAGCGCCTGAGAGGACGAGCGCCACGGTATGGTTTCAAAGGCGGAATCCTTCTCGGCGACCGGGTGAGCGGTCACGGCCTTCGGGAGCGTCATGGAGGGAGTCCGGCACTTTGGGCGCCGCACTCGCGGAAGCGAAGAGTAGCAGGAAAGCGGCAACGGAGATTGTCGAGCTCATCGGATCCCTCGCGTTCGAGCTCGTACTGCAGGTGCGCCGCGACTTCCACATGACGTGCTCCTCCGGACCAGATGACGGAATGCGAGCTACTTCACTTCGCCGGCCGCCCGCACAGGCGGCGGGGCTTCTTCGATGACCTCGTTGGGAACGGGCCCGGACCACGGTGAGATCGCCGGACTGTCGGTCTGCATCGCCGCGACGTCGCCACGCGAGAGCGCGTGGTCGTGTGCGCAGGCGGCGAAGCCCAGGGACGAAGCGAGCAGGATGGCTCCGAAGCGCTTCAACTTCGACATGTGAACCTCCTCGCCGCCGTGCGGCAGGCCGCGCGCGCGGCCTGCCGCCGTCGCGTCACTTCGTCTCTCCGTCGGTCCCCGTACCGTCCGTCCGGAAATCATCCACCAGCGGCATCTCGACCGCGGTACCGTCCAGCTGCCGGGCCCGCTTCAAGAAGTCGGACATCGGATTGGGCTTCGCCACGGGAACTCCGCTGGCGTCGACCGTGGCCGGCTCATCGAAGTCCGGCCCATGGGCCGTGCGGTCCGGTGTCGCGACCTGCCTCTTCGTCGCTGGAGCTCCACTTCCTGCGGCGTTCTCCTGGGCCCTCACGGCGGTCGCAGTCAGCGATCCCACCGCAACGATCATCCCGAACACCATCTTCCATTTCATTTGCGTCCTCCTGTCTGCCGGTCGAAGTGACCGTTCATGCCGCCAGAGGTTAGGAGGCCGGATGGAGCGAGGCGCCCGAGATCCGACGGGCGCCGGTTCCGCGCGGACGAGCGCCACCGCGGCGGATCGGTGCCATGGAATGGGTCATGGGCGCTGCACCTGCGCCGGTGCGCCGGAGGCCCCAGGCGTGCCGCTGACGATCACCAGATGGCGCGTCGGTGAAGGGCCCGCGCCCTCGACGAGCTGCCGGATCGGTCCGACCGCGGCGCCCGCCGGGTTGGTCATGAAGCTGGCGAGCAGGAAAGCCCCGCGGAGTTCGCCAAGTTCTACCCCGCGTTCAAGATGGACGGCGAGCCGAACGTGACTGCTGCCTATGGCGCACGGGAGTATTGGCTGCTCGTCAACGACAGCGACGAGTGCCACAACTTCCACATCCACCAGACCAAGTTCGTCGTCCTCGACGCGGATTTCTCGGCGGGCGGCCGGCCGTCGGCCGCCCAGTGTCTCGGCGATCGAGGGCTCCCCCCGCCGATCAACCGGAACGTGCTGCACGACAACTACGCACTGCCGCCTGGGTCGCGCGTGTTCGTGATGATCCGGTTCGACGGACCGAAGCTCGGCCGTTTCGTGTTGCACTGCCACATCATGGAACACGAGGACAAAGGCATGATGGCCACGATCGCGGTCGTGGACGCACCGCGCTGATCGCGGCCCCTGCCGGCGTGGTCCCAACAACCAGGGAACCGCGAATCCGCATCGTCACGAAGAAAGTTGTCCCGCCGGCCGCGTCACCTATGTCTCATGCGCGTGGGGGAAACCCTGGAGGCATGGATGAGCAAGCGAATGGTCGGGTACGCAGTCGCGGCGGGGGCGTGGGCCGCGTTGTCGTTCTTTTTGACGCCGCAGGCGGCTTTTGCCGCCTCGTCGGCCGGGTGTGACGGCGGTGGGTTCTCGGTGCTGGGTCTTTCCGGCAGCCAGAAGACCACGGTTCCGGCGGCAAGCGTCGGCAGCAGCTTCCTCGTCAAAGGAAAGTACGTCGTGTTCACGGTCGACTCGGCCACCTTCGGCGTGCGGGACTGGACGCTGACGGGCGCGCCGAACCCCCTCGACATCACCGGTGAGATGCCGGCCATCGTTTTCGCCAGCAAGATTCCCGATCATCGAGGGCTGTCACTGACAAGCGACGTCTCGGTGGAAAGCTCCGGCGAGTCGCTCGTGATCTCGCGTACGGGCCCGGGACTTTCCATGAAGATCCAGGTCAAGGACTGCGCCAACGGCGGCGTCTTCCAGATGGAGCCGGCCCGCGCCGACGGGACGGCGACGGTGATCACGCACGTGCTCGGCGACGATGTCTTCTACTTCGACAACCCGAACGTCCGCGATCGGCTCGGCGAGAACATTCCCTGCTCCGGCGTCCTGCCTGACGGGACGCTGGTGGCCTGCAAGGGAGCGAACCCGGACGGCACGGTGACGGTGACGGCGCGGGTCAACTTCGCCAACGATTTCTCCGACAAGTTCGTCGGCCGCGACAGCCCGCAGTCCGCCACCCGGATCGCCACCGACTGCGCCAACGCCATTCCCAACCCGTTCCATCCCGGAACGGTCAGCCACTGCGGCGGCGTTTCGCAATGGAGCGTGGCGAGCGGCGGGCGGATGGGCCAGGTGATGGGAGAGGACGCGACCGAGATCGCTCCCGCGGCGAAACCGTGCACCGCCAACTGCACGGCGCAGAACCAGGTGCAAGGCCGCGCCGTCGTCGTCGGGTTCCCGTTCCCGGTGCCCGATGCCGTCCGGCTGAAGCCGCGGTTCTTCCCCGGATTCGTGCTGCCGTAGCGGCAGTACCGCGTCGCTGCCTTCCAAAGACGAGGCGCCCGTCGGCGGTCCGAGGCGCCTCGTCGCCGGAATCTCGCCGCCCGGCCGATCCCGGCGGCATCGCCGGATCGCCGTCGGTAACCTTCCCGGCATGAAGATCGCGCTTGCTGCAACGGTGGCCGCGCTAATGGCGATCGTGGTCGTCCTCACCAGTGCGTCGCGAGAACAGGACCTCAGGGGAGATTCGACTGCCGGGCCGGCGCCGACTTCGTCGGGCAGCAGCCTGGGGCCGGCGCCGAGCGCCTTTCCCGCACCGCTCCCCGATCACCAGTCGCCGCAGCCGCCGGGCGGAACGCCGTTGCCTCGCTCCGAGCCGGTGAGCCAAGACGCGCCCAAGGCAGCGGCGCCCCCGGCCGCGAACATGCTGCTGCCCTCCGGCGATCAGCTGGCCGCCCTCCAGCAGCTGGTCACGCAATCGCGCCAGGAGAACGAGCGGCTCGCGCACATCGACGACCAGCTGGCTTCGGCGCGGCAAGCGGCAGACGAAGAGTCGCGGCGCGAGACCGAGGCGGACGCCGCGCAGCATGCCGCGACCGTGCAGGCGCTAGGGATCCTGCGGCAGGCGGAGGCGCTGCTCGCGACGGGCGACTCGGACGGCGTGGACGACGAGTTGGGCCGCGCCGAGGCAGCGCTCTCCGGGCGCACGCGCATCGACGTGGACGCGGCGCGCGAGGCGCTCGAGCGATCGGATCTCTTTGCAGCGCGACAGTACCTTGCCGCCGCTCTGGCGGAGAGGCGGTCGCTGCGCTGATCCAGGACCCTGCCGCTCGCGAGAGGCGCTCATCGCGATCGCGGCTGGAGCGAATCGTTCACGAGCCCCGTCGCGCTTGCGGGAACTTGTCCAGAATCGCCGTGACCGTCTTCCAGAGGTCCTGCTCGTACTGCCCCTCGTCGTCCGCGATCGTGGCGACTCCACTTCCGCGCCAGAGGAGCTCCTTGGTCTTGGGATTGATCACGTCGACGATGACGGTCCCCTGGGTGTATCGCGTGACCGTGGAATCGGAGGGACCCCAGCCGGGGCCCCAACCGCCCCACCACCTCGGGTAGAAGGGGTATCCATAGTCCCAGTAGGTGACGTCCAGCTGTTGCTTCGTGCTCGCGTAGTACGCGACCGCGAAATCCGGATTGTCAGCGAGAGCGTAGCCGCGGTTCTCGAACCCCTTGACCAGATCGGCCCGCAAGGCGCGGTTCGAGATCGAGTTCACGAGCATGGGGTCGTTCGCCGACGGCCCGAATTGCGGTGGCCGCTCTGGGTTGGGCATCACGTTGAACGTGCGCAGGGCGCCCAGGTTCGCGTCGGGGCTGGTCACCGTGCGCACGTCGACGGAAGCGCAGGCGGCGAGCGCAAGAATGGCCGCCGTTGCGGCCAGGGAAACGCCGGTCTTCACGGAGTCCTCCAATCGTTGAAGGCTGCCCGAAGTGGGCGGCGATCCTGGATGTGCAGGCGCCGTGCCACCGATCGTTCCGCTGCCACCGGACCGCCCGGAATGTCGTCAGCTGATCGATTCACGACGACGCGCCGACAACATCGACGATCCCTCGACAGCGCACGTGCCCAGTCGTGCGTTCGCCGCTCGCGCGGTCGGTTCCGACCAGCGCGTGCCGCGTCACCTCGCGCCCGCCAGCGCGGCGCGCGCGATCCTGGGGATCTCGGCGCGGCGCCGCACGAGGAGGACGAGCGCGATCGCGACGTAGCCCGCCGCGAACGCCAGGCGCACGCTCGTCTGAGGGAAGGGAAACTGGAGCGCGAACAGGGCGAATAGCGCGATCGCCTCCCAGAGGGCGAAGCGCAGATCGATCAGGACCGCGAGGCCCAGCAGCGTCCGCGCCGCCGTGAGGATGAACTCCTCCGTCTGCCTGGCATCGAGGACGATCCCTCCCGCAGAGCCGCCGCCGATGGCGTAGGCGACGGGCAAGCTGCCGACGAGCAGCGTCCACTGATTCACTTTGGAGGAGAGCAGGGTCCCCAGCGAAGCGTCCTGGTGCCCCCGGAGCGCGAGGACGGCGGCGACCAGCAGCTCAGGTGACTCCGAGGCGAGCGGCGCGAGCCATTGGACCAGGAGGAACTCGTCGATGCCGAGCTGCCTTCCGCCGCTGACCAGGGCCTGCGCGAAGGATTCCGACGCGAGCAAGACGATGGCCGTCGCGGCGAGGAACATGCCGGCGACCGTGAGCCGACGGACGCGGCGCGGCAGCTCGCCGATGTGCCGGGCCACGCCGACCAGGTCGGGCTCACTGCGCTCCCCCTGGGCGGCCCGCCACAGGTAAAGGCCGAAGAGCGCGAGCAGGACTATCGAATCATACAAGGCAAGCCGCCGCGTGAACGGAATGATGAGCGAATAGAGGCTGGCCGCGCCGAGGAAGGCCAGCTCGGTCCGCCGGCTGGCATGCAGCTCGACGGCGCGGGCCGTCTCGCCGCGCCGCCAGGCGCCCCAGGCGAAAAGCACCGCCACGAACGGCCAGCCGAGGCCGAGCAGGAGCCGGTTGCTGCCCGTCATGTTCGCCGCGGCATAATGCGCGTTCTGCGGCACGTGCCCGGCGCTCCAGGCGAAGTACAGGTCGACCGCGTACTCGGGCAGCACCGCGATGACGGCGAGGATGGCAGTGGCGAGGCTGCCGGAGATGTCGTGGCGCGCAGCTTCCGCCGCCCAGACCAGGAGGAAAGCGGAGGCGACGACGGCCGGCCCGAACACGAGCATCGAGAGCACCGGGGACAGGTGGATGCCACCGAGCCGCACCACGAGGGCCGGAACCGCGACGGCAGCGACAAGCGCGATCTTGAACCACGTCGGCATCCCGTTCCTCCTTGCCTGGTCGGGATGCCGCGTGGCGCGCGAGAGGCCCGGCCAGGGTGCACCTGGTCCGAAAATCTCGTTCGCCCCGTGCTGCGGGGTGGGGGACCGGGCCGAAGCCGGTATGTCGATCGCCCCGACGCCGCTCGTGCGGCGTGAACTACTCCCCTTCTGGGCGGATGAAGTAGTCGTGGACGTCCGGGCTGTCAATCACGATCGACCTTTTGCATCTCTGGCGGCTGCAGATCCGCGCCGTGCAGCCCACTACCCCGCCCTCTTCGGGGACACCGCTGGCTGGCCTGGCCGCGCGGCCCCGGAGCCGGCCCTGGTGCGTCGGATGGCGGAGGCAATCTCGTCCAGGTCCAGCTCGGTGAGGGCGATCGAGGCGGCCCCGATCCAGCCGTCCACCTGCGCCGGAGTGCGCGCACCGACGATCGCTCCGGTGACGCCCGGCCAGGCGAGCGTCCATGCGATGGCGATCGCCGAGACGGAGTTGCCACGCCGCTTGGCGATCGAGCGGAGGGCGTCCCGCAGCCGGAGGTTCCGGCTAAGGTTCGGCGGCTGGAAGTCGGGCGCGCGACGCCGCCAGTCGTCAGCGGCGAGCGCCGACACGCGCTCCGCCGTGAAGCTGTCCGTCAGCAAGCCGGAGTGCATCGGGCTGTAGCAGATGACGCCGGCACGGTGGTTCGCGCACCAGGGAATCTCGCTGGTCGCCGCGCTGCGGTTGATGAGCGAGAAGGGCGGCTGTAGAGAATCGACGTGCCGGATCGCCTCGCAGCGATCGAGCAGGCCCACGTCGAAGTTGGACACGCCGGCCGCCCGGACCTTTCCCTCCTCGACGAGCCTCGCCATCTCGGCCCACGAGTCCTCCACGCGCGTGCCCGTCTCGTCGGGCCAGTGGAACTAGTAGAGATCGATCTGCTCGACGCCGAGCCTGCGGAGCGACGCCTCGCATTCGCGCCGGATCGAATCCGGCTTCAGCACACGCTGCGGCGGCGCCATGCGATCGCGGTCGTTCCAGACCAGGCCACATTTGGTGAAGACGAACGGCCGCCGGCTCCGGGGCAGCTCGCGCAGCAGCCGTCCGACGACCTCCTCCGAGTGTCCGAGCCCGTAGACCGCGGCCGTATCGATCCAGTTGATTCCCAGCTCGATCGCGTGCCGCATGGCGGCAAGTGACTCGGCATCGTCCTGCGGTCCCCACCCGAACGACCATCCACCACCCCCGACCGCCCATGAGCCGAATCCTACCCTCGTGATCTCGAGTCCGCTGGTCCCGAGCGGACGCTTTGCCAGTGCCATCATCTGCCTCCTTGGCGCGGCGTGTTTTTCAAGGATCGTGCCGGCGCTCGCAGAGTCGAGGCGCATGGATGAGGAGACCTATACCAAGGTATCTCGATACCAATGGATGATGCGCGATCTGCGGCGCGGGCCTACTCCGGGAACCAAAGGAGACGCACCGTATGACCATCCAAAGCAAGTTGGCACAGCTCATCGCGGCGGGAGTGTTGGTGTCTTCCGTTGCAGCGCACGCCCAGACCGCGGCCGCACCGGATCCGAACATTGCCCCGTCCACCGTCGAGGAGGAGTCGACCCTCCCGGGGACCGCCGCGAACGTCCCGCAGCTCGCGATGGATCCGGATCCCGACCTGGCCCCGTCCATCGCCGGCGAGCAGGCGCAACTCCCGGCCACCTCCGCGAACAGCCCGCAGCTCGCGGTAGCCCCGGATCCGGACATTGCCCCATCCGACGACATGGCCGGTCAGTAGATGCTCGCGCTGGCGAACCGCCGTTCGGGAACGACCCGCTGCAGGGCTGCGCCGTCCGCGGCGGTTGGCCTTTCGTCTGCGAGGAGTTGGTGCCCGTCGGATGGCGCATCACCGCCAACCTCGCCCTGCTTAGTCTCGGTACTGGCATTTCGCGGGGGAGGACGATGCGTTGCTCAGCTCGGGTTCCGGAAATCGCCCGCTCGTCCGCCCATCGAACGATCGCATTGATCGATCGACGACAGGCTTGTCACGGAAACATGCAGGGCTCGTCGCGAACACGTCGAAGCGCTACGGCGCAGACGCGCTGCGAGCGGGCACGGATCGTGAACGCTGCTCGGCTGAGCCCCAGCGATCTGGAGGTCCCATGAGGCGGCGGACGTTCTTGAAGGGCACGGCGATCGCGGGCGCGGCCGTCGGGATCGGGTTCGACGTGTCGCGCGCGCGCGCGGAGATGAGGCAATTCAAGATCGCGCGTACCACCGAGACGCGAAGCATCTGTCCGTACTGCGCGGTAGCGTGCGGGGTGATCATCCACACCCTGGGCGACAAGGCGAAGAACGTCGCGCCGACCGTCGTACACGTCGAGGGGGATCCGGACTGCCCCACCAACCGCGGCACGCTCTGCCCGAAAGGCGCGACCCTAAAGTACGACATCGACAACCCGAATCGGCTCCTCACACCCAAGGTCCGGCGGCCGGGCTCGGATCGCTGGGAGGAGATCTCCTGGGACGACGCCATCCAGGGGATCGCGCGGCACATCAAGACCACGCGCGACAGGACCTTCGTCGCCAAGAACGTGCAGGGACAGACGGTCAACCGCACGCCGGGCATCGCGGTCGTAGGCGGGTGCACGGACACCAACGAGTTCAACTTCCTGCAGTGGAAGTTCATCAGCGCGCTCGGCGTCACCTATCGGGACAGCCAGGCAAGGGTTTGACACGGTCCCACGGTGGCCAGTCTGGCCGCCACCTTCGGCCGAGGCGCGATGACCAATGGCTGGGTCGACATCAAGAATGCCGACGTCATCCTCGTCATGGGCGGCAATCCGGCCGAGAACCACCCGTGCGGATTCAAGTGGACGGTGGAGGCAAAAAGGACCCGCAACGCGAAGCTGGTGGTGGTCGATCCACGGTTCACCCGGACGGCGGCCGTGTCCGACGTCTACGCGCAGATCCGGCCGGGAACGGACATCGCCTTCTTGAACGGCATGATCCGCTACGCGCTCGAGACGGGCCGCTACCACGAGGAGTACGTCAGGCTCCACACCGCCGGCCCCTACATCGTCGGCGACAAGTTCAACTTCAACGACGGCCTCTTCTCCGGCTTCGACGAGGCGCGCTCGCAGTACGACAAGTCGAGTTGGGCTTACCAGCCCGATCCGAAGACGAAGGCGTACCAGGTCGACCCGACGATGAAGCACCCGCGCTGCACCTTGCAGCTCCTCAAGAAGCACGTCGCCCGGTACACGCCCGAGATGGTCGAGCGGATCTGCGGCACTCCAAAGGAGTCGTTCCTCAAGGTGGCGGAGGTGGTCACCTCGACGGGGAATGCGCAACGGGTCGGCACCATCACCTATGCGCTGGGCTGGACCCAGCATTCGGTCGGCGTCCAGATGATCCGCGCTGCGGCGACGCTGCAGCTCCTGCTCGGCAATATCGGCCGGCCGGGCGGCGGGGTGAACGCGATGCGCGGCCACTCCAACATCCAGGGCTCGACCGACATCGCCGGCGTTTTCGACAGCCTGACCGGCTATCTGGCCACGCCTCGCAGCGAGAACGTCGACTTGCGCACCTATCTCAAGGCGATGACGCCGACGACCCTCAACGGAGAACCGTGGCCGAGCATGAACTACTACCAGAACTACCCCCAGTTCATGGTCAGCCTGCTCAAGTCCCTCTACGGGGAGAAGGCGACCAAGAAGAACGACTGGGGCTACCAGTGGCTGCCGAAGGTCGATGGCAACTATTCCTGGCTCTATATCTACGATGACATGTACCGGGGCAGCTCGCAGCGCGCGGGCGGCACCGAGCCCGGTCCGGAGGGGCTCATCACCTTCGGCTTCAACCCGGTGGCCGTCGGACCCAACACGTCGAAGATGCTCAACGCTTTGTCGAAGCTGAAGTTCCTCGTCGTCGGCGACAATTATCAGATCGAAACGGCGACTTTCTGGAAAGCGCCCAAGGAGTACGGCGGGCCCGACGCCTACCAGATCCAGACCGAGGTGTTCCAGCTCCCCTGCTCCGGATTCGCCGAGACGGACGGCAGCTTCACCAACTCCGCCCGCTGGCTCCAGTGGAAGTGGAAGGCGCTCGATCCTCCAGGCCAGGCGAAGACGGACCAGGAGGTCCTCGCCCGCATCTTCCTGGCGGTCCGCGAGCTGTACGCGAAGGAGGGCGGCGCGCTTCCCGAGCAGGTCCTGAACGTCGAGTGGAATTACAGCAATCCGGTCAATCCACCCCTGGCCGAGGTGCTGAAGGAGCTCAACGGCAAGGCGGTCACCGACCTGAAAGACAAGGACGGCAAGGTGGTCAAGGTCGCCGGCCAGCAGCTCGATGGATTCGGGCAGCTCCGGGACGATGGGTCGACGAGCTGCGGGAACTGGATCTATTCCGGCGTCTATACCGAGGCGGGCAACAACGCGGCGCGCAGGGGCACCGACGATCCGACCGGCCTCGGGATCTATCCCAACTGGACGTTCGCGTGGCCCGCGAACCGGCGGATCCTCTACAACCGGGCATCCGCGGACGCGCAGGGCAGGCCCTGGGATCCCACCCGCCCGGGCATCGTCTGGAACGGCACGGCCTGGGTCGGAGGGGACGTGCCCGACATCGCGCCCAACTCGCCGCCGGGCCAGTACGGCGCGTTCATCATGGTTCCGGAAGGGGTGGGACGCCTCTACGCGCCGTCGCTCAACGACGGGCCGTTCGCCGAGCACTACGAAGCGATCGAGGCCGCGATCGCGAATCCGCTCCATCCAAAGGTCACGTCGAACCCGGCCTCCATCCGGTTCCGCTCCGACAAGGACGTGTACGGCACCCGCGATCAATTCCCGGTGGTGTGCAGCACGTACCGACTCACGGAGCTGTACCACTACTGGACGCATCACACGAACGAGCTGAACCAGCTGCAGCCCGGGTTCTTCATCGAGATCCCGGAAGAGCTCGCCCGGGAGAAAGGAATCGCCAACGGCTCGCGGGCGAGGGTCACCTCGGCGCGCGGCTCCGTCGAGGGAGTCGCCATGGTGACCAAGCGCCTGCGAAAGATGACCATCGACGGCAAGGTCGTGTGGCACATCGGCTTCCCTCTGCACTGGGGCTACGAGGGCGATCCGAAGCACGTCGGGCCACTGGCCAACTTCCTCACGCCTTCGGCGATGGATCCCAACACGTGGACGCCCGAGTTCAAGACCTTCCTCGTCCGGCTCGAGAAGGCCGGGGAGCGAGTGTCATGAACGCCGACGCGTTGGAGGTGCGGCAGTCGTCCGCCAGCGTTTGGGGATCGAAGACCGAGCTGCGCAACCTCAAGGTGGTCTCGAAGCTCATCGACACCTCCACCTGCATCGGCTGCAAGGCGTGCGAGGTGGCGTGCCAGGAGTGGAACGATCTGCATATCGTGCCCACCACGCAGACGGGCACGTACCAGACCATGCCGGGTCTCGACGCGAACTACTGGAACCTGATCCAGTTCCGGGAGCAGGAGATCGGTCCCGACTTCGCCTGGTTGCTCCGCAAGGACGGGTGCATGCACTGCGGGGATCCCGGGTGCCTCAAGGCCTGCCCTGCCCCGGGAGCCATCGTCCAGTACCAGAACGGCATCGTCGACGTGAACTCCGATGCGTGCATCGGCTGCAGGATGTGCGAGACCGGCTGTCCTTTCGACATCCCCCGCTACTCAGAGCAGACCGGCAAGATGTCGAAGTGCACGCTCTGCGTCGACCGCGGCCAGGTCGGCCTGGAGCCCGCCTGCGTGAAGTCGTGCCCCACCGGTTGCCTGGAGTTCGGCGACAAGACCGAGCTGGTGGCGCGCGCGAACGTCCGCGTCGAGCAGCTCAAGCAGAACGGCTTCGCCAAGGCGGCGCTGTACGACCCGCCGGGCGTGGGCGGCACGACCGTCATCACCATCCTGGCGCACGGCGATCATCCGGAGTGGTACGGCCTGCCCAAGGACCCGCAAGTCCCCACCGGCGTGCGGTTCTGGAAGAGCGTCCTCCGCCCGCTGGGCGCGCTCGCGATCGCCGCCTCGCTGTTCACGATGGTGGGTCATTACCTCGCCATGGGGCCGAAGAAGCCGAAGGACGGCGCGGAGAAGCCGCAAGGAGAGGGACGGCCATGAGACAGCTCGCGATTCCGGATCGCACCGCGCGGGGCGGGATGGGCGACCCCGCGACGGCGCGCGCTCGCAGGACCGACGACGTGGTGGTGGGCGACGACATCGTCCGCGAACGGCTGTCGGCGCGCGTGGTGCATTGGACCGTCGCCCTGACCTTCTTCGTCTGCCTCTTCACGGGGCTGCCCATCTGGACGCCCTACCTCGGTTTCCTGGGCAGCCTGTTCGGCGGCCTGCACGTCTGCCGGGTGCTCCACCCGTGGTCGGGAATCGCTTTCGCCGCCGCCTCAGTGCTCATGTTCGTGCAGTGGGTTTCGCAAATGAAGCTCACGCCGGCGGATCGCGAGTTCCTCACTCCTGGGGGCCTCCTTCGATATTTCCAGTACCGCAACGACGACGCCGAGGTCGGCAAGTACAACGGCGGGCAGAAGCTCCTCTTCTGGGCCGCGGCGCTGGGCACCGCGGGCCTGCTCGTTTCGGGCGTGGTGATGTGGCTGCCGCAGCCGGTCTTCGGGCAGTGGCTCCGCGAGGCGAGTTACCTCGTGCACGACGCCGCTTTCAGCCTCTTCTTCGCGATGATCATCGGCCACATCTACCTGGGCACCGCGGCCGAGCCAGGGACCTTCCGCTCCATGATCCGCGGAACAGTGACGAAGAGCTGGGCGCGGCTCCACCATCCTCGCTGGTACCGGGAAGTCACCGGCGAAGAGCCGAGGCGTTGACCGATGTGGATCGTCCGCCTCGCCCTGCGCCGGCCTTACACCTTCATCGTGCTGGCGATGCTCATCGTGCTGGTGGGCGTCTCGACGGTCCTGCGCATGCCGGCCGACATGTTCCCCCAGATCAACATCCCCGTCGTCGCCGCCATCTGGCAGTTCACCGGTCTTCCTCCCACGGAGATGGAAGGGCGCATCACCTCGCAGTTCGAGCGCGCCTCGACCACGACGGTCAGCGGCATCGAGCACATCGAGAGCCAGACGCTGGCGGGCGTCGCCGTCGTGAAGATCTACATGCAACCGGGCACCTCCATGGCTGGCGCCGTCGCCCAGGTGGCGGCCGTCTCGCAGCCAATCCTCAAGCAATTGCCGCCGGGCGCGACTCCGCCGCTGGTCATGGCGTACAGCGCCTCCAACGTCCCCATCCTCCAGCTCGGCTTGTCGAGCCCCACCCTCAGCGAGCAGGAGATCTACGACCTCGGGATGAACTTCCTGCGACCCGGCCTGGCGACCGTGCAGGGCGCGCAACTCCCCTTGCCCGTGGGAGGCAAGGTGCGCCAGGTCGTCGTCGACCTCGATCTGCAGAAGCTCTTCGCCTGGGGGCTTTCTCCGGCGGACATCTCCACCGCGGTAAACACGCAGAACGTGATCCTGCCCAGCGGAACGGCGAAGATCGGACCGCTCGAGTACCCGATCGTCTTCAATGGGAGCCCGTCGGTCGCCGACGGCCTCAACGACCTTCCTCTGAAGAAGATCAACGGATCGACCGTCTACCTTCGCGACGTGGCGCACGTGCGCGACGGCTACGCGCCCCAGACGAGCGTGGTCCTGACCAACGGGACGCGGGGCGCGCTGATACCCGTCCTCAGCGCCGAAGGGGCCAGCACGTTGAGCGTCGTCTCGGGAGTGCGCGCGGCGCTGCCCCAAGTGCAGGCGACGTTGCCGCCTCAGCTCCAGATCACGCCGCTGTTCGACCAATCGATCTTCGTGAAGGGCGCCATCGGCGGAGTGGTGCGCGAGGCCGTCATCGCGGCGGCGCTCACCGGCATCATGATGCTGCTGTTCCTCGGGAGCTGGCGTTCGACGCTGATCGTGCTGATCTCGATCCCCCTCTCGCTCCTCGTCTCCATCATCGTCCTCGACCGATTCGGCCAGACCCTGAACTCGATGACCCTCGGCGGAATGGCCCTCGCCGTCGGGATCCTGGTCGACGACGCGACGGTGACCCTGGAGAACTACCATCTCCAGCGCAGCATGAAAAAGCCGCTCGGCAAGGCGATCCTCGACGGCGCGGCCGAAATCGCCGTCCCCACGCTCGTGTCGACGCTCTGCATCTGCATCGTCTTCGTTCCCGTGGTCCTCATCTCCGGCGCGGCTCGCTCGCTGTTCATCCCGCTCGCGATGGCGGTGGTGTTCGCGATGCTCACCTCGTACTTCCTCTCGCGCACGCTCGTTCCCACCCTCATCCGCTACCTCCTGGCGAAGGAGGAGCACGGCGGCGGGCGCGGTCCGATCGCGTGGCTCAGCGCCCGCGTCGAACGAGGGTTCGAGCGGCTGCGCGACGCGTACGGCCGCGCGCTGCAGGCCGCGCTCCACCATCGCAAGGTCTTCGTGGCCTCGTTCGTCGCGTTCGTCGCCATTTCGCTCGGTTTCGTTCCCCTGCTCGGGCGAGACTTCTTTCCCAGCGTCGACGCCGGGCAGATGCGCCTGCACGTGCGCGCCCCTCCGGGGACCCGGATCGAGGAGACGCAACGGCTGTTCGCGGCGGTCGAGGAACGCGTCCGCAAGATCGTGCCCGCGGACGAGCTGGACGTGATCATCGACGACATCGGCGTGCCGGTCAGCGGAATCAACCTGACGCTCGGCGATCCGTCCATGATCTCCAGCGCGGACGGCGAGATGTTGATCTCGTTGAAGCCCAAGCACGGTCCGACGGCCGAGTACGTGCACGCCCTCCGAAAGGATCTCGCCTCGACGTTCTCGCAGGCGACGTTCTTCTTCCTGGCTGCCGACATCTCCACCCAGATCCTCAACTTCGGGCTCTCCTCGCCGGTCGACGTTCGCCTGACCGGTCCGGCCGGAAACCAGGCGGCAAACCTGGCCATTGCCCGTGACCTGGCGTCGCGGATCGCCACCATTCCCGGTGCCGTCGACGTGCACCTGGCGCAGGTGACCGACACGCCGGAGTTGCTCGTGGACGTCGACCGCACAGCCGCGCAGGACGTGGGGCTCACGATGCGCGACGTCGCCAGCGACCTGCTCATCTCCCTCTCTTCGAGCTCGCAAACCGCGCCGAACTTCTGGATGGATCCGAAGACCGGCGTGCAATACCCGGTCGCCATCCAGACACCTCAGGTCCGGGTGGACTCGATCCAATCTCTCGAAACGACTCCCTTGACCAGCGGTTCGGCGTCCTTGGCCTCCTCCGGGTCCCTCGCTTCTCCTACCCTCGCGAGCACCCTTCGGCCCAGCCTGCTCTCCAGCGTGGCGAACGTCTCGCACTTGCTCGGTCCCGCCAACATCACCCACTACAACATCGCCCGCACCATCGACGTGCAAGCAGGAGTCGACGGAGCGGACTTGGGCTCCGTCGCGTCCGGCGT
>Ga0209488_10001690_pt1 | contig 18757 bp, 21 predicted proteins | sample Rivendell_Oct201_8_FD_188349 | JGI IMG/M metagenome (GOLD analysis project Ga0209488, IMG submission 188349) | Vadose zone soil microbial communities from the Eel River Critical Zone Observatory, Northern California, USA -... | ecosystem: Environmental > Terrestrial > Soil > Vadose zone >...
GTCGGTGCGGACAACTCTGTCTCGCCGAACCCGTTGCTGTTGCCGTTACTTACCCGCGGTGCGCGCCAACGTATCGAGAATCAGGTTGTACATTTCAGCGTGGGCGATACACAGTTCGGCGTAGTTCGACAATCGGGCATCCCCGTGCATGAGCTGGAATTATCGAGCAAGCGCTTTTCCGTCTTTGCGGTGACCGAGTTGCGCGGCCTAGTTGGCAAATTTGCTCCCGATGTCGTGCATGCGTGGGGTTCAACGGCTCAGATGACCGCAAGCCGGTTTTTGCCTGCTTCCAAGAGCAGTCCGCCGCAAGTTTGGAGCGTCGCGAGCACCATGCCGCCGGCGGCGAACGCGGGCTGGCTAGACAAGAAGGTGTTTTCATCGATCACTCCGGCGCGAGCGCAGCGCATTGTCTACTCGTCTGCAGCGGCGGCGGGTCATTACCGACGCGCCGGCTGGCCCGAGGCTACGGCTTCGGTGATTGCCGGGGGAATTGACGCTGAGCGCTTCAAACCTGATCCTGCAGCGCGCGAGCGTGTGCGCAAGCAACTGGAGTTGCCGAAAGACGCAATAGTCATCGGGATGCTCGCGCCGTATTCGCCTGAGTTCGATCACGCGACACTACTTAAAGCGATCGGGGATCTGGTTCGCACCAACACGAATTTGTATTGCGTGCTTGCCGGCCGGGCGATGCAGAAAGGCAATGCGGTTCTGATGGCGGCAGTCGGCGGCGGCGTGCTGGGCAACCGCATTCGACTTATCGGCGAATGGTCGGATACCGCCGCGTTGTTTAACGCGTGCGATGTCGTTTGTTCGAGTGCGACGACGGATAGCGCGCGCCTCACGTTAGCGATGGCAATGTCCTGCGGCGTGCCGTGTGTGGCCACCGGCGTCGGAGCGCAAGCCGAAGTGCTTGGAAATTTCGGCGTCGCTGTTGAAGCCGGAAGTCCGAACGCCTTGCACCGGGGTTTGACTCGGGTGCTGGAGATGCCGTACGACCGCAAGGCCTTTGCGATTCACGAAGCGCGCAAACACATTTGGCAGAATTTTCGCATGGCGCGCTCGATCGAAAAACTTCACGAACTCTATGTCGAGCTTGCGCCGGAGACGCTGCAGGCAGCGATGGCCAAGGCGACGGGATCGCAGTCCGCCAACAGTTTGCCCGCGGATCTCGTCACTTTTGTTCCACCTCCAAAGCCTCAGCCGCAAGTTGCGGTCGCGGCGCCGGCCGCCGAATCCAACCCGACGGAAGTTGCTGCCGCGAGTTCTCCATCAACCGAGCAGCCGCAGGGCGCCGCACCGGAATCCAAGAGCTTCCTCAACGTGAAACCGACCGCGGATACGACGTGGTCTCTGGATGCGGCGTTGGCGACGACGGTGCAAAGCGCGACGAAGCCCGCTGAAGTCAAAGTCGACAACGATGCGGTGGAATGGTCGGTGGCCGAGTCGGAATTGATCCAATCCATGATGACGGAAGCGGATCCGGCGACCGTCAAACCCATTGTCGTCGAACGCCCCAAACCGAAACCGGTGCCGCAATCGCCGACGGTCGCAGCTGAGCAAGCCGAAGCGAAAGCCCGAGCGGCAAAGCTCATGGAGGCTAGGCGCGCCGAACTGCGATCGACGACCGCCAGCGCCAACGAAACACCTTCCCCGGCGGGCAAAGCAGCAAAGGCTTAGAAAAACCCCACGGCGATGGCCGCAGCACTGTGGCGTGTTTTTCGCGCGGATATGATCGCGCGCGGCGAAAAAAGTAGAATGCGAGCTGCACATCACAAGGCAAGGCGTACTTTCATGCATTACGCGATGTTCTATGAATTTCGCCCGGACTATTTGGAACGGCGTGGGCAATTTCGCGCCGACCATCTCAAGTTGGCTTGGGAGTCCAGCGGCCGCGGCGAGCTTCAGTTAGGCGGTGCATTTGCGGATCCCGCAGATGGCGCGTTGCTAATTTTCAAGTGCGAGTCCTCGGCCGTACCCGAGCAATTCGCAGCGGCGGATCCGTACGTCAAGAACGGACTGGTGATGCGGTGGCGTGTTCGAGCCTGGACTACTGTAGTCGGGGCCGAGGCGACAACGCCTGTCAGGTAGGGCCTGCATAACGAGAAGCGCGTTGCTGCTAGTATTAACTGGTCGCACATCACGCCGCCTGACTCGCCTCGCATGACAGAATTCTCGAGTCATCATGAGCATCGATTTCCGGACATGCAGACGCTCGCTGCAGCGTTGGCGGGCGAAATTCGTGTCGATTTGGCGGAGGCGCTCGCGTCTCGCGACATCGCCAGCTTAGTCGTGTCGGGCGGCACAACACCGGCGCCATTTTTCGCGCAATTGAGTCGCGAGGCGGTGGACTGGAGCAAGATATGGATTGGACTCACCGATGAGCGTTGGGTCGATGCCGTCGACGCACAAAGTAATGAGCGCCTAGTGCGTGATGTGTTGCTGCAGGCACGCGCCGCTCAAGCGCACTTCGTGGGATTAAAGAATCCGGCCGCCACTCCCGAAAGCGGAGTCGATTGGGCTTGGCGCGCGATGAAGCGCCTGCCGCGGCCCTACGATGTGGTCGTGTTAGGCATGGGGCAAGATGGACACTTTGCCTCGTTAGTGCCGAATTCGTTGGGACTCCTGCGCGCGCTCGATACTTCGGTCGCGCCGGCGTGTGTCGCAATGCATTCGCTCGCAGTGCCGCATCCGCGCGTCAGTCAAAACTTGAGCGCGCTACTCGATGCGCGGCGCATCGTACTCATGATCAGCGGCGCAGCAAAATGGTCGGTTTACCAACGCGCGAAGCAGTCCGGAGCGGCAACCGAATTGCCGATTCGCGCCGTCATCAATCAAACGCAAACGCCGGTCGATGTCTTCTGGGCTCCCTAATTTGTTCGGCTTGAGTTTGCTCGCCGATATCGGCGGCACCAACGCGCGGTTTGCGATTTTTGCAAATGGCGCTGTCACCGACATGCGCACGCTGGAGGCAAGTCACTATCCGACGATTGCCGATGCTGCGCGCGCGTATCTTGCTCAGGCTGGATCGTCAATGCCGCAGTCGGCAGCGATCGCAATCGCTGCGCCACTTACCGGCGATGAAGTGCGCATGACGAATCACGCCTGGCGATTCTCTATCGCCGCGCTTCGTCAGGAGCTCGGCCTAAGCCGTTTGATCGTGCTTAACGATTTCACGGCGCTCGCGATGGCGCTCCTGCATTTACCGCGTGGCGAACTGCGGCAGCTCGGCGGTACAACCCCCAGCGATGCTGCGCCGATCGCGTTGTTAGGACCGGGAACCGGATTGGGAGTATCCGGCCTCATCCCCTATCGGCAGGCGCAACAAATGATTTGGATTCCGCTGCAAGGCGAAGGCGGGCATGCAACTTTGGCGGCTGCCACGAGTCGCGAAGCCGCCGTCATCGAGACACTACGCGTACGCTTTCAGCATCTGTCGACCGAGCGTGTCATTTCCGGTCCGGGACTTGTCCATCTGTACACCGCGCTCTGCTCACTCGATCGAGTCACGGCGCGTACCTTGGAACCGAGCGAAGTAACCGACCAGGCACTCTCCAACTCCGACGCCCAATGTGTCGAGGCGCTGCGCATGTTCTGCGCAATGCTGGGAACCTTCGCGGGAAATCTCGCGTTGACGCTCGGCGCCGTCGGCGGTGTATATATTGGCGGTGGAATCGTCCCGCGCCTCGGCGACTATTTCGTGCGCAGCGAATTCCGGCCGCGTTTCGAGGACAAAGGTCGCTATCGCGAGTATCTCGCGCCGATTCCTGTGTTTGTGATCGACTCGCCGGCGCCGGCATTTTATGGTTTGGCGCGCGCGTTCGTCGATCCGGGTCCGCGCATAGAAGTGTGATCCTCGTTACTATTTGCTTAGGTGTCGCATGGCCGTATTTCCATCTGCGTTTCGCGCGCATCCGTGGCATGGCGTTGACCTGGGCAAGGACGCGCCGGGTGTAGTCACGGTTTATGTCGAGATTGTTCCCACCGACACGGTGAAATACGAACTCGACAAAGTGAGCGGACTTCTCAAAGTCGATCGCCCGCAACGGTTCTCGAATGTGTATCCGTCGCTGTATGGCTTTCTGCCGCGTACCTTTTGCGGCGATAAGGTCGGCGAGTACTGCGCGACGAAAATCGGCCGAACCAATGTCGTTGGCGACGGCGATCCGCTCGACGTATGCGTGCTGACGGAAAAATCCATCGGTCACGGCGATCTTTTGGTTCAAGCCATTCCGATCGGCGGCCTCCGGATGGTGGATAACGACGAAGCGGACGACAAGATTGTCGCCGTGATGTGCGACGACGCAGTCTACGGCGGATTCAAAGACATTGAAGACTGTCCGCAATCGGTTATTGAACGACTGCGGCACTACTTCCTCACCTACAAACAAGTACCGGGCGAGGGTCAACACAAAGTCGAAATTACCCACGCCTATGGGCGCGAGGAAGCGTACGAAGTCATCCGCCGCAGTCAAGTCGACTACGTGTCTGCGTTTATGGGAGCGCCGAAGAAGAGGTAAGAAAGAGGTCAACTGGCCACTGGCAACTGGCCAGAATTCAAAAGACGATCTCTTCTGGCCAGTCGTCCAGTTTGCCAGTGGCCAGTTGGCCTAAAGCTTCACCTGGCTCCCCACCTCAAACACGCGATGCGCAGGGACGCCATAGTGCGCGGCTGCCATTTGGCTGTTACGCGTCATTACGGCGAATAATCGTTTGCGCCACACGGCCATTCCGGATGCTTGGGTGATGACGGGGCTGTCGTGCCCAAGCACATACGTCGTTTCTTCCGGTATGAATGCGACGCCTTGATCTGCGGCGGCACGCAGTGCGGCGATCACGTTGGGTGTTTCCATAAATCCATATCTGGCGATGACACGTTGCAGGGCGGGAGCGATATTTTGCACTTCGATGCGCTCTTCGGCAGGCACGCGCGGCACTTCCGGGTGCAGGAAAGTGAGCAGAATATTCCGCTCGTGAATGACGTGATTGAAACGAATGTTCTGCGATAGGGCGCGCGGTACGCCACTCGCGTCGCCGACTAAGTACACTGCGGTGCCGGGCACTTTCTGCGGCGGCTGCTTTTCCAGCGCGGCGAGAAAGTCGCGTTGCGGAGTTTGTTCGCGCGCCACCAGCCAACTCAGCGTGCGACGACCTTCCGACCAGGCGCTCATCAGCGTGAAGACAACAATCGCCACCAAGACAGGCAACCAGCCGCCATCCGTAAACTTCAACGAGTTCGACGTCACAAACAGCAAGTTGAGCATGACGACTAACGACAGCATCGTGATCGTCGCGCGATGTCGCGCTGTCCGCGTGAAGCGCAGCAGTAAAATAACCATGACCGCATCGATCAGCATGGTGCTCGACACCGCGATGCCGTAGGCGCCGGCCAGCGCCGCATTCGAACCAAAACCGATCGTCAATACGATGCAGCCGGTAAACAGCATCCAATTGAGCACCGGCACATACACCTGCCCGATTTCATCCTCGGAGGAATGCAGTACGCGAAGACGCGGCAGGTAGCCGAGATTGATTGCTTGTCGCGTAACGGAAAACACACCGGAAATGACCGCTTGCGATGCAATGACCGCCGCCGCCAAGGCGAGTAACAGCAGAGGCACGAGCGCCCAGCTGGGCGCCATCATGAAAAACGGATTGGCGATTGCCGCCGAATTTTTGAGGAGCAGCGCCCCTTGTCCAAAATAGTTGAGCATCAATGCCGGCAGCACAATCGTGAACCATGCATTGCGAATCGGAAGCCGACCGAAGTGACCCATGTCGGCATAGAGTGCCTCGCCGCCGGTGATCGTCAAAAACACAGACGACATGACAGCGAAGCCGGCAAATCCGTTTTCGCCAAAGAAACGGAACGCGTGCAGCGGATTGATGGCATTCAGTACTTCGACGGACTGGAAAATCTGGCTGGCGCCGAGCAAGGCGAGCACGACGAACCAAACCAGCATGATGGGACCGAAGGCGAGACCGATAGCACCTGTGCCGCGTTTTTGAGCGATGAAAAGCAAGATCAGTATTGCCACCGAGCCCGGAACAACTAGGCGCACCAACTTTGGATCGATCACGATCAACCCTTCCATCGCGCCCAGTACGGAAACCGGAGGAGTGATCATCCCGTCGCCGAAGAACAGTGCCGCTCCGAAGAGACCGACCGCACTGATCGGCGCCCAAAACTTCCAATTCCGTGTGGCGCCTAACAATAAGGCGCTGAGAGCAAGCACACCGCCTTCGCCGCGATTGTCCGACTTCATGATGATGGCGACGTATTGCACGGAAATAATCAACATCATCGACCACAACACCAGCGACAGGATCCCGATCACGTTGTCGGGCGTGGGTGCGATCCCGCGAGCCGGCGCGAAGCACTCGCGCAAGGCGTAGTAGGGACTCGTGCCGATGTCGCCGAAAACCACGCCAAGCGCGGCGATCATCATTCCCTTGCCGGCGCCCTGACCTTGCGAGCGCTGTTTGCTCGCCAGAAGTAACGATGGATGGGGAGGTCCTAGATCGGTGGTAATGCTGTCGGTGGTCTGCGTGGCGCGGGACCCGGAAGGGTTTTTGTTCATTTAAGTGAGCGCGCAAGAAATCCTTAGGCACCCATGATAACCCAGAGCAGATAGCGCAGAGAGGTTCCGAATTACTAGGTGGGGACGCGAGAGCTTCCGAGTCGCGCCGAACGGCGGGCGAAGCTAGTCAACTAGCGAATGGGCCGATTTCTTGGGTGCAAGCCACCACAGCGCCAGTGCGGCGACGCCACCCGATGCCGCCACCAGCAAGACCGGCAATGCAACGACGCTGTGTGCCCCCTGTACTACGTCTAAAGCGACGAGCAACCGTTCGCGAACCGATTCCCAGGCGGAGCCGAAGGTTGCAGCCAACGCAACAATGACAGCCAACGCCGCGACGAGGTTTCCGGTGTGCTGCTGCCAAAGATCGCGCCAATCGAGCGTCACGGCGCGGACACGCCGACGGAATTCCTGTTCGGCCCGTTGTTTCGCCGCCGTTCGCCGTGTTTGTTCTTGCGCATCGATGCGGGCAAATATGCGCGCCGAAAAATCCGCGTGCAACGGCGGAACGTTCGCAAATTCTTCCTTGAGCCGCGCGTGCAGCGCCGCGAGCCTTGCGTATTCTTTGCGGCATAAGTCACAGTCATCGAGATGCGCGCGCAACTCGCCTTCTGCTTTGGAAACGGGCGGCTTGAAATCGGATCTGCGTTCGTCCAAACGATCGATCGCGTCCTGCAGGCGCTCACGCCAATCGCTTAGGTGTTGCTTGCGTGCTTCGTGATTCACGTTTCGGTCGCCTCGCGCGACAATTCTATCAGCCGCTTGCGCGCTCGGTGCAGCAATGCCTTCACCGTGCCTAACGGCAAGCCGAGCGCCGCTGCGGTTTGATCGTACGATTGATCTTCCATATAAAACAACGTTACGGCTTGTCGGTAGCGCTCCGGTAAATGTCCCAACAACTTCTCTACGCTCGCGACGGCGCTGTCGTCTTGCTCCGGCGCCGCCAATTGCAATCCCATTCCTTCATCTTCGTCAGCGAATAGCGGTCCATCCAACGAGACCTGCGGCCTTTGCTTGCGCAGGATCGAAATACTGGTGTTACGCGTGATCGCGTAAATCCAGGTCGATAACGCAGCGGTGCCGTTGTAGCCGGGCAATGCACGCCACAATCGCGCGAACACATCCTGTGCGGCATCTTCCGCTGCGGCGCTGTCGCGCAAAATGGAGAGCGCCAGTCGGAAGACGCGCTCACGATAGCGCGGCAACACGGCCTCAAAAGCGGCCCGGTGCCGGCCAGCTTGCAAATGGGCGTGGATATCCGCGTCCACGACATTAGAGCCGTCCGGCGAACGTCGACCCTCCCCATCTGTCAAGCCTGAATCCGACACCTGTCGCAATTCCTATGGTTATTACGCGCGAGATGACTGTAGGGTTGCACCGGAAAAACAGCCAGGGCTCACCGGCGAGTCGCGGCCGGAAACCGGTGTGGGCCTGTTACGGCCCTATGGAATGCAACCTTGTGCGAGGCCAGGGCGTATCAAGGTACAGTTGAGCACTGGATGACGGGCCGCAGGGTGAGTTATGCATGATTCCGAAGGCGTTATTGGCGAAATAATGGCGTTAGTCGCAGTCGCCATGATGCTCACGATTCCCATCGTATACATCGTATTGCGCTCCCGTCGGCTGCAGCGCGCCATGGAGTTGCTGCATTCCGAGCGCATGGCTGCCATCGAGCGCGGCATGGAGCTGCCGGCATCCTCCTTGGAAGTGCTGAGCGATCAAATCGCTCAGTCGAAACGGCCGCGAACCGCGCTCTTGCCTGGACTCGTGTGGTTGTTTGTTGGAGTGGCCATCGGCTTGGCGCGGCTTTCTGATGGCCACGATGCGCCGCTCATGGTGGGATTGATCCCCGCCGGCATTGGCCTTGCGTATCTGATTTACTATTTTGTCGAAGAGCGCAGGCAATTGCCAAAACAAGCTAGCTAGCAGCAAGCTACCGACCCGCTGTCGCTCTTCGGCGTCACCCGCATGCTTGAGTAACCGGCCACCACCGGCCAAACTCTTGCTCACGCGTCCAACGCCGTGAGCGCAATGAGAATGACCGCGGTCGAATCAGAACGAACAGCTCAGCCACCCTCCGATCAAACGCAATTGAACCGCGACGTTGCGGTTGCTCTGCGCTCGTGCGTTCTCGCCCTCACGCCTGCGGACATTGAGATTCATCGCGAGCGCATAGCGAATTCCGTTTGGGGAGTGCTCATCGAAACCGCGCATCCGGATGCTGTGGCGACTTTGGTCGTGCTCGCCGACGGATCGGTCAGCCTTTACGTGAGCGATGGCAATGGCTGCGTGGGTTGCGGCGCCGATCAGGAAGTGCGATTCGCCGGCGCGGATTTGCTCGAGATAGCGAATCAGGTGGTCGCTGTTGCGGCGCCCACTGAGGACCGTGGCTATCCGCCGTCGGGCACCGTGCGTTTCTATTTTTTGAGTTTCGAGGGATTGCGCTCGTCGCAGTTGCGGCTCGAGGAATTGAGCCTCATCGACGCGCAATTCAGTCTACTGTATTTTGCCGGACAGCGCGTGATTAACGCCATCGAACGCGTCGGCGCCGGCCAAAGTCTGGCGCGAGAGATCCGGTTTGCGCTCCAGTCTCCGTCTTCGCCACCGGCCAAAGGATCGCGATCATGCTTGTCTGTTGGAAATGCGGTGCGTCGCTTGCTGCCTTAAGCTTGCCGCTCACCCGGCTCGACGAATGCAAGAACTGCAACGCGGAATTGCACGTTTGCAAGCTCTGCGAATTCTACGATATCGGTAAGGCCAAACACTGCCGCGAACCGATCGCCGAGGAAGTACGCGACAAGGAGCGCGCGAATTTTTGCGATTACTTCAAGCCGCGTGAGGGCGCGTATTCGAGCAAACCGCAAGCCGACGCCGAGCAAGCTCGCGCGCAATTGGATGCACTATTCGGGAGGAAATAGTTGCGTAGGAAATGACTGTCGGCAATCGGCGTCAGCAACGGCGCTGTTTCGTCGCCGCGATCCCATTAATATGCCATTTCGCGTCGGTGCGCTTTGACTGAGAGAATTTCGATGCACAAGTGGGTCGCTCTGCTGACGCTTGCATGGCTGCCAACGCTCGTCCTTGCGGAAACGCGCTATATCTCCGACGAACTCACCGTGCCGCTGCGCCGTGGCCCGACTACTGGGCACAAGATAATCAACGCCGGATTGCCAAGCGGCACTCCGCTAGAAATCATCGGCGAAGACAAGAGCGCCGGCTTCACGGAAGTGCGGATGCAGAACGGCACCGAGGGTTGGCTGCCGACACAGTATCTTTCCGCGGAGCCCATTGCGCGGGACCGCTTAGCAGCGGCGACCAAACGCATCGAGACGTTAACCGCTGAACTGGGTAATACGCGCCAAGGGATGAAGGAGGAAAAAAGCGCTCGGAGCAATGCGGAAGGAACAACCAACGATCTCAGCAAGCAGGTGAAGCAGCTGCAAACGGAGCTATCCGACATCCGACGAGTTTCGGCCAACGCCGTCGCCATGTACGAGGAAAACAAATCGCTAAAGGCGCAGACCGAGCAATTGCAGCAAACCGTGACCAGTCAGACCGAACAAATCAAATCGCTCAATTCCAGCGAGCTCGAGATCTGGCTGTTAACGGGCGGCGGTTTGGTGGCGCTGGGATTGGTCTGCGGAATCGTAATCAAATCGCGGCCGAAGAGCCGCGGCGGCTGGTGACTTCGCACAGTCGTCCAAAAAAACTTCGGTGCGAGGTAACGTCGGCGTTGTGATCCGCGCGGAAAAGCCGCCGGTGTTATTCGTCGCGGTGTTGTTCGTCCCGGTATTATTCGTTCCAGTATTATTCATCCAAGGGAACGCCTTTGTCTTGCGCGCGTTTGCGCATCGCCTTGCAATTCTCCGTGCGAATTTCGTCGCGATCCGCCAAGTCCTTGGTGTTATGCAGCATGGAGCGATAGCCGCCCCGTTCGGACTCGGTCATGACGCTAAAGCCGCAAATGTGTTTGCCGTCGCGGTCGAATTGTTCTGGATTGCTTTGCGGAGTCACCGCCGCAGCAGGCGTATCGGCGGCGAACGCTGCGCTCGCTCCGCATGCAAGCAATACCGCAGCGATTTTCCAGGCGACAGAAATGCGAGACGACAGCATCGAATTCTCCCCTGCAACAGTTATGAATGACGGGTTAATGATGAGTAATCCGTGTGGTCGAATCAAGCGGCTTGACATGCTTTGATATGCGCAGTCATTTCTTGTTCTCCAAACGCCGCCGGCGCGGTTGCATGCCGGGTTTTAAACGTTTAAGGTTTGCGCCGTCACAAGCGCCGTTAGCAAATGGGAGCAACTATGAAAGTTCGAACGATGGGTAACCTTGCTTGGGTGCCGGTGACTGCCGCCATTATATTGGCGGGCTGTGCCGCGACGAAAACCGCTGAACCGGCCAAGACTCCGACGCCAGCCGCGACCGCAAAACCGGCAATTGCGCGGGCAAATGCCAGAGCAGCGAATCAAATTCCCATGGCGGAAATTCTCGACGACCCCAAGAAGTTGGCGGTCCTGCAAAAGCACGCGCCGGCGCTTGCGACTAATCCACAGCTCAGCATGGCTCGCGGCATGACCCTCGCAGACGTTGCCGGCTACGCTCAAGCGGGCCTAAATCAGGAAATGGTGAAGTCCATCGTCGACGACATCAACAAGCTCTAAGAGAAATACTTTTCGCGACGGCGCGACCAAGCTTGAGAATTGCGCGCGTTTGAAACACAGACTGGATTTCAATCGTGGGTGTGGTGACGTTCACGCGCGGATCGGACAGCAGTGCCGCATTCAAGTCGTCGATTGCGAGTTCGAGTTGACGCTCGCGCCAGCCGCAATTAATGCGCGTCGACAAACAATGACTTCATCGTCCGGACCGTCAAAGCCTGAAATGACCGAGATCGCAGCGTTTCTAGTGGGCGGATAACGTCCCGACAGTAAATTGCTTGCACAAATAGGGAAGTCTCCCGATGCTCCGCCGCGCCGGCGGCTCTATTGTTTCCGCCTTAACTTCTTCATCAATGGGCTTAAGGAAACGACAATGAGCACTTCTTTCATTTATCCAATTATTCGCGCGCTGACGATTGGACTAGTGGCGGCCGGAATTCCGGTTGTCATGGCGGCTGAAACACATGGCTTCCATTCCGGAAGGGACGATATGAAATTGGCCGAGAAAGTCCGCAGAGCGGTCGCCGTCCGCTACAGCGACATCCACGTTGCGGAAAACGAGACGCCGGAAGCTTGGGTGCATGCCACCGGATGCGTCAGCGGTCCCAACGAGGGCGCGATGGGCGTGCACTTGGTGAAAATGAGCCGTGTCGGCGATGCAGTGTTGAATGCCGAAGAGCCGGAAGCGTTGATTTACGAGCCGTTGGCGAATGGCGGCCATCGTCTCGTCGGCGTGGAGTTCATTCTGCTCGCAGCCAATTTTCCGTCGGATCCTCCGGGGCCGAGTCTCGAAGGGCAGCATCTCAACTATGTGGGCTCGCCGAATCGCTACAACCTGCCGGCATTCTATGAATTGCATGTATGGTTTCGAGAAGACAATCCGAAAGGCACTTTTGCGGATTGGCACACACGCGTTTCCTGCGAGAAGCAATCTGGAAATTAACAATAACCGATGCTAGTCAAGACTCGTCGGTTATTTTCCTGCACCCGCTTCGACACTGTCGAAGCGGGCTTTTTAGTTGCGGCCGCAGCTGTCGCGGCTAACGTTCGACAAACGACTTAAGCCGCGACAGCGCGTCATCCCATTGCTCGGAAACCGCATCGAGATAACTCCGGACATCTGCGATGGGTTTTGGATCGAGCTCGAACAAACTCTCGCGGCCGGAACGAACGCAGCGCACGATTCCCACGCCTTCCAGAACGCGCAGATGCTTGGAGATCGCTTGACGCGTAAGACGCGAGCCATCGGTCAGCTGCACGATCGAGCACGGTTCGCCGCCCGCTAATCTTGCAATCAGCGACAGCCGCGTTGCATCGCCCAACGCGGCAAACACGGGCGCGTGCGCGCGTCGCTTGCTCGCCGTATTACTGCGGATGCCGAGTGACATACTGCTCGATATTTTTCATCTGCTCGCTCCACCCGCCGTCGTTCATGCGAAACGCTTCCAGGCGACGGTGATTCGGCACATTCTCAAAGCCGGATTCGGTGAGCAACAGCAGGGTCCCGGTGACAGTTTTTTCCAGTCTGAATTCGACCAAGGTCGGTGGTTCGCCCGAGTAGTCGACTTTCGTGTCGATCGCGTAGGGATGCCAAGTGAACGAGAACAACTGCTCCGGTTGCATCTCTTTTACTACTGCATGCCACTTGATGTGTTCGTAGCCCGGATACGTCATGTGCCCCGTCGACACTTTGCCGGCAACGAACGGCCCATCCAAATTGACGCGAAACCATGCGCCGAATTCGCGATAGTCGGTGAGCGCCCGCCAGACGCGCGCCACCGGTGCTTTGAGTTCCAGGCGTTTTTCGATGCGATTGTTCATAAGCAACCTCCGGGTTGCATATTAAATGAGCGCATCGCAAAGCGCAACCATTTTGTTGCCCAACTGAGGAGCTATTTGGGACGGCCGGCGACGCCGTTTCGGAAACCTTCCGCTCGTGTTCGCGTACTATGGCTAAACCCGAAAGCTACGACCCGATAAGCGCTGCTAAGAGGAGTGCTCGCATGAAGTACGTCGGCAGCTGTCATTGCGGCAAAGTGAAGTACGAGGTCGAAGGCACGATCGATAGTGCAATGGCCTGCAATTGTTCGATGTGTCAGCGCAAGGGGTCGCTACTCTGGTTCGTGCCGCGGGCAAACTTTAGTTTGGTGTCCAACGATGCCAACGCGGGTACGTACACATTTAGCAAACATGTCATCAAACATCGCTTTTGCCATACGTGCGGGATTCATCCTTACGCCGAAGGCGTCGATCCGCAAGGCAAGGCAATGGCAGCGATCAACGTTCGCTGCATTGAAAATATCGATTTAGCCAGCGTGCCCGTAAAGCAATTCAACGGTCGTTCGAAGTAGCTGCGCACATTTCAATGTCGATGCGGCGGCGGCGATTGTAAAAAAATCTCCGGACTAGTCATTTGTCCGAGTAGCATTGGAACACGCCAAACGGTAGTATTTTGACGACTTCCGATACGCGACAATAGGAGAAGCGAAATGGCCGCAGCAAACGAACGCGCGATTCTCGCCGGCGGATGCTTTTGGGGCGTGCAGGATTTATTGCGCAGTTACCCAGGCGTTGTCTCCACCCGCGTCGGCTATTCAGGCGGCAATGTCCCCCACGCAACGTATCGAAATCACGGGACTCACGCGGAGGCGGTCGAGATTATTTTCGAGCCGCAACGCATCAGCTATCGGACGCTCCTCGAATTCTTTTTTCAGATCCACGATCCCACCACCATGAATCGTCAAGGCAACGATCGGGGAACCAGCTATCGTTCGGCCATCTTCTATACGACGAGCGAACAGAAGCGGGTCGCGGAGGAAACCATCGCCGACGTCGAAGCGTCGGGAATTTGGCCCGGCAAGGTAGTCACTGAGATTGCAGCTGCGGGCGACTTCTGGGAAGCCGAGCCGGAGCATCAGGATTATTTGCAGCACTATCCCGACGGCTACACCTGTCACTTTGTCCGGCCCGACTGGAAACTTCCGGCGCGACCGAAGGCGCGACAAGCCTAGTTGCGTTGGCTCCGATCGAATAACCGAAAATCAGATTTCGCAGTAAAGAGCTAAGCAGCGGCGGTGACAACGATTGGAAAGTGATCGCTCAGCGCGCGCCACTCTGGACCCGCTTCAATGGCGACTCTGAGTCCTTGTTCAGTCCATCGCTGCGGCACGAAACAAAAGTCGATATGGAAGGGCCGCTCAGGCCTGCGAAGAAAGTGGTGAGTCGGATGCTTCTCACGACCGAAGTCGGCTTGATTTGCGTGGTGATACGCACTCACCAACCCCGCATCAGCCAGTCTGGAAAATGAATCCGACCACTTGATTTTGCGGCGCGGTTTGTCGAAGACGGGATTGCCGTTGAAATCCCCGGCTACGACCGTGTCGCCTTTGCCAAGCAGTGCGGAGTAGGCGGACAGCCCGTTGGCAAAAGCCTTGACGTAGCTTGGAGCAGGCCAAGTCCACACGGCGAGCAGATTGAAAGTCATCGGACCCGTGACACGAATCGGCACCACGCAGTTCGGCAAGTTAGCGGTTCGCAACCGCCTCAAGCGATAGCCATTGCCGGCGCGAACTTGAATCCCGAGACGCGAGGTCTCGGTGGGGAACCATAGGACCTGGTTGGATTCTTTTGCAGGGCAGATCGCTTCCGGCAGCACCGCAATGTCCGGAGAGAGCATGGCTAGCGCGTCCAATTTTCTTGCAAAAGGACCGCGACAACAATTCCAAACGACGATGCGCATGCAGCGAAGCGTTCAAGACACGGGCGACGGCTTGAGATTCCAGATTTCGTCGGCGTATTCTTTAATCGTGCGGTCGCTTGAAAATTTCCCGGAGGAAGCGACGTTGATGATTGCCTTGCGCGACCAGAGTTCGGGATCGGCGTAACACGCAGCGAGTAGTCGATAGGCGCGATCGTAATCGACCAAATCCGCCAAGTGACGGTAATGATCGCCGCGATTCAGGAGTGCCTCGCGAATCGGTTCGAAAATGCCAGGCTCGTCTCGGTTGAAGTGGTTCGAAAAAATTAAATCGAGTGCGGCGCGCGTTTCAGCGTCGTTGGCGTAGTGCCAGCGAGGATCGTACCAAGCGGCACTTTCCGCAACCTGCTGTGCGGTCAACCCGAAGAGAAAAAAATTCTCTTCGCCTGCTTCTTCCGCCATTTCGATGGTCGCTCCGTCTCGTGTCCCGATGGTGAGCGCTCCGTTCATCATAAACTTCATGTTGCCGGTGCCGCTCGCCTCGAAACCGGCCGTCGAAATCTGCTCCGACACATCGGTCGCCGGAATCAATCGCTCCGCGAGACTCACGTTGTATTCGGGCAAGAACAACACCTTGAGACGGCCACGCACATCGGGATCGGTGTTGATCGTTTTGGATACGCAATTGATGAGCTTAATGATGACTTTCGCAAAAAAGTACGCGGGCGCCGCTTTACCCGCGAAGAAGAAAGTATGCGGCGTCATTTGCGCGTTAGAAATCGTCCGCAGTCGATTGTAGAGAACGACGATGTGTAAAACGTTCAGCAGTTGGCGCTTGTATTCGTGAATCCGCTTAATCTGACTGTCGAAGATCGTATCGGGATCGACAATTTCGCCGCTCGTCGCTTGCAGCCAACCTACGAACGCGAGTTTTGCCGCACGCTTTGCGTCGCGGAACTTGGCGCGAAAGACCGCGTCGGCGGCGAGCGGCAGTAACTTACGCAGCTGCGACAAATCGGTGACCCACTGCTCGCCGATGGCAGAGCTGATCAGTTGCGCAAGATGCGGATTCGCCTGCTGCAGCCAGCGCCGCGGCGTCACGCCGTTGGTTTTGTTGTTGAAGCGGTCGGGAAACAATTCCGCGAAGTCGCGCAGCACGTGTTTGCGCAGTAATTCCGAATGAATCGCGGCAACTCCGTTCGTGCTGTGCGAACCCACCACTGCCAAATGCGCCATGCGCACGCGACGCAGCGGTTCTTCCTCGATCAAGCTGACGCGGCGCACGCGTTCTTCCTCGCCGGGATAGCGGCGGCGAACGTCGTCGAGAAAACGGCGGTTGATTTCATAGATGATTTCCAGGTGGCGCGGGATCAATGCCTCGAATAGATCGACGGGCCATTTCTCCAGCGCCTCCGGAAGCAAGGTGTGATTCGTATAGGCAAGCGTGCGTCGTGTGATGTCCCACGCGCGATCCCAAGGCAGCTTCGCCTGATCGAGCAGAATACGCATCAGTTCGGCGACACTGAGCGACGGATGCGTATCGTTCATTTGCACGGCCGCGCGATCGGGCAACGACGACCAGTCATGCGTACGCTGCTTGCCGAAGCGCGCGCAAATATCCTGCAGCGAGCAACTGACCAGGAAGTACTGCTGCAGAAATCGCAACGCGCGTCCGGCTTCAGTGGAATCGTCGGGATACAAAACGCGCGTCAGCGTGTCGGCCGCGACGCTGTTGATGACGGCCCCGGCAAAGTCGCCGTGCGAAAACTCTGCAAAATTAAACGAGTCCGCCGTGGCGGCTCCCCACAGACGCAACGTGTTGATGCAGTGCGCACCGTAGCCGACCACCGGTCGATCGTAGGCAATGCCCAATACGTTCGACGGTTTGTTGCGTACGAGGCTGACGGTTGCGCCGCGCAATTCGAACGATGCGTTGCACGAGACGACGTAGACTCGTTGCGGACGAACGATTTCCCACGGATCCGGATTGTGCAGCCAATTATCCGGTTGCTCGGCTTGCCAGCCGTCGCGAAACGTTTGCTTGAAGATGCCGTACTCGTAACGCAGACCGTAGCCGATCGCCGGATACTGCTGTGTCGCCAGCGAGTCGATGAAGCACGCCGCCAGCCTGCCGAGTCCGCCGTTGCCGAGGCCCGCGTCGGGTTCTTCCTCGATCAGCGCCTCGAGATTCCAGCCTTGCTGCTGCATCGCGCGGCGCACGAGGGGCTCCGCGGCGAGATTCATCATGTTGTTGCGCAACGCACGGCCGAGCAAAAATTCCATCGACAGATAGTGCACGCGTTTCGGATCGGCCCGTTCGCGAGCGGCTCGCGTCTTCACCCATCGATGTGCGATCAAGTCGCGAATGAAGCGGCTGGTAGCTTCGAATTTCTCGCGCGACGTGGCCAACGCGGGATCGATCATGTGCTCGCATAGCACGTAGCGTTCGGTCCACTGACTGTCCGGACTCGCCAATCCTAGGCGCTCCAAGCGGCGTTCCAACGCGGGGTTGAGATGCGTGCCCTTCTCCGAAGGAGTCGACATGGCCGGGACTTCCTTTGCGTCGTTATTGGGGTGATCGACGCGATTAGAGCATAGGATCAATTCAATTTGACTAAACCGCAAGAAGGCAATGCCTGGCTTGCCGGCGATTGCCCCGCCTATCCTAAAAAGCGCCGAACACGGGTCGTTGTTCGATCCTGCGGTTCACGAAACACGACGCCGGGCCGAGACAAGCTGTCCAAGCATATCCAAACGTAGACGAAACGCTTCCGATAGACCCTACCTGAGTGTCGCGACCGTCACGAAAGATCGTCATGCGCGATGAAATGTCTCCGCAGAGCAAAATGCAAAGCTGCACTTAACTGACAAATTCCAACTGTGCATTGCACTGGGTTTGCGCAAAGCATTCGCCGCATTATTTTGGATTGCAACATACGAAGTGTGGCGACGTTGCTTTTGTCGGCGCAGAATTTATCGGAACGCAACCGCGAATAGTGTCGGCGATTGCTGGACTTAGAGTGAGCATGCAGAATCGATTCTCGCAATGACGGAACCGAAAAGTTCCCGCCGCACGCTAGAAAAAAACTCGATCAAGTGAGTTGGCACGTTGTGTGCTTACGCTGACTGGGTAAGTCGCAAAACAGCGATGCAGAGTACATATATTCGAAATGAGCGCGCGCTGGGAAGACACCGTCCCGAACGACGTCACCGCCGACTTATCGCTGGTTGGCGGACTTAAGTGTGGAGTGAACAATGCGTTGGGCGCCGGACTGCGCGAGGGATTGTCCGTGCAAGACGTCATTCGCCGCCATCACGATTCACTCGTGAGATTTCTCAAGCATCGCTTGCGCGTCACCGAGGACGCTGCCGACGTCGCGCAAGAGGCTTACATTCGCATGATGCACTACGAAGGGTCGAAGGAAATCCAATCGGCTCCGTCGTTGCTGTTCCGCATCGCCATCAACGTGGCGCACGATTTGGGGCGCGCGGAGCAATCGAGGCGCCGCGGGGATCACTGCTCGATCGACGACGTCGAGTTGGCATCGGAAATTCCGACGCCCGAGCGCGCGGTGGCGGCCGAACAGGATTTGGAACTGGCTTATCAAGCCATCGAGGAATTGCCGCCGAAGTGTCAGCAAGTATTTCTATTAAGTAGAGCGAAACGGATGACCTATCCGGAGATCGCCGCGCACTGCGGAATCTCAGTGAAGATGGTAGAGAAGCATATTAGTCATGCACTACAAATTTGCGCGCGCAAGGTAGGGGTGCACCGAAACGCATCGTCTTAGGGTTCATGGATAGTAATAAGTACGAAGAC
>Ga0209488_10001691_pt1 | contig 18755 bp, 19 predicted proteins | sample Rivendell_Oct201_8_FD_188349 | JGI IMG/M metagenome (GOLD analysis project Ga0209488, IMG submission 188349) | Vadose zone soil microbial communities from the Eel River Critical Zone Observatory, Northern California, USA -... | ecosystem: Environmental > Terrestrial > Soil > Vadose zone >...
AACCTTCTCCAGTCCCACAGTGAAGTTGGCATGCACGCCGCGCAATCCCTGAGCCTGGAGTTTCAGTCCGCCTATCGCGATATGCACGACCTGGTGTTGGCTCGATCTTCGTCCGGAAAACTGGCCCGGTTGTTGCTCTCGTTTTCCAAGACCCAGCTTTCCAGCGCCGAAGAAGTCCGCCTGCGTTCCATCATGACGCATGAAGAAATGGCGCAACGAATCGGTTCCTCGCGCGAAACAGTGACCCGGTTGCTTAGCGACCTGAAAAGAAAACAACTGATCCGTCTGGATGGAGCCACGCTTGTCATTCGCAACCGGACAGCGCTGGAGGCATTAGCGGTCTAGACTTTCCCCCGGTGCCGGGAGGGCGGCCGCGGTTCAGCCGTCCTCCCGTAAATGCGAAGTTCGAATGTATACAGGTACGTTGATTAGCGATCTACTCGCGCTGGTGGAGCGGGCGGAACGCTCCGCGAGAACCGTCGTGGCAACCGAGGAGACGGAATTCCGGTCCGGCGAGCCATGCTGGAAAGAGGATGTCACGAATGAGGCTGCTATGAATCATGTTGCGGCGAATCAGGCTGCTGTGAATCAGGCTGCTATGAATCATGCAGCGCTCGATCTCACAGACCGAACAGTTCCCGAAGGCGCTTGGTCTGAGCGCGGCTAACCGGGACTTCGGTCTGCTTCCTATCATCCATTCGCAACTGGTAAGAACTCTTGAACCAGGGAACCACCTCGCGGATGCGATTGATGTTCACCAGGTAAGAACGGTGCGCCCGCCAGAACAGACTTGGATCCAAACTGTCGAGCAGTTCTTCAAGCGTCCGGCAATTCGACTGACCTTCCATGCCGGCCGCGCCCCCGGTCACAACCGTGATGACGCCGTCCTCGATCGAGGCATAACAGATATCCCGCTGGTCCACCAGAAGCATGCGTCCCAGCGACTTGAGCAGGATTTTAGAAGTTTGAGGTTTCTGGGCCTCCAGCATCCGAACCAGACTCTCAATCTTCTCCGCCGGGATTCCGTCCCCTTCCTGCTTGGCCTTGGCCTTCTGCACCGACTGCGCGACGCGCTTTTTGTCGAATGGCTTCAGCAGATAGTCTACGGCGTTTACCTCGAACGCCTTGACAGCGTACTGGTCAAATGCCGTGGCAAAGACAATCTTGGGCAGGGGAATTTTTTTGTCGAGGAGTTTCTTGATGACCCCGAAGCCGTCGAGGCCGGGCATCTGCACGTCGAGGAATACCAGATCGGGAGCGTGTTCTTTGATGAGGCTTACCGCTTCGAGACCATTCTTGCCCTGTGCGACCACGTCGACGTCGCCCGCGCTTTTAAGCAAGTAAGCGAGTTCGTCGCGGGCGAGTTGTTCATCGTCCACGATTACCGCCGATAAAGGCATGCGTTCTCCAGAGCGGCTGAGGGGCCGCTGGAGCCAAGTATAGTAGCCGCATTTAGGCAGCGCAACGCGGGCACTCCCGAAATCACGCCTGTGCTGCGGGTATTGTCTGCGGAGAATACGGGCGGCATCAGGGGCTCAAATGAATGTTCGCTGCTCATCTGACATTCTCCAGTGCGATTGCCATGCCCATGCCGCCGCTCACACAGAGCGTTGCCACGCCGCGCCTGCTGTTGCGTTTCAGCATCTCGTGCAACAACGTGACAGTGATTCGCGTGCCGGTGCAACCAATGGGATGCCCTAAAGCAATAGCTCCTCCGTTAACGTTAAGCCGGTCACGATTGAAATTTAATTCGCGGTCACAGGCGAGCACCTGCGCGGCGAAGGCTTCGTTCAGTTCGATCAGGCCGAAATCCTGTAGCTTGAGATTGTGCTTCTGTTCGAGCTTCCGCAAGGCAGGGACGGGGCCGATGCCCATCGTGCGGGGATCGACTCCCGCCGAAGTTACCGCCGAGATTCGCGCCAGCGGCTTCAGGTTGTTGCGCTTTACGAACTGGTCGCCGCCGACCACGACGGCCGCAGCGCCATCGGTAATTCCCGAAGAATTCCCCGCAGTGACCGTTCCGGTTTTCGAAAAAACGGTTGCCAGCTTGGCCAGCTTCTCCATGCTCGCGTCAGCGAAGGGATGCTCGTCCCGACTGAAAGTGCTGGTGCCCTTCTTGCTTTCGATCGAGACCGGAACAATTTCATCAGTGAAGCGTCCGGCGGCGATGGCCCGCGCCGCACGATTCTGGGACATGAGTGCGTATTCGTCTTGTTCGTCGCGGGAAATTTTATACTGCTCCGCCAGCACCTCGGCCGTCTCGCCCATCACCATCTTCGCCATGGGACAGAAAAAACCGTCGCGATACATGCCGTCGACGAGTTCCTGATTGCCCAGCCTGTATCCCCAGCGCGCGCCATCGAGATAGTAAGGGACTCGCGACATCGATTCCGTGCCGCCGGCCAGAATGCAGTTGGCATCTCCGAGAAGAATTGCTTGGTAAGCCAGCGCAATCGACTTCAGTCCCGAGGCGCAAGCTTTGTTCACGGTGAAAGCGGGAACTTCCTGCGGCACGCCGCTGCGAATGGAAATCTGCCGCGCTGGGTTGGGTCCTCCTCCCGCTTGGCGCGCGTTGCCGAAGATAGTTTCCTCTACTTGATCGGGGTGGATTCCGGCGCGCTCTATCGCTGCCTTGGCGGCTACCACTCCCATGTCAGCGGCAGTCAGAGAGGCTAACGATCCGCCGAACTTGCCGATGGGTGTGCGCACCGCCGAGAGAATGTAGACGCCCTGCAACTCACACCTCCGAACATTCGAGTCTAGCAGGACGTGGAAAAAGAATCTGGAAGCCTGGCGAAATGGATTTCTTGAAATGTTCAGACAGACTTCAGAGCGCCTCAGATACTCGCGATCAGTTGGTATCTCTCTGCGCTGGATTCCACAATTCTCCGCCGTCCGTGACCGGGGTTTGGTACGTAGTGCGTGCGGAGAAGGCCGAACGACTCCAGTAGGTTGATATCGCGGCTCACCGCGCGCGTGTTCCGTCTCAAAGTGCTGGCCAAAACGGACACCGCAGTAGCTGTCTTGCTGGCTCGTAGTAGACGCAAGCGTTCGGCGGACAGGACCTTCATCATTTCACTCGCGTCTTCGAATGAAATGACCAGTTCGGGTTCCAACTTCTCGCCGCGATCCAGCTTGCGGGCATGCTCGCGGGCGCGGCTAAAAAATCCATCAATGCCGTCGGTGACCACACGTACTCTAGCGTTTTTGTTCATCCTCGTGTCTCCAGAGCTCGCTTACTTCCTGTCGAAGCCGCTCCACGTGTGCCTCATAGCCGGGGAACTTCACAGATGAAACCTGGCCCATGTAATGGCGATGGTGACGCCCATGGCTATTGTCGTAGCCGAGTACTCGGCCGTTATCCACTGCGCAAATCCGCGGATTTATATAGGCCAGACTATACTTCAATACCTCGTTGCCGCGTTGCACAACCTCCTCTTTTACGATTGCTCCTCGCCGTCTTCCTGTAAGGTGACTAACATTGACGGTCGACTCTGTTCGCGCGGGTCTGGGGTGTTTCCCCATCGCATCATTGTAATCACAGGTAGGATATTAAATGTCCTTCCTGCTGGAAAGGGCTATTGCCATTCCGCCTAACCTCCGGCATAATAAGAGTTTGTCTTGACCTCACCGGACTCTTCCGGAATTAAAGGATACCTGTCTGTGCTAATGATTCGTCTGTCGCGCATGGGTGCGCGCAAGCAACCGCATTATCGCATTGTGGTAATTGAGAAGGAACGCGCGCGCAACGGCCGCCCGGTGGAAGTGGTGGGGACCTACAATCCCCGCACCAATCCTGCCAGCGTCGAACTGAAGCGTGATCGCGTTCAATACTGGGTCTCCAAGGGCGCTCAAATGTCGGACCGGGTCAATAAGTTGTTCTCGAAACCGGTTCCGGCTCCGGCCAGCGCAGGTTCCGCAGCGTAAGCATTCGCCCGGCTGCTGGTCGCTCTGATACTGGGACCGTCCCTCAACTTGTTTCTTGATTTCACAATGAGTACTGATCATGACTGAGCCATCTGGAGACGTGCGCACGCTGATCGAGGGGATTGTGAAATCCCTCGTGGATGCGCCTGAAGCGGTTTCGGTCGAGCAGGTCGATGGCGACGTGCTGGAGCTTACTGTCGCGCCTAATGAAGTTGGCAAGGTGATCGGGCGGCAGGGGCGAACCGCGCGCGCGCTTCGTACGCTTTTGGGCGCTGTAGGCGTCAGGGCCCACAAGCGCTACACGCTCGAGATACTTGAGTAACGGCAGGTGCCGTGGTGAGTCCCGGAACCAGTGGCGAGTTCATCACGTTGGCCAGGGTCGTAAAGACGCAAGGCCGTCGAGGCGAAGTAGCGGCTGAGGTTCATAGCAACCTTCCGGAGCGGTTCACCGAAGGCATGCGCCTGTTCGCGCTGCCGCCTGGCTCGGAAGAGATTCGGCGCGAGCTGCAAGTCGAAGAGTTATGGCCGCACAAGGAACTTCTGGTGCTGAAGTTCCTGGGAGTGGACTCGATTTCGGAAGCCGAGTCCCTGGTCAGGTGCGAGCTGCAGGTGCCGCGCTCGGAGCGCGTAGAACTTGAGTCAGGCTGGAATTACGTCAGTGACCTCGTAGGCTGTTCGGTGCTTGACCACGGCGTTGCGGTCGGCCGCATCGAGGATGTTCAGTTCGGAGCCGGCGAAGCGCCGCTGCTGATTGTCGCCGACGGCAGCGGGAAAAAGTTCGATGTCCCTTTTGCCGATGCGTACCTGGAAGCGGTGGATGTGGCGCGCAAGCAAGTGCGGATGAATCTTCCAGAAGGAATGTTGGAGATTAACGCGCCAGTCACGAACGAAGAAAAGCGGGAACAAGCGCGGCCTGCTAGAAAGAAGAAGTATTAACCACAGAGTGCGCAGAGATCACAGAGGAAGAAGAACTCTCGGCGTACTCCGCGTCCTCTGCGGTGAAAAGGTTTAAGGTTTCGCGATGAGAGCCGATATCCTCACGATCTTTCCCGGCTTTTTTCGCGGACCTTTGGATCACGGCATAACACGTCGGGCCGGCGAGATGGGCCTGGTAAAGATTCAAGTCCACGACTTGCGCCAGTTTACTCACGACAAGCACCGCAGCGTGGATGACCGCCCATTCGGCGGCGGCGAAGGCATGGTGCTGAAGCCGGAACCGCTCTTTGAATGTCTGGAGTCGCTGGAACTGGCTTCGCGGGCAGATCGCATCGCGGGCCGGGTGAAGCAATCCGTGGTTTTGCTTTCAGCGCAAGGGCAACGCTTTAACCAGAAAGTTGCGGCGGATCTGGCTGCGCTCGAGCGCATCGTCCTGATTTGCGGACGATATGAAGGCGTGGATGAGCGGGTTGCCGACTTTCTCGCCGACCGCGAGCTTTCGATTGGTGACTACGTTCTGAGCGGCGGAGAAATGGCTGCAGCGGTTATCATCGAAGCGGTGACGCGCCTGCTTCCTGGTGCCGTCGGGAACGAAGCGTCAACGCGGCAGGAATCGTTCACCGCCGATGCTAAGCTAAAGATAGAAAGCGTCGGTGGTGCGGATTCAACGTGCGGTTCGGGAGGATTGCTGGACTATCCGCATTACACGCGGCCAGCAGAGTTTCGCGGGATGACAGTTCCGGAGGTGTTAATTTCCGGAAATCACGAAGACATTCGCCGCTGGCGCCGCCAGCGTGCCCTGGAGAAGACGCTGCGCAACCGTCCGGACTTGCTCGATGGTGCAACATTGAGTGCGGACGATGGCAAGGTTTTGAACCAGATCAAAAAGGATCGCGGCCACAATTCGAAGCGCGATTCTTGAAGCACGAGAACATTTTGAACAACCAAGACTGAACGACGAAGGATAACGACAATGTCGAACCTGATTATCGAAAAGCTGCTGGCCAAAAACTTAAGGACCGATCTTCCGGAGTTCCGTCCCGGCGACACCGTCCGCGTGCACGTGAAGATTAAGGAAGGCGACAAGGAGCGGTTGCAGGCCTTTGAAGGCGTAGTCATCTCGCGGACCCGTGGGCCGCAGGCCAGCTTCACCGTGCGCAAGATCAGCTTCGGTCAGGGAGTCGAGCGTATCTTCCCGGTGCAATCCAAGGTGATTGACAAGATCGACTTGCTGCGCTCGTCCAAAGTGCGCCGCGCCAAACTGTACTATCTGCGCGGTCTGCGGGGCAAAGCCGCTCGCCTGCGCGACGCGGAGTAGTTTCAAGAATTGTGTCCGTTGTCAGGCGCCCCAGCGAATCGAGGTGCGGACAACGGACACAGATTTCAGATCCGGAGACAGGTCTGGGACTATCCGGCGCTCGCAGCCATCTCCCGGACCACGTCTACTTTAATAAATTCTTCTTCTCTCTTCAGGGTTCGCAGCTTGTTCAGGACGTAACTCAGCAACGGCTGGTCACCGCGGCGAATTTCCTGGAACTCGACTCCCATACCTTGATTTCCAATCAAGTATTTCACCTGTGCCTTCACCGCCACACTCACGTCGAAGACATTTAGAAGAAGGCGAAAGTCACTTCCAGGACGGAGCAGGTTCTTGCCGGCGATTCGCGCGCCCAATTCCGAAAGCTGTTGCACTTCGCCCGCTACACGCTGCACCCCATCGATAACATCCGCCGTACCTTCGACGAAATAGCGAGGCCGGCGGCGGCGGTTGTCCTCCGCGCGACGACGCATGCTGCTCAATGACGCAAGGCTTTTCGGAGCGATCGGATGGTACTCTTCTTCCATTTGCCGAAGTTCATCATCCCACGGGGTCTTGCCTTCCTCGACGCATTGCACGGTGAACTGCCCGCGCAACTGTGAGTCGCGGGGGCCGGTCCATACCACCTGGCAGAGCGCTTTGTTGCGTCCCCGCTCAACCATTACCAGATCGCCCACTTTTACTCTGCGCGACCCAAGCAATCGGGCTCCACGTGGATGGATGTCATAGGTACATGCCAACTCAACCGGGCCGCGGCGATTTTCGTCGACCGGACTCCAGCGAACGGGAAGCGCAAGGTGCACCAACTTCCCCATCAACATGGCGTCTTCGGGCGGCGTGTGGGTTTTGTGCTCCAAAATTTCCTCTCGCGTCGAGTCAGATTACTGCCAACATAGCAGTGCACGTCCAGCCGGACAATGTACGTCCGTACTCAAAGCGCTGGTTACTGAATGGCGTTACAGAGGTGGTGGGTTGGTAGCACGAACTGGCCACGGTCTGTAACACCGAGTTGCCCTACTATCGAAAACTTCACTTGCAGGAATCTTTGCTCTCGGCGAAGATGGTGGACAAATCCCTTGCCTTCCGTAACCGAACAATCGCCCGCCCGGCCACTCTCGCCCTCAGCGGCCAAGTTGCGCCTGCTGAAAAAGTTGCACTGCACTTTGCGCCACGAAAAACGCGCCTGGGCGACCGGCGCGATCATGGTTGCCGGGGTGGACGAAGTTGGGCGCGGTTCGCTCTTTGGTCCGGTGGTCGCGGGCGCGGTGATTCTCGATCCGGCATATCGCGTGCGGGGACTGCGCGATTCCAAACTGCTCTTGGCCGAGCGCCGGGAAGTGCTGGCACAGCGAATCCGCGAACACGCGATTGCCTGGGCAGTTGCCGCCGTGGATGCGGCGCGGATTGACCAGATCAACATCTATCAGGCATCCCGCGTCGCCATGCGCGAGGCCGTGATGCAACTTGCGCCTGCGGCCGACCACCTGCTGGTGGATGCGGTGCGTCTGGACTGCGAGTTGCCGCAGAGAGCCATCATCCATGGCGATGCGGTCTCGGCGTCGATCGCTGCCGCATCCATTCTCGCCAAGGTGGAGCGCGATCGCATGATGCGCGAGTGGGATCCCGTCTTCCCCGAGTACGGGCTCGCCTCGCATAAGGGATACAGCACGCCGAAACATCTTGCCGCACTGCGCGAGTACGGCCCATCGCCTCTGCATCGGCAGTCATTCGCTCCAGTCTGGCAAAATCCGGTGCCGCAGGAAGTTTTTGAATTCATGGATGAGGAATCTGCTATTGCACTTGAGATCGTCGAAAGCTTTGCGGAAGAGAAGGTGGAGCAAGCCTGAAGCCGTGCCTACTTCACGGAATCCGCCGTCTTCTCTTTAAGGCTCGAACTCAATCTATCGAGCAACAGCGTATTGTTGGCAAGAGCCCGCTGCAGAATCTCTGCTTGCTGCTTTGCCGTGGTCCAATCTTTCTTTTCAACCGCTTCAGTCAGACCTGGCAACTCTAAGTGGGCATAGGTGAAGCGCGCGCCATAGAGAATATGTTTGAACCACGGCCTGCCTGGGATTCCGTCGGGATTCAGCCAGTTTCGTTCGACCTGCATCATGCCGTGGTTGATGGTGTCGGCAAGTTGGGAATCCATTTTGCCGGCCGCGAGCTTCGCGTTTATTGATTCGTTCAGTTGTTTTCCCGCGGCTTCGAAGGCGTCGATCTCTTTGCGTATTGCGGTCAAGTCGAGTGGGGGTGGGCCGTCGTGCGTGAAGCCGCCTTGGGAATTCTCTGACGGGCCACAGGCGGCGCAGGATTGCATGGGGTCCCTCGCTTCGCTCGGGATGACAGGAGTCTTAAATGTGCTCGGGACGATGACATTCTTCGCTTTAGGAAGTTCATCAACGAACTGGCGAACGTTGTTGGCGTAGCTGGCGAAATCGAAGGGCAACAGGTCGGCATTCGCCAGGCGCAGCGCTACGGTGCCCCACAATTGCGACATCAATGTGTGGTAGCGATAGCCGGGATCGCCGAAGTGGTTCATCCAGTAGAAGTCGTCATAGCCGGAGTGGTAGACACCGTATGGTCCGTCGAACTGCAGGCCAATGACGGGCATGCCGACGAAGTTCAGGAAGACCGTATGGTCAGAGCCGCTGCCGATGCGCGTGTCGGCAAGATTTGCGTCGGTGACGTCGACGGTCTTTTTGGCTTCGCGCTTCTCTCGAATGCTCGACGCCTTCCATGCTTCGTACAGGCTCTTGCCCGAAGGGTCCTCGATCGTGCGGCTGGTTTCGACCAGCATGGGCGCGAGTGAAGCCACCGCCTGGCCGTGAAAATCGGGGCCTGAAGTTGAGGAATCGACGTTGAGGTAGGCGACCGCTTTTTTGCGCAGGTCCTCGGCGAACTGCTCTCCCCATTCTGTGGAGCCAGTGAGTCCGACTTCCTCGCCATCCCAACTGCAGACGACTAGCGTGCGCCGCGGCCGCATTCCTTCTTTCGCCAGCATGCCCAGGGCGCGAGTCATCTCCATCATCGAAGCAGTTCCGCTGCTTGGGTCGACGCCGCCGAAGACCCAGGCATCGCGATGATTGCCGAGCACGACCCACTCGTCGGGCAACTCGGAACCGCGAATGCGGCCTTCGACCACGTAGTAAGGCTGGATTGAATTATCCATCTCGATTTTCAAATGAACGCGCACGCGCTCGCCGCCCAGGTGATATTGAATCGGCAGTCCACCTTGCCAGTCTTCACCATGCCAATTCTGGGGCGCCAGCGGTCCGTCCATGTTTTCGAGCAGCGGCTTGGCGTCATGCCAGGAGAGCGGCAACGCCATGATCTTTGGCGCCGACATCGCCTGCTCAATCGGAATGCGCTTCGCGCCGGGGACGGACGCCCATCCCGGAGTTTGCGGGTCGCCGGGGACCAGGAAGTCGTAAGTGATGGCGCCGCGCTGAATGTGATATTCGGGGCCCCACGGGCCATCGGGGACAACTTTGCCTTTCTTGTAGCCGTCTTCGGCGGGATCGCTGTAGATCAAGATGGCCGCCGCGCCCTCCTGCTGCGCAGTAAGCGCCTTGAATCCGCGATAGCTGTAAGGATTCGAGTAGCGCACGAGCACGATCTTGCCTTTGACGTCGATGCCCTGCTGGCGCAGCAGAGCATAGTCGTCGGGATTGCCGCTGTGCGCGTAGATAACCGGTGCGGTGACGTCGCCCGAAATCGACATGCCGCTCCATGCCCCACTGATCTGGGGATTTTTCGAGTCGGGATCGGCGTCCAGCGGGGCTTCGCGCAGGATCGCCTGATAACGGACCGGGGCCACCATCTCCAGCGATGCGCTCTTTGGATTGGTTCCATAGACGTCGTAGCGACGGACGATTACATCTTCCAGACCTTGCTTGCGCCATTCGTCCGCAATGTAGTCTGCGAGTTCGTTGTTGCGCTTCGATCCAGCGACGTGGGGTTCGGAGGTAAAGATTTGATGCTGCCGCCGTTCTTCGTCGGGGGAGGGAATCGCTTTGAATTTCTTTTCGATCTCAGTTTCGCGGGCCGCCGAGGAGGGAGTAAAGCCGAGGATGGAGTTCTGCCCCAAAGCGAAGCCCCCGCAGAATAAGCACCAAAGAGCCAGGCACCGGCCCGTGCGACGAACGAAACCCATAGGCCTCACTCTCCATTCTCGGAGATCGCGGAACAAGTCAATCAATTCTCCCAATTCAAGTGACGCCTCGTGTTGAGTAGACCGTTCTTGCGACTTTCACCCCCGAAGGAACAGGTCGCTTGAGGGATTAATTGTTGCTATATTACCCGCATCATGCATCGTCCTGCTATGGCCAGCCGCTGGGGTTTCTCTCCTTTGCTGGAGGTGGCCTTTGTTCTTCTCTGGTTCATGGGCCCGCCATTGCTGCACTCAGAGACGATTTCAGGAACGATCCAGGATCCATCGGGCGCTGTCATCGCGGGGGCGCGGATCGAGATCACCGGGCAGAATCTGGCCGAGCCAGTTGTGCTTTCGTCCGACAGCGTGGGCAACTTTGCATCTCCCCAGCTGAAACCCGGAACGTATTCGGTGCGGGTGACACGGGATGGTTTCGAGCCTTTGATAAAGAGTGTGGACTTGCAGGGTTCTGTCCAACTGCAACTCGCGCTCACCATCGCCAAACCGAGCGTGAGCATCTCGGTTGCAGGTAAGAGTATCGCCTTTGCCAATTCCGATCCTGTCTACCGGCAACTTCGCGAGATCGGTCTCGGCCAAACGTTTCGCTTCGAAAATTACACCTTGATCTGGGATGCCGCAACCTTCCAGTTTCAGAAAGGCACCCTGACATTCTTGAGCCCGGTAGATGGAATTTCAACCGGCGCGATCTTCATCGGCGAAGGACATTTCAGTCTAAAGCCTGTGACTCCCCTCGATGCTCGCGAATTGAACCGGCGTACCGGTGCGGCCGAGGTCAACGAAGACTTCACCGAGGTGGTTTTCAGATTCGCCGGGGATACTCGCCTGAAGTTTCTTCCCGGAACGCGAGGTCTAACAGAAGACGCATCCGAGGCGGCCGATGTCCTCAAGCACTGGAGAGAGAGGATGCGGCAGCGCCACGATCAAGTTTTGGGTTTTACCCAGTACTTGTTGCAGGGCGAAGCCATGGACAACGTGGATGCCGACCTCCTGGCTGCTGTCTACAACAGCTCGCATCCGATATTCTTTAATGCCTATCTCCGGGGCAAAAAGCACAAGGATCTTCGTTTTTTCGTAAGGACTCGGGTGGGAGCGCTGCCCCAACTCGATTCACCGGAGGAAGTCGCTCTCATCAACTACGATCCCGAAGGCATGGATGATGGCGTCTGGTACCTGTCGCATGTGAAGTCTGAATACTCCAACGGGACCGCAAGTTCGCGTGAGGACCGCCGCCTGTTTGCCACGCACCGCTACAAGATCGAGACGGTCATTGCCAAGAACGGACATCTGTTCAGCTCCGCTAATGTCAGCTTCGAGACTTTGGTCGCCGGCGAAAGAGTGCTCAAATTCGGTTTGTTGCCGAATCTCCGAGTCACGCGAGTTACGGATGAACTGGGCCAGGACCTTTATTTCGTTCAGGAGAGCCGCAAGGAGGACGGATCGTTTTACGCGATACTCCCCCAGGCGCCGCCACTCGGCAAGGAACGGTCCGTCAATATCGAGTACGCGGGCGATAAGGTCTTGGAAGAAGCTGGAGAGGGAAGTTTCTACGTGAGTGCCCGGACCTCGTGGTATCCGAACCTGAATGGATTTGGCGAACGGTCTCTCTACGATCTTACCTTCAAGGTCCCGAAGAAATACAAGGTCATCAGCGTCGGGCAGCTAAAAGAAGAGTCGATTGAGAAGGACCTGGCGGTCAGCCACTGGATCACCCCGAGCCCGGTGGCAGTGGCTGGATTCAATTACGGCGCCTACGAGAGGCTCGACCTGCCGGATGAAATAACCGGCTACAAGATTTCGGGCTACTACCTGCATGAGTTGCCGAGCAACTTGCGCCACTATGACGCGCTGCAGGCTATGGCGCCTCGCGGCATGACTAAGTATGCTCTCGAACAAACGCGGGCGCAGTTGCAGCTTTGCAGTTTTTACTTCGGCAAGAGCCCTTATGAAGAAATCTATATCACGGAGCAGCCGAATTTTAATTTCGGGCAATCGTGGCCCAACCTGGTCTACCTGCCTATCTCGGCCTACACGGATTCGACACAGAGGTGGATGCTCTTCGGACAAATCAACAACAAATTTACCGGCTTCGTGCAGGAGGTAACACCTCACGAAGTTGCCCACCAATGGTGGGGCCACGCGGTGGGCTGGGCTTCGTACCACGATCAATGGTTATCGGAAGGCTTTGCCGAATTCTCCGCCGGGCTGTTTCTCCAGCAGGGCGTAGGAGGAGACTGGCGGAAGGATTACCTCGAATTCTGGGAGCGGCTGCGCCAGCGAATTTTAGAGAAAAATAATTTCGGCGTTGTCCCCAACGACGCCGGTCCCCTGTGGATGGGACTGCGCCTGATTTCTCCTCGCACGGAAAGTGCCTACCAGAACGTGACCTATCCTAAGGGGGCTTACGTCCTGCAAATGCTGCGTTCGATGATGTACAGCCCTGAGGATCATGACAAGGCATTCATTGCCATGATGCATGAATTCGTGGAGAGCCATCGCGAGAGGGCGGCGACTACTGAGTCCTTCAAAGCCGTTGCAGAGAAACATATGTCCAAGGTGATGGATATTGGGCGAAATGGCCGCCTGGACTGGTTTTTTGACGAGTGGGTCTATGGTACTCAGCTGCCACGTTACCACTTCGAGTATCAAGTCGCTCCGGCAGACGGTGGCAAAGTCAAGTTGCACATGAGCATTACCCAGAGCGAAGTCGACGAGCACTTTGCCATGCCGGTTCCGGTATTTGCCGATTTTGGCAAGGGTATGATCCGTCTCGGCCAAATCGGAATGGTCGGCAACACCACCCGCGGCGTGGATATGATGCTGCCCAGCCAGCCGAAGAAGGTCGCCTTGAATGCCTACAAAGATATCCTGGAACGATGAGCGATCACGGACGGGCTTGCCTCCCGCCGCTCCGCTCGCTTCGCTGCGGTCGACACAATCGAAGTTGTGAACTCGTGCTTGTGAAAGGTGAGCGCAGCGTAACTAGGTGAGAGACTTCTCGGGCTCGCGAAGGGCCTCGGCGAGGTCATTCAGGAATAACGCCGCCCGTGCGCCATCTGCGACGCGATGGTCAGCCGATAGCGTCAAAGTCATCATTGGCCGGACTGCGGGCTCACCATCTACGGCAACTACCTGGTCGGCGATGCTGCCAACTGCGAGGATCGCCGCCTGGGGCGGAGTGATGATGGCGCTGAATGCGTCAACCTTATACATGCCGAGGTTGCTGATGGTAAAGGTCGCATCCGCAATGTCGGCGGGACGCAACTTGCCCGCCCGCGCTCGCTCGGCAACGTCGCGCCGCTGGGTTGCAATCTCTGCCAGGCTCGCGGTCTGCGCATTTGGGATCACCGCCGCAACCACGCCATCATTTACCGCAATTGCCACTCCTATGTTGACGCGGTCGTGATGGCGAATGCCTTCCGCGCTCCAGCTTGCGTTCAGCCGTGGATGCCTCATCAGCGCGCGTGCCACCAGCGCTACCAGAAGGTCGGTGTGGGTGATGCGAACGCCGTGTGTGTGTTCTGTCTCACTAGCAACCCGCTCGCGGTATTGGTTCAGTGCGGTCGCGTCGATGTGGCGCGTCACGAAGAAGTGGGGGACGGTGGTCCAGCTCTGTGTCGTACGTTCGGCCATCAGGCGGCCGATCGAAGTGGGAACCTCAAGGTTGACGGCTTTGTGTTGAGCCGGCGCTGCTGGTGGCGAGGCTGTGGATGCTGCCTGTACGTCAGCGGCAAGAATTTCGCCGCCCGGGCCTGTGCCACGCACAGCCGCGATGTCCACGCCCAATTCTTTGGCGAGGCGGCGCGCCTTGGGAGAGATTTTTGCGCTACGTGCTGCAGAAGATTTTGCAGTGCTGACTCCTGCTGTCGCGGAATGAGCCGGCTCGGATTTCTCCCGTGACCCACCTCGCGCGACGGGCACGGCCGACGATTCATCCTCTGCTGGCGGCGTTTCACCGGGAGCGACGATCCACGCGATCGTCTGACCAACCGGAATGTCAGCTCCGGCGACAGCTCGCACTCCAGCGAGAATGCCGTCCGCCGGAGCTTCCACTTCTACCACCGCTTTATCAGTTTCTATTTCGAGGAGAGGTTCGCCCTTGATGACACGCTCGCCTTCTTTCTTTCGCCAGGCAATAAGCTTGCCGGTTTCCTGCGCCATTTCGAGGGCGGGCATTACTACGCTGAAGGCCATAATGAGTTTGGTGCGGAAGACCACTACACGTTCGACGTTGAGAGAGTTTTTCTTTCGCCCCTGCAGGGCTATTTTTTCCTAGCTCGTCTACCCGCGGCTGCATTCTGTCGCCGCTCCGCGGCTGGATCAGTGGCGAACGACTGCCGAACCGCACTTCCAGTTCCGCGCACTCTTAATCTGCAACTGCTACCCGCTCGGTTTTAGCGCTGGCATCAATCATATCGAGCACCCGCTCACTCGCCGGAGCTTCGCTCTCTCTTGTAGTCGGCAGCGGTCCGTTCACGGTGAAGTAGTGTGCACCCGCCACCAGCAGTTGTTCCGCCGGGAACCGCGTGATGACTTCGTGCCCGGTCGGAGTGACTACGATTTCTTCTTCAATGCGCGCCGCGCTCCAGCCGTCGGTCGAGGGCCAGAAGGTTTCCAACGCAAACACCATACCTGGCTTGATTTCCACCGGATGATCGAACGAAACCAGGCGACTGATCACCGGCTTCTCCCAGATCGCGAGGCCGATGCCGTGGCCATACTGCAGAGCGAATGCATCTTCTTCATTCTTGAAACCGAAATCCTGCGCCTTCGGCCATACGGCAGCGATTTCAGCAGTGGTGCGTCCCGGACGCACCAACTCGATGGCTGCGTCGAGATAGTCACGGCAGCGCTTGTAAGCATCGACCATGGCGTGCGAAGCGTAGCCGACGGTGAAGCAGCGGTAGTAGCACGTGCGGTATCCCATGTAGGAATGCAAAATGTCGTAGTAGACAGGATCGCCCGGCCGCAGCACGCGATCGGAAAAGACATGCGGATGCGGATTGCAGCGCTCGCCGGAGATCGCATTCACCGCTTCCACGTATTCCGATCCGAGATCGTAGAGAACTTTGCTCACGAGGCCGACGGCTTCGTTTTCCCGCAATCCCGGCTTCATCGCACGGTAGAGTTCGTCGTAAGCAGCATCGACCATCATCGCCGACGTGTTCAGCAAAGAGATTTCATCCTGCGTCTTGATGACGCGCGCTTCCGACATCAGAGCCTGGCCGTCGACCACGGTGATGCCTTCGCGCTGCAATGCGAACAGAACCGGCAGTTCGATGATGTCGATGCCTACCGGCTCTTTGTGCAGGCCGCGCTTTTCTAGCTCGATACGGATTTTCTTTGCCACATTTTCGGCGCGTCCCATCTCCGGCGTCATTGCGCCGCGCAGCACAGAGATTCCAGAGTGCGAGCGGCCATCGAGCCACGGGCAATTCTGTTGATGGTGCCTGGCGGCGGATCCAAAATCCCACAGGATGGGCTCGTCATTTTGCGGGAGCAGCGTGAAGCGGTTAGCTTTGTCCTGCGCCCAGGTGCCGATGTGCGTGGAGGTGAGGTAGCGCACGTTGTTCATGTCGAAGCAGAGCAGCGCGCCCATCTCGGACTTGGCGAGCAGAGCTTTGGCTTTCGCCAGACGCTCGCGGCGGAGGCGATCGAAATCGATTCGGTTCTCCCAATCGACGGCCATGGTTCCATGAGTTTTTAAAGCCATAACGGACCTCCCGTAGAGACGTTGCTTGCAACGTCTCTCTCGCCATCTTTCGGAACGCTGCCGGCAAAGACGTAGCAAGCTGCGTCTCTACAACTCTCTTCAACCCTTCCCGCACAACTGTCTTGCTGCATCGAATACCGTCTCTTCCGTCGGTACGGTTACGTCTTCCAGTGGCGGAGAGAACGGTATTGGAACATGCATCGCGCCCATGCGCTTCACCGGGGCGTCCAGATCGTAGAATGCGCCTTCGGCGATCACGGCGGCAAGCTCCGCGGTGACGCCGTATCGTCCGTAGCCTTCGTCCAGCACAATCACGCGCGAAGTCTTCCTCGCCGAGTCGATTAGAGTCTTTTCGTCCAGCGGCCACGTGGTTCGCGGATCGACCACCTCCGCGCTGATGCCTTCCTTCTCCAGCAAGATCGCCGCGCCCAGAGCGACTTGCACCATGCTGCTGGTGGCGACGAGCGTGATGTCGTCTCCGGCTCGCTTCACATCGGCAACGCCCAGCGGAATTGTGTAATCGTCCTCCGGAACCGGGCCTTTCAGTTTGTACATCATCTTGTCTTCGAAAAAGACCACCGGGTTCTCATCGCGGATCGCCGTCTTCAGCAGACCCTTCGCGTCATAAGGTGTCGAGGGCAACACGACTTTCAATCCAGGAACGTGGCTGAACCACGCATGCAGCGACTGCGAGTGTTGCGCGGCTGAACGCCTGGTCGCGCCCAGTGTCGTGCGCATCACCATGGGAACTTTCCAGTGTCCGCCTGACATGTAATGAGCTTTGGCGGCCTGGTTGACCATCTGGTCCATGGTCAGGGTAATGAAGTCACCGAACATGATGTCGACGACCGGCCGCAAGCCGGTCATGGCCGCGCCGACGCCGACGCCAGTGAATCCCGCTTCCGAGATGGGCGTATCCACCACTCGCCCGGAGCCAAATTCTTCAACTAGGCCCGAGAGCACTTTGAAGGGCGTGCCCGCTTCAGCTACATCCTCACCGAAGATGCAGACGCGCGAGTCGCGGCGCATTTCTTCCGCCAACGCTTCCCGCACTGCCTGCGCAAATGTCAACTCACGTTCAGGCATAAACGTCCTGCTCCACCTGGTCGACACTGGGATACGGTGCGGCAATGGCAAACTTCACCGCCGCTTCCATCTCCAATCGAGCATCGGACGAAATCTTTTCTAAAGAAGCGGCGTCGGCATAGCCCTCGCCCAGCAACCACTTCGAGAGCACCTTAATGGGATCGCGGTCCGTTTTCCAAACCTGCTCTTCCTGCTTCGAGCGATAGTATTCGCGGTTGATGTCGCCCACGTGATGGCCGCTGTAGCGATAGGTGTCGCACTGCAGGAATGCGGCGCCTCCGCCGGAGCGCGCTCGCGTGATCAGCCGTGATGCGACTTCATTCACGGCGCGCACGTCCTGTCCATCGACGCTTGCCGCTTCCAGGCCGAACGCTGTGGCGCGTCCGAGAATTGTTCCGGCGGTGGTTTCCGTGAAGTGCGTGTACTCGTTGTACATATTATTTTCGCAGAGGTAGATGACCGGAAGCTTCCATAGCTGCGCCAGGTTCATCACCTCGTACAGCGATCCCTGTCCCAATGCGCCTTCGCCGAAAAAGCAGACTGCAACCCGATCGGTTTTTAAATGCTTCGCGGTAAAAGCCGCACCAGTCGCGATTCCCACACTGCCGCCGACAATTGCGTTCGCCCCAAGGTTGCCAGTCGCTGGATCAGCGATGTGCATCGATCCACCCTTTCCCCGGCAGTAGCCCGCTTCCTTGCCCAGCAACTCGGCGAACATGCGATCGGGAGTCGCGCCCTTGGCCAGGCAGTGACCATGTCCACGATGCGTGCTGGTAATGTAGTCGTCTCGGCGCAGCGCTTCGCAAACGCCTACTGCGACCGCTTCCTCGCCGCTGTAGAGATGCGCGAGGCCGGGCATCAAGGCGCGCGTGTAGAGCTCGTTCACCTGCTCCTCAAACATGCGGATGCGGACCATTTGCCGATAGGCGTGCAACCACTTCTCCTTGGCGGTGGCAAATTCAGGACCTGCTTCCGACTTGGACATCGTCGTTGTCACTGCTTCACTCCTTACTTCTTCGCCTCTACTTCTTCACCCCTGCATTGATTGGCGTCTTGACTCCGGACATCGCTGCCAGCACATCGAACATGCAGGCAAAATCAAACTTCGTGAAGCCCATGGCGCGGGCTGCGGTCAGGATCTCATTGCTGGCCGCGGTCGTCGGCAGTGGAACGTCCACTTTACGTCCCAGGTCCATCGCCAACACCATATCTTTCTGCATCATGTTCACATCGAACCAGGCCTCTTCCGGCTGTTGCAGCACGAATGGACCGCGATACTGAATCATCGGCGAGGCCACCGCGCTGTGGGTCAGAACGTCCACGGCAACCTCGCGGGCGATTCCGCTTTTCTCCGCTAGCAATACGCCTTCGGAAAAAGCCAGCATCTGCACCGCGAGACTAAGATTAGTTGCGATTTTCATGGACAAGGCTAGTCCGTTATCGCCAACGTGAGTGACTTTGGGCCCAATGTCGAGCAACAAAGGCTTGATCTTCTCGAAGGTCTCGCGCCGCCCTCCAACCATTACGGAAAGCTTTCCTTCCTGAAGGGTAATGACGCTGCCTGACACGGGAGCATCCACCATATCGGCGCCGCGTTCACGCACTTT
>Ga0209488_10001692_pt1 | contig 18750 bp, 26 predicted proteins | sample Rivendell_Oct201_8_FD_188349 | JGI IMG/M metagenome (GOLD analysis project Ga0209488, IMG submission 188349) | Vadose zone soil microbial communities from the Eel River Critical Zone Observatory, Northern California, USA -... | ecosystem: Environmental > Terrestrial > Soil > Vadose zone >...
ACATATGGTGTCGCTCTCAGTTCCAGTTCTGTTTGGAAATGAGAGCGACACCATGTGTGAGAGACGTGGGAGAGGCTTCAAAGCACGCACCCCAGCTCGAGAACGTGCGCCTGACTGAGTTTCGCGTAGTCGAACAAGCCAGGGTGAGCTGACGCCGACTCTGGGAAGTGTAGTTGTCGTAACACTAGCGACAGAAACTCGATGCTTAAGCGCATGTGCGCGGCCAAGCACGGAGTGAGGTGGCTTTCAAAGCGGGATAGGCGTAGGAGACGCACCTGTTGCAATATTAGAAGGTTTAATGGGTCGCTAAGAAAAAAAGGCGCACCTTGCTTTCCACAAAACGCTCCCGGTATCGCCATCGCGACTCCTCAAAGCCGTCGTATCTTGAAAGAGCTTGTACTCGAGTACGAGAGGCTCACACGGCCCCCCGTGCCCAACCGTAATGTTGACCGAACCCTTCCGTTTCCTCGCCTTGTTCCTTCGGTTAGTGTTCCGGTTCAATGTCCCGGACATGTGAGCAGACTTGGGTTCGTGGGTGATTGGCGGAGGTTTCAGCTCGATTTGGACCAGCAGCACATCCTCCTTGGAGTTTTCGGAACCAAGGCCGTGGAAGTGGCCTATATCGCTGCTATCTGGAGGCTTCAGTGCCGCCAGACGCGTGTAGAGGAGGAAAATCTCCTCATCGACATCGGAGACGGATGTCGCATTTGCCGGAAGAGTAACTGGCCCCGGCGGGATGGCGTGTATATCCAACGGTAGTGATGCCTCGGCCGTGTTTGAGTCCATAGCCTGCGCGACTTGCGTCTGTCGTGGCAATCTACGCCAGATGGTAATTACTCACCAATCTCAGGCTATTCATTCGGATTCTGTCTTACCTGCATCACTGGATGAACAACGTCGCCGATCGCAATTTTGGGTTGACCAATTGCCGAGACAGCGGAATTGTTTCCGACGGCGTTCGTTTCATATGAGTGACGCCCTAAGGCCTAAGTCTCACCTCCGAAGACATCAAGCAGTGTCACCGGTTAGTTCACCCCCCGGTAGAAGTCGTCCGGGTATTCATGAAAGCCAGCCTGCTCACATCGTAATTCAAGTCGCCATCAATCCTGAGACAGGGGTATTACATTGGCATATTCAATTGGTCCACTAATGCCAGGAACCATATCCCGAACTACGTCAGGAGCGAGACGAGGAGCATCCCATGAGCAACTTGAAGGTGCTGTGTCACCTGGGCAATCTTATTCGTTGTTTTGGACTCACCAGCTCAGCCATCAGTCAACCTTCCTCCGAGTCAAGTTGGCACCCCTCAACCGGGGTACCATCTGAGAGTCCGTAGTTTATCATGTTCAAGTTGTTGAGTCATGCCGGGACGACAAAGATTGTAAGTTCAGAACCCAACTTATTGAAGCATCCTTCAACTTTTGCTTGCGTTCAGTTGTCTTACCATTGATATGATTGCAAGATCTCATATCGACCTTACCCCCATCTCATCATTTATGCAATGTCACGACACCAGCGCTATATGTTGTCGAGCCATCCGAATACGACCTCGAACAATTGATACTCCGATTCACAGAAGTAATATTCCTACCTACGACGCCCACTGAACATTGGTGCACCATATACCTTCGTTATCCCTATGACCAACCGCTCGGCGGGGCCTTCACCCCCCACCCAATAGCATTATAGGATTTCTAGCACAAGACTTGACACTCTACATGGACTTGGTTCACGGAGGGGATGGCGGACCTCTGCTACAAGCTTCTCGACTCTGACATCTCAGAGACTATCATAACTAGCCCAACCCTGGCCTTTGCTAGGGTCGTTAATGTTCGCTGTGGAGAATCGAAACAACTCTCAGAGAAAGTCGTCGAATGCCTCCGGGAGGCGAACAGACGCCTCCCGGATTTACACCGAGCATCCTCCGCCCTTGCCGAATCTCTCTTTAATCGCTTAACATAACTTCTTCGAACGATGATTACGAAGAGGGAACAGCTATCTTAGACGAAATTCTAGGTTTCCAAAGATGGGTCAAGTAAATTCCAGGATCTTGCTCTGCGGTTCGCTGCCTTGTTCGCAAAAGTTCGGTCAACTGTGTGCGGTGAGTCGGAGTATCTCGAAGGGGCCATCTACCACTTTCGTACATTGCTTCCCGGGACGTCTTTTGAAGATCCGGTCCGCCGTGTCATCATCGAAGAGCTTGCTCGCCTTCAGGACATATGCCACAGTATCTTTAGTGGCACAAGTGATCACCGAGACACCCATTTCAGTAGTTCAGACCTTTCCAGCCTCGCCTCCGAGTCATTTCAGGATCTGAGCGTAACACTCTCTCAGTCAGGTGGTGACAGTCTCCTCTGGAAGTGATGGAGCTCAAACACTTAATCGCGCTTCATATTACTGATAAAGCAGACATCGAAGAAGCTATGGAATGTTGTCGACTTCTGCTTGTTTGTCACTCCAATAGTATGACCCTAGGAGACCTCCTCCCCAAAGCCCTTTCGTGCATCAATGAACAGACTACCTCAACGAATCAATCTCTACCCTTCGGGGTCATCTTCCGGGCCAAGTTGTACCGTTGGGCCACTTGTGTTGGTTCTGCTGCTTATCGGGTCTCCGATGACTCGCTTTGAATGACTTCATTACATGAACAACTTCAGTTGGACGAAATCCTTCAACTATTCCCGTGGAAAAACAGGCGCAGACATCTAAACAGTTCTGAGTTTCGTCACTTTCGTGCACCTGGGCGGAAGTTGCACGCCAGGTCGAACACCTTCAACTGCGTATGCCTGCGCTATCACGTTGATCCAAGACACCCTTACATTACACTAACTCTTGATACACAGCATTTCCGACTCCTCGCTGGCACCATGCGAGGTCGTTACAATTACGAGGTACTGCCGTTGGACTACGCATCTCAACTGGTCCACAAAGGTCAACTCAGTCAAGCAATCGAGACCCTCGAACAAGGAAGGGCGTTACTCTAGTCCGAGATGCGCGGTCTTCGTACCTCACTTGATCAACTCCGCGTGGCCGACTCCCATTAGGCAAACCACTCTTGCAGCCGTTAACAGGGACCTCAAAATGGTGACCTTGGCCATCTCACAGAACGCCGATGAGGATAATGGAGATAGTAACTTCGAAGATGTAGACCAAATCGGTTTTCTCTTGTTTGAACAACGGAAGCTTCTGGACGACCGTGACAAGCTTATTTCGCAGGTCCGATCCCTATCCGGGTTTGAGAAGTTCTTAAGGGCACCACCCTTCGACACTCTCAGTGGAGCGCAGCCGCGGACAGATAATCGTCATCGATCACTTAAAGTAGTACTATTCGGACGTCCTCATTCTTCTCCACAACTCCCCGCCTCCCTTTATCACTGACGGCTTCTATCACCGTGCAATAGAATTTAGGGATCGCGTCGTGCAGAAACTCCAGAGATAATGGCCGGATTCAACACGATACCGGCGTGTCTTGCGCTCTAACTTGAGGGCCTGTACGACCTTGTCGGGCGGCCAGTTATCTCTTCTCCTACACGCACGCTCATCTAGTGTAGTGGAGAGCCTCCGAGAGCACCGGTTTTCGCATTTCGTGTGCCATGGAAAACTGGAATATGGGAGGCCCTCTGATGCTTCGTTCGGGCTTCATGATAGCATGTGTCTTACCCTCCTGGACCTCATTCAACCCCAACTCCCTTTTGCAGAGCTCGCGCTCCTCTCGGCTTGTCGTACTGCCGCGAGGACAGAAGGAAGCATCGCTGATGAAGCCCTGCACCTTACTGTGGTGATGCGGTATTGTGGATTCAGGAGCGTAGTTGGGACGATGTGGGGAATGGCTGACGCAGACGGATCAGAACTGGTCGAGGACTTCTACAAGTCGATGTTCTCAGGCGAAGAAACAGGAACCTGCGAGACGCCCTACTACGAGAGATCTGCGAGGGCACACCGGGATGCAGCACTGCAACTGAGAAGAAAGCCAGGGCTTCCCCCGGAGCGATGGGCGCACTTTGTTCATGATTCATTCGTATTTATCGGTAAGTGGTTAAGTTCGTTTGGGGAAGCGTTGGCACTAGCTATGAGCCCGCAGCGTCGTAGAACCCTGCAAGCTAGAGCTCACCTGCCTCAATTCCAATTTAGTCATACTCAGTCCTGGGGATGGTATGATTATTTTAGCCACCACCGTTCATGTTTCTTTGTATCGTTTTGATATCAGAGTAGTCCGACATTGGAGAAACACGCGTCGTCCTAATTTTGTCAGATACATCACGTCCATTACCCCTTCCAAGGTCGGGCCATACCGGTCTCCCATTTTACGTACGCTGATAGCGAATGGCCGTTAGCATGGCAGTACACACGAGTCGTCAATCTCAAGTCTGGTGCCAACAAATCACGGGAGTTTATATCAAGGCGTATCATGATGGGGGTCAAATAGTGATCACCTGCAACGATCAAACAAGGCTTCTGGGGATCGCGGAGAATCTATTCAGGACATATATACGTACATGATAGTCACAGATTACACAGAAATCGGCGCAAGTCTCAATGTGAGAGCCGACCCACGTCCGATAGCTATCGAGGGGGCTTGTTTTACCACCCTTGCCGTAGTCTGCGCACATCGCAGCTAAACTTGAAGCGACAATTGGCCTTGACCCCCGGCAAGGCCGGGGAGTAAGAGTAGGAGGAATAGTGCAGCGCCAGAGCACGTGGTACGGGGCATTTCCCTCAGAGATGGAAAAGAACGCAATCACCCCCACTCACCGAGTGCAGTCTCGAGGCTGCTGGCCTTTTGGTTATCGGGATATTATCCCCGTGAGCGGCGCCTACACTCCAAGGGCGCAAATTTCAGGGGTAGTCGGCCAACCATACAGTCGGATGCCCAGGAAACGTGCACCCCAGTTCAGTGCCTGAAAATAAGAAGGAGCGACAACGTACCACGCCACATCCCCAAGGATACCCAGAATGCCCATTGCGAACGCGGGGACAGCAGACCGTGACCTGACAGTTGCGGGGGAAGGGGCTCCCAGGGGGGGACTCGGAGATCGTCATCAACATCAATTGGCATCATTAGCGCCGGGACAACGTCCATCAGACTCGGAGGCTGTGCCAACGATCTTGCTTGAACTGTGGCTGTGAGGGCACCATATCGCGTTTGTTGAGACGTTTTATTCACGGTTTCAATTGGGACTTGAAGAAGATAAGCCCTTGTCGTTGGACGGGGGACTGAAAGGGTCTTGTAGCGCACCGATGATGATGAGGACACACCATGATCGCCAAGCTACAAGACTGTCCGAGTCATAATATCGTTTAGGTCTTGAGGACTTAAACAAACCGAGAGAGAGGAATGGAGAACTGAGAACTGACACGTGGGAATCGAAACGTAAAGCGCGCGGGTGACGGCGGCCGCGGTAGCGACCCATGGCATGCCAGTGGGTGGCTACCGCTAGCTACCGACGGTTACACAGGATCAAATTCCTTTCAGGGATTAAAGATACGCACAGCCTAGTGAAGCTTCCAAGGGACAGGGACTTGGCTTCTTTACTTGCGGCGCCAGATACTATACAGATCATGAGTAGGTCGTGCCAGGGCGACAAGAAGAGAAGGCGAAGTTTGATCAATGCAAGACGTTGCAACTCCTGACAAGACAAGGCATCTTCTCGGCCACTGTTGGAAGACGTGGCGTATTCTCTTCAACAACCCATTCAAGTTATTTCCCTGAATGCTGGCCCCAGGTTATGATCGTGGCGCTCAAATGTACGACGACAGGTGCGACGATCCCATAAGCGATGACTTTCGCCCGTGCAGTGCGTGCACAGCAGGAATGGATAATCATAATCTTGGTAACGATTGGTGATAACCACTACAGGGATATCACCTATCCGAGCACGGAAGTACGTACTGTAGTCCGTGCTTCCAGAGAAAGTTTTACTTACGAAGCGCACAGTCTGGGGTTGTTATTTTGTTGCTCGTCTATGTTACTCTTGGGAGGTGAGGCCGAGGCCGTCTGCCATCCGCGCGTCATCTCGTGTATCATGGGCATGACAAGCAAGGCAATGCCCTAGCACGCAAAAGGGCCTGAGGAAAGGGGAGGTCCTATGCGCAGAGTCGGAGGCTTCACTGCAGTGGCAGGACAGGGTAAAAAAAGCCCCATTTGACTGTACGCGAGCTACAACATTGCAATACAACATAGTAGATTCCATGCACGGCACTGTCCGCAAGACAAGTACCCGATCACGGGCACTCGTGCGACGCGCGCCATCAGGGGGGAGGGGGGGGGGCATAGTAAGACAACTCGGAATACGATGCAGCCCCGAAATGAGAATTTTCACCCATCCGATATCTCCATTCCCTCATCGCGGGGTCGTTGCGGTCTCTCATCACGCGAAACCCCATTTCGCCTCTCCGGATCATCTTGCGTTGGGGTGCCGCCGCCGTTCTGCCGCGAGACCGAGAGACCGGCATCTTCCTCCAAGTCTACCACCCAGGTGTACGATCATCAGAAAGGGGGATATTAACAATGCATCGAGGAGTGGGGAGTAGGGAATGAATGGGAGGAGCGTACGCACCGGAAATGCCTCGAGAGCGCCGCAAGAGGTTCTGAGCGTGGCTCCGTACGCCAGCTGCGAACTCGGGATCGGCAAGCGCCGGCACGTCCGCTACAGCGCGCTCCACGAGCGGAAATCTGCACCAGAGCACCGACGATAAGAGCAAGAAGGAAGGGAGGGAGGGAGGAAGGGAGGGGTGAAAAAAAAAATCACCGATCGAGTTCCTGGAGCAGCTCTCGGTTGAGCGTATCTGCTGCTTTGAGGTGCAGCTTGTCCTCCGCGTCGAGACGTGCGCGCGCAATGTCGTCCACGCGCGACCAAAACGCCTCGGCTCCATCCTGTAAAAATCAAAAATCGTTCTCCCAAAATGCAGTGGATGATTGAACCGTACTCCGTTTTGGAATTGCGTGAGGAGCTCACGGCGGAGACGATCGAATTCGCCCGATTTTTTGAATCTGCATTGGACCAATCAATTCGAATGTGCATAGACGACAGTGAAATTACTCTTTGACGAGGGCGTCGGGTGTCTTTATTGAGTCTGACATGCTCGATGCTCGATGTTTTTTGTCACACACGGCTGCTTGGTAGATACGGGTATCCGGTCCGCTTGCCGAGATGTACTAATGGACGGGATGGATACCATAGACAAAGTAGGGGCTGTACGAATCTGATCTATACCAACTACACATGACTAGCTAGGAACCGACAAAGACAGTCGAGAATGAACACGATCAGCGTGAGCCAAGTATATCGTGATGTCCTCTGACACAAAGTGAATAATTAAGCAAGTCCTCATATGGGTAACACGTACCAATGACACAATTTTGGGTATAAGTTTACGTTTACTTGCCGCCAGTCGTCCCCATACCCATGCTGGCCTTGAAGGAATCATAGATCCACCATTGGAAGCCTGCACGGAAGGAATGTGTCAGTAATTACGTTGGTAGATTTAGATTCATCAATGCAGACGTACCAGTAAGAGTACCAATCATGACGATACGCGTGCCAAGACCCTTTGTTGCGAGAGCAGTCCATCCAACCTCCTCAATAATCACCCCGAGGCCCTTGCCTTTGTTCTGGGGCTTGCCAAGTTGGGAGACAAGTGAGTCTGCAGGGTGGGAGACAATAGCGCAGATGACACCCGAGGCGTAACCAGAGGCAAATGTGATGCCAAGCTGTGTCGGTTTGCCGTAGGACTCCTTTGGCTCAGTGAGGACATGGGTGTAGAAAAGTTGGACAATCTTTTCAAAACAGAAGAACTTGGCCATCGTGTACGGAATCTAACAAAGGGAGCCTAATGAGGTCGTTGAAAAGGCGTAGGTAAAGGGTCCACACCTGACGAGACCACAGAGGAACGATAGAACCGAATGGGAAACGAGTCTCAATTTTTGTGCGTCTCATTTCCGCCAGGGCAGCGCCGAAGGGGACGGGGAAGGTACCAGCAGGGCTCGTCTGGATCTTGACCTTGGTCATCTCAAGCGGACAGAGCGCAATGTCAGCGAAAAACTCGGCACTTGCGGAGCCAGCAAGCCAGATGGCGCCCTTGTAGTTCTGAGACGCCTCCTCGCCGGCGAGATTCATGTACTGATCCTTAAAGATCTCGTACAAGCCATACTTGAACATGCCCTGCAACGAATACCCGAGGAGAGTGGGACCGAAACCCTTCCAGATACCTTTTGAACCTTCCTCGGCGATGATGAGCTTCAGGGAACTAATGGAGCCCTTGTACTTGGCAGGGTTTACCTAAAGAGCGAGAGATGAGCATGGGATTGCCATGAGAGGCAATGGTGCTTGCCTGCATGTTGCATTTGGCAACGTCCAGTGGGGTGATGCCAGCATGCGTCAGACCACATGCAAGAACACCGCCGAACATACACTTGGCATAGTAGGAAGAGTCGTGGGGAACCGGACCAAGATGCCTGGAGAGGCATCGTCAGCGTGGCGTTCGGAGAAGAGAACAAACTCGTGACAGCTCACCGGGCATCCCACTTGCCAGACGGGGCGAGGTGCGACATAAGGTGTAAAATTAACTCGAGGCGATAATAGGTCTACGATAGGAATATATCTCTAGCTTGCCTGGATTGCCTGTCCAAGAACAAGTGATAGGGGAGGAGCTTGGACGGAGGGAAAAGTGGATTGTAGTTGGTTGATGGGGTGAGAGGCGCGCTCGGAGTGAAACGGCCAACGAGCCAATCAAAAATTAACGGGCGGCACTCCGAGTTTGGCCGCGTGGCGTGGTTCATCGGACCTGTCGCACACATAATCGACCAGCACCCCCAAGAGTTGTGAGAGAACAAGATGGCTTATTTGAGGAATCGTGGTCATTTGATGATGACGTGGCACATAAAATTGTTAATCATCGTCATGATCACCGCAATGCAGGGCATGTGTCTTGGTATGTCCCCTTGACTGAAAGCGGGTTGCTATTTATAAACGCGGCAGAGGTAATCCGAAGGCACGATGTGCTTTTCTTCCGCTCTAGAATTCCAATTGCGGTTGGAATTTTCACCTTGGCGAAACGGCCTAGGCCACATGCCACCGTCACTGTGGCCGAGCTCAGGCTAAGATCACAAGTGTCTCTTTGATACGGAAGAAAGATAATCAACCACTCTATGCAATGCGGCTTTGCTTTTTCGGAGATCATCATCAGGCCAAGTTTGGATACCGGGAGGAGTAATCGTGGCTCATTTGTCGAGAATATCAACAACGTGTTGTCCTTTCCAGTAACTACTGCCACACCACTGCCAAGGCTTTCTTGAGCAAAACCATTGTTCAGAATCATATCAAGGCATCCGTATCCCCGTATCCCGCTGTGGTCGGTCTCATCTCCAACACGCGTGTCTTGACTTGGCACTCTAGAAGCAACGAATTCTGCTGAAAACAATGTGATGCAATGCGAATGCATGTACGCATGTCCATCCTTGGCATCGTCGACCCAACCACAAATCCTCGTTTACTTAAACCGCCTGAGCGCATGCATCTTCCGTTCGCCCAAGGCAATCCCGCGTCCGCCTTGGTAGTCAAGGTACACCCCATAGATTTCTCCTACGTCTCGCTGGTCGAAACCGCTGGACTTTATCTTAAAGCCCCCCCCCTTCCTGTCCCCTGCTCTTCCGCTCACCTTTCCTCCCCGCCGCGCTTCTTAATGTACCCATCTTACCACTCGGCTCCCAAGCCGGCGGTTCCTGGCAATCACCTTTCGACACCCCTTCACCTCGGTCTACCCTCCAGGACGGAGTCCGATCAGAGTGCCAGGTCGTCCTTTTCCTATGCAAAGGACGTGGAGATAGTGGTGGCGAGTCCTGACCAGACGTCCCCCGTTGGTGCCGCCGCACCGCATGTCAGCACGCTTGCACGACGTATACACGGATGGTCCTGGCAAGCGGTACGCTTACCCGCCCGGCGGAATCGTAATCTCGAATGTCTCATCCTTCGATAGTTCCCAATAGGCATGGGCACGGGTGCTGTCTATGTCACTCTGGCGGGTCTGAAAGGCCACCCAGGACCTCTCACGAACATCGAGACGATTTTTTTCTTCTTAAACCTTTCTCTCTTCATTCTCAACACTTCAACACTTCTTCTCCAAGCGTTATGTACGTTCATATTTCCTGTGCCCTGATTCTCCGTCTCACCGTGAAATCGATGCAGTATATCCGCAGCAGTCTCGACGACTTATAAACGATCCAGTTAAAGGCGTCTTTGTTCCGCTTATAGTACGGATCATTACCACGCTCGATGACCTGCGGGCTCATGTTACACCATAGGTGTTGTCGTTCGCGACTATAGTGATCGGAACTATCAATTACGGAGTTATACCGGGGCATATTTCCGCAGAAGGAATATACGTTCTCTTCTGGTAAATGTCATTTTGCAACTGATACACAAGGCTGTCTGTATATGTGCTCACTGTGACAAGGATCTACGTCTTCCTGTCTGTCGCCGTCTGCTTCCCGATGTTAATGATCTGGTACAACAAGCCGCATGATGTGACTACATTTACGCCGGCGTGGGCTTTCTTGGTACGCAGATTTCTCTTCGTAGACATGTCACGCTCATCGCTCACGTCGCTTATAGATATTCCCTATGGTAAACCTACATCTCAGTTGTTGCTTATAGTACGACTCAATCGGGTCATAGATGCTCGTCGGTGTCATTGCGGCAAATGTCCTTCGCGTCTTGGATCCCTCCGATTTTCGCGCGGTCGGCGTGCTCTTTGTCGGCTACTTTTTCCAGGGCGTTGGCTTCTTCATGACAATGTTCTACATCTGCATCTATATTCTTCGGTATGCATCCGCCTTTTTGCGCGCGTTCTGATTATCAACACTGAAGGGGCATCATTTGGCAGAATCATGACGGTACGTTGATATAGCCGCTAAAGCGCCAATGACCGGGCCGAACCTTCCGTTTCGTGTTCACACAGACTGGCTTTATGGAAGGTCACCAAGCGAACGGCGCATTCGTCGCTTGCGGCCCTCCCGGCTTTACTGCCCTCGCGCTGATCAATCTCGGATCTCATGCACGCAAAATGTCCCTAGTGACCCTTTCCCCCATACTGCACCTTCCGTCCGGAAATACTAACTTGAAATTGTCTCCTCCATTGTATTCCCTTTAGCCTTCCGCAGCACGACCTCGTCTCGCCTCTCGCTGGCGAGATATGGTTCTCTTCAAGCGTGCTCATCGGAATTCTCCTTTTTGGCCTTTCCATATTCTTCTTCACGTTCGGCCTCTTGCCATACTGGTTTAAAGTCCACAAGCACCTTAGCGAGATCCTTGGATGTCAGCCACACACTGTCCACGCGTTGATCCTATGACTTACCCTCCTTTTTTTTTTGTTCTCAGGCTGGGCCCTGACGTTTCCAAACGTGGGCTGGATCTCGAGTCTGCGCGTCCTCGGCGACACCCTTCAAATCCCAGGCTTTTTCGTCCTGCACGCCATCATGGCCGTCGTGATGTGCGCTGTCTGGGTCGTGCTCTTTGGGTTGACCGCGCTCGCCTTTTGGAAGGGCCAAATCTTCCTCGCGGCCGAAGCCGACGTTCTCAGGGACGAAATGCGTGTGGCCGAGAAGGAGACTGCGTAGGGTATGGCCCTGCGCATATCTACCCTTTTTTGCTCTCTTTCATTAGGTTTCCTCTAATCGAAATGCCGCTTATAGTTTAAGGTTTTTTTTTTTTCTAAAGTTTGACAAGAGACTGTCGTCACACATACTCTCATGTCTCAGTGGGTAGCAACATATTGGATGGGACACTAGACCGCAGTTAGTTGGATAGCAATGTAGACACAAAGCTTCCCTCTTGAATTGAAAAAAATGTTTCATCTATGGTGCAAAGGTCCATGCTGTTTGAAACTTCAAGCTTCAAGCTCGCATGATGCGCAGGCACACAAGCCTTCCATTCCATACGACAGTGGCCCCCTCCCCCCAAATTGGTTGAAGTTGAACTTTATATACCCCCTCGACTTAAAAATACTGTACAGCAAGGCGTGCGTATGGTATGCCACGAAATCAAGGCAACTCCACCTATTTTAGTACCCACGCATGACTTCGGCTCGGATGAATGCACCACGTTTTGATGTTGTTCCGATCGCGACATGGCGCAATGATGACATGCGCGGAGGCGACAGGTGGCGGCAGCGGGTACAGCAGATCCAGTCATAAATGCTCATACGCCCACCCCCCACAGGAGCGGCTTGAAAATGGAAGGTCGAGAATGCGGGTGGCGCGAACATTAACCTTACTTTCATGGTTCAAGCGCCCCCCCAAACAAGGCAACGGAGTGACGCGCGGGCCGTAGCCGAGTCTCGGACACGGAACGGAACGCCCGGACTTGCCGCTTCCCGTCGTCGTCGTTCGCAATAAGCGAGCTCGTGCCTGCAGATAGATGGGTGCAGTTGGATGGATGGCAGATGGTGGTGTCGGTGGTGGCGGTGGGAGGTGGTTCTTCACCGGCTTCTTTCCTTCTCGGATGGTGGGGTGATGCTGGAATGTTGGTGGCGTTCAGCCAGGTGTGGGTTCGGGTCATCCATCCAGGAATTCAGGAGATATTCAGGTCACGCGCCGCCGGCATCGGGTACGCCCGATGGTAAGGGAACTTGGAGTTGCACGTGGGAACGCCGCACGAGGAGTAGGGGTTCTCGTTCCTTACGGTTTTCTCCGGGCGGGCTTGCGCTCGAGATTCGGGCTGTGCCAGAATTTGCGGCGGGTATTTATTAGGGCAAGACTTTGCGTGCGTAGTACCAGAGCCGGTTTTGTTTTGCAAATTTCGGAGGGGTAGGTCGTCAGACACAACGACGTCAGCAAACAATGTTGTTCGCTCGCGACAGAGCACTCCGGCGGAAAGAGTTTGCTGAAGCGAAGGACGGCGGGGTCCGTCCATGCGTCATACCGAGTAATAGGTTGAAGGCAAGAGAGGTATAGCCGGACGCGGTGGGAGCAATTGCCATGTCTTGGACAACCACCATCTTGGGGTAACGATGTATTTATTTCGCAGATCCCCAGTTTCGCGATGGACGCATCGAACAACATTTCGGACTATCCGACCTCGTCCAAAATAGCTGTCTGAGGTATGCGATGGGACTGCTCCGCCCGGCTTTGCTTGCTTCCTTTTTCTGTGTGTCTACGTCCTGCCTGTCGGCATATGTCAGATGGATATCAGTGGCGCGAAAGGTAATTGAAGTCAGCCTCTCAACTCAACTAAGAGACATTCGCACCTACACCGAAGGGCCTGTGAAGGTGCGACCGGCGGACAAGTACTTACTTCAGCCGCGAAGGTCAATCGAGTCAGGAATAATCCTTGCGAAGGTACCCATGATTCCCGAATCCCGCTGGCATCTCAAGTGGGGTATCATTCTGTGGGGTATCACGGCCATAAAGTTTTTGGCATGTGAATGGAAAAGAACGGAGAGCTCGCACCACATGAGGTATGCCGAGGTCCAAACGACGAGCAGAGTTCAGAGCTCTTACGGTGAGGTTGACGGACAAGGAGAGCCGGAAACACCCGAGACCCTTGCTATGCCTTATTCCAACTAGATCCATCATGATTCTGATGAAGAACACAGACTGGAGTCGCAATGACCACACATCATTTTTGCATCTCGGTAGTAGTATACGCGAGTTGGAAGGCAGCATGCCGGAGATCTACGATGCCGAACTTGAACTTCCACGGTTTAAGGGGTAGTTCCAGGGGAAGAGGGAGGCGGAGAGGGGAGGGGGTTGGGACATCATCACCAGCTGTCAACAGGTCCTCTCAAACTAGGCATACGACTGATAAGAGGTTGACGGTTGACACACGTAGGAGGTGCAATCATCATTCGGTGTATAATAGATTCGTAACCGAACTCAAATCAGTTTTTTTTTTTCTTCGTAGATCCGTTCCGAAGGGGTACCAATCGACTTGAGGACTGTGGGGTCAGATAGGAGGGTAGGGGTCAGTAAGACGGAGGACATGCTGGTAGGCGGGCCATGCATCGTCGGTCGACCCTTTGTCAGAAGCAGCGACTGTGCAGGAGCACAGCAGGGACGTGGAGGGCCGGCGATCAGTTTCAAAGGGAATTGGCAATTCATTAGGTAACAGGGGATCGATTTGATTTGCGGCGTCGCGATCCCTGGGACTGGATCATTCTCATTCATGATCCTGATCGTATGAGCGCCAAAGAAGATCTTACGGGCCCTGAGCGTGAGTGAGCCTGAGGTCCCACGATACTGCGGGAAGCTACACGTTGCGATTACGGGATTGGCCATTGCTGGACCACCACGCGCCCAAAGGGGCAGCGGTGACGTGGATGCCCTTCTCAATGTTTCATGTTTGACACCCACGCGCTGCGCCATTTGTTTTTTGTGGGGCGAGACCACTGCAAGTCCCGTTGCGCGTTGCCAAAGCACTGGGAGTAGGACAATGCAAATTTTGAAAAACTGAAATCAACATTCTTTCCTTCCGAACAAGAATCGATAGGCTCAAAGTTCTTCCGTCCGAAGATGAAATGAGTCGCTCTTTGTCTAGAGTAATAGAAAGGTAACAAAAAGAGTGGTATGTGCCGAAATAGATATCTATCTCGTCCCCTGAGTCTACGGATAGCGACTTGCTGGGGCGAATATACCGTACTTCTTACATGGTGATAGATATGGGTCCATGAAAAAAAAAAAAGTCCATGCGGGCCCGGCCACGAGACTACGATAGAAAATACAATGCGCCCGGAAATGAAAGAAGGCAAGAAATGGAATCACGTATCGTCGGAACGTACAATATTACAAGGGCGCCACATCAGCCAAGTTCGGCTGGGAACGAATAGATAGACCGTATGGAAGAAGCTATTTTCTTCTAGGGGCGACTTACGAAGGAAGCCCTTATATCCATATAGTTCCAGGAAGCGCAGTGGGTGGCAACTGACCATTTGCATTTGCGTGGTACATCGCTGCCTGCTCAGTGGTAGCAGTGTACCCACGGCTAACCCGGCCGGACGTTGTCTCAGGGGCATCTGGATGGTGCCACGGCATCTGTTGTGGGAATATTTCGCCACTTATAGGATCCAGGGCATGGAGGAGATGCGTGGTGATGGGTAGGGTTGGCGATTGGGCGTCCTTGGCATGACGATGGTCAAAGCCACTCCCGTGGGGACTCCTCATGTCTGAATGCAGAGAGAGAGCCTTCGAGTTGTGCGTGCGCCTACGTGGGAATTTCTTCGGACGTGACATATTGTGCGTGCGCTCAAAGAGCCCGCATTTGTTGCATAGCTATGAAATGTTATATCAGCCCTAGTTGAATCACCCCAAATAGTTCGCTTCGGTGACCCACCAACTTCCCGGGACTGAGCACAGAGCGACGCCACGTCGAGGTCTCAGTTGCTTTGCAGTTAAAGCATCGGCGGCGTATTCTGTTGCTGAGTTTCGTGTTCGCTTCGTCGGTATAGGCTATCTCGTCATGACCGTGTCCAGGAGAGGGACGTGTATATTCGCCTCTTGAGCCAACGACGTGCGAACCTGATACGACAGGGACGTCCGCGGAGTGTTCCAGCGCTCTGGGTGGCGGACCATGCCTGGGACTTGCAAACTCCCACCTCTGGTGGATATGACCTTGCTGAAGGTGGTCGTAGTATATGCCTCCGAACCCGATTTGTTCGGGAATGGGCTCAGCGGTGGGGATACTGGGTACAAACCCGGACTCGACGGAGGACTCGGAGGATATGTCCCAGGACGGCGAGGACACTGGCGAGCGGGAGGCCACTGGCATCGCCATGGGCAGAATTGGAGAAGGGCAGACACGTCCCTCAAGCTTGAGGGCATCACCGTCGGCGTATCTGCTCGTGACCATCATCAGTGTGCATGCCAGGGTAGAATCCAAGAGGAAATACCTGGAAACGAAAGTGGTTCGTTCAGAAGGATAGGACATTGTTGAAACCACACGAGACTGAACGTCGCGACAGACAATCGTTCGTCCTTTACGCTTAGTGGCTCGGATTCAACGGGGGGCTTCAAGCGACAGAGGCCAACGAGGTAGATATGGTCTCTTACAGGGTCTGCGCAAAGAGAGAAGTGATACGGGGCGTCACTCCAAAGATTGAAACCAGGGGGCGGGGCGGATGAACAGCGTTCCAGGATAAAGCATCTGATCTTGATTTTATACTAGTAGACCTGTGGGGCGTCAGTTAATCATCCTGCCAGGTCGGTTGGTTTAATTTTGGTCATTTCGTGATGAGGCCATCGGAGGCATTTGCGAGGCCGAAGCACTGGACCAGAACTACTGAATCGAGAAGTCCCGCTGTCCCAGTCCTGTTTGACGCCCTGTCTGCTGTACCAGCACAACGGACGGGCGTTGCATCGTCGGGAAGCGAAGCCAAGGCCATATTTGTCGTGACAGATGACAGGAGTGTGAATGGTAGGACCAATTGGAGAGTGGCCCGGGCTCCAAGTATTGAAAATCAATAGAAATGCGAGTGTTAAGCGGGTGTGTGAAGCATGTGGGTTTTCGGGACTCCGAGAGGAGACAGCGTCCGGATTCGTTCAGGCGGCGCTTACGGCGCTTCGGCATATCCCGACACATCCCCAATCGACTCCGGAGATTCCGACAAGCCCGACGCCACAGCACAGCACAACACAGCACAGCATCGCATGCGTGCACATATCTAAAGGTCGCGGGCTAGAAACCCTGAGAAGCGTTTCGACTTGGAGATGCCAGTCTCTAGCTGTCGTTGCCATCATCCCTCTGGGCCTCGGATTTACAGTGCAAGATGATACACAATGTCTTTGCCGTCTGCCCAAATCGGAAGGCCAACTTGCGTAGCCTTCACGGGGGTGATCCCTTAATCCTAATATCTAACACAAGTTGAAATTCAATACCCCAAGTGAACCACGGTCCCACAGTGATTCCACCGGGATTCACACCAAAACGTTGTGTTCAACCGCTGGCCTCGGTTGAACTTCCTAATCTGATAGCCCTAGGGGCGTCCTTTCCCCCTCAGTTCCGCACTGCCTTTCCTTTTTTATCCACCGTTGCTTGGTGTGCGCTTTGCCTCCCCCCTCCCGTTACCTCCGCCAAATGCGCTACTCTTGCTGTACTTCATATTGGTTCATCAAGTTTCGAGGGGCCTCGACTCGGAGGTGTGACGCATGGCCTCGTTAACGCCGTGTCTTTCGGGGTTCTGGCTCGATTGACGGTTGGTGGCCTAGTTTATACTATAACTGGATTTGGCCGTTTAACTCGGGCGAACGTATCAACTGCACCCTCTCTGTCAGCAAGCAAGTCGGGGGTCTCACGCTGCCACCCCTCCATTTCTCCCGGGGTCCTGGGGATCGAGGCCCTTAGAAACGATCAGAAAATACTCTGGAAGAGTCAATGTGTTTCCAGTCAGTTGCGTCTACATCTTACTTTTGCTTTTCATCGTTTTCCCAACAAGCAACCCACGGAGACGTCGCTTACAGGAGATAGAACTCGGCCTGTCATTCGTTAATGAACGGCAGGTAGCTTCCGTGGGGTTATGTCATGATCTTCAGGGGTCGCTTATCATCAAGCAGTTCAACGTCCCCAACCACTCTCAGTCTTCCTCTTTTTGTTCTAATGTTATTTTGACGCCACTGGCGCATCGTCTCGGTAGGTGCTATTCATACAATTCGCCGAGGTCCCATTAATTTTTGATTTTTTGAGCGCCATGGTTTGAGAATTGTCCGGGGCATTCCAGGCAGCCGTACACCGGGGCGCATCCACACGAATCAAGATATGTCTTCCAAGCCAAACGGATGTAGTTGACAGCTTTTCTGCGATCAGAAATGGGCCCAGAATTGACTCGACGGGCAAGCGCCTGCCGATATTCGAAGGAGACAAAAGATATTCAGCTCCAGTATCACATGGTTTATCAAGTGCATAGAAATTGCCTTTGGGCCAACGTGCTTCACTAACAGCAGGACCACTGTGCAATGCTTGCGCCACGGAACTTTATCCTTAAAAGATATTTCAATCTCGAAAAGGTTGCCCTTGCATCAATTAAATTAAATCAGTTTTCTATGTGACATCGGAACAAGTACAAACGTCAAAGACTTGTTGAAACCTGATTCTCACACCTTGGGGTCCGGAGCATGCACGCCCAGATTAATGGACTGGGGGACAGATGCAATTCTGGTGACTTAACAAAAACGATACGTGGAAGTGATCGAAATCTACGAAGCTATCTTCTGACAGCTCTCACGATATATGTCGACCAGGTTCCAGAGCATTCTTGTGGAGTCCGGCAACCCCAAACGAGGAGATATGAAAGTTGCAATGGGGATAAGTCCGTTGCGTTACCTAGTCGCAGAATTCTCGACGCAGAATTCTCGAGTTCTTGGACATGAGCCGGGTTCCGTGGTGATTGCTCGACGAACTTGCCCGAAACCATGATCCAACGCAAACCGGCTCAACAGAAGAACGACCGTCAACGATGACCCTCGACTGCAGTGGTGTTCAACATTCAAACTGAAAACCACTTGAGACAGTAGATCGTCTTCAGTCGATCAAGGGCCAGGGGTCTGTTGTCTGAATCTGAAACGCTACATTAGCAGCGCGTAGCAGAGCTCTCTAGGTTAACGATTTGAAGTCAGGTGGCACTTAGTGCGATATCTAAGTTTGCCATGGTCAGGTTACATGTGCTGCACAAGTAAAATAAGACTATAATCGTTGGGGTAACAGACTAAGAAGCCACCTACTCCACACTCCGCTGGCCAGAAGTCATGCGGTTCTTGCAGTGAATTTG
>Ga0209488_10001693_pt1 | contig 18740 bp, 13 predicted proteins | sample Rivendell_Oct201_8_FD_188349 | JGI IMG/M metagenome (GOLD analysis project Ga0209488, IMG submission 188349) | Vadose zone soil microbial communities from the Eel River Critical Zone Observatory, Northern California, USA -... | ecosystem: Environmental > Terrestrial > Soil > Vadose zone >...
AGTTCCTGACCAAAACTGCCACCGGCATGGCCGCTGCCGTGGCGGTTCCTGCCGCTGGAGCACTGGGCACAGTATCCGATCGTTCCATTGGAGCTGCGGCCGGAAACGGCGAGCTTCACTCCGCTTTTCCGGCCGGAGCAAAAAAGAAAATCCCCATCGGCGTCTTTGACCCCGTCTACGAGCATCTGTCCCTTGACGAAATGCTGGATAAAGTCAGCGCCCTCGGCCTCGAAGCCATGGAAATCGGCACCGGCGGCTATCCACATAATCATCACTGTCCGCTCGATGACCTGATCCAAGATAAAGCCCAGGCCAAAGCCTGGCAGAAGAAATTTGCAGATAAAGGCTTGCGCGTCGCGACTTTAAGTTGTCACGGGAATCCTGTGCATCCCAACGTGCCGCACGCGCAAAAAGATATAGACACTTTTCGTAAGACCGTTTTGCTCGCCGAAATGCTGGACGTGAAAGTCATTGTCGGTTTTTCCGGATGTCCCGGAGGGACTCCGGCCGACACCCAGCCGAACTGGATCACCTATCGCTGGCCTCCTGAATACGACCAGATGCTGCAATGGCAGTGGAAAGAAAAGGTCATTCCGTATTGGCAAGACGCTGCGAAGTACGCGCGTTCCCACGGCATCAAACGTCTGGCGTTCGAAATGCATCCCAACTTTGTGGTTTACAACCCTTTCACCTTGATGAAATTGCGCGAAGCCGTTGGCGAAGAAATCGGCGCAAATTGCGACCTGAGCCATCTTTTCTGGCAGGGTTGCGATCCGGTAGAAGTAATTCATTTTCTCGGCAAGCAGGGCGCTCTATTTCACGCGCATATGAAGGACACCGTCATCTTTCCGGAAAATTGCGCGAAGTACGGTGTCCTTAATTTCGCTTTTGATAAAGACAATCTTGCCACGTCGTCGGATACTTTCCGCGCCGTCGGTTACGGTCACAGCGCTTCGTTATGGAAGTCGGTCGTGCAGGCCTATATGGACGTCGACTATGACGGCATTCTCTCTATTGAGAACGAAGATCCGATTCTGACCGGCGAAGTCGGCGTCGAACGCGCCGCGTACGTTCTCAAAAATGTGCGCAAGGAAATTTTGGGAGAGTAGCATGCGCAAGTGGTATTCACTCTGGAGGGTCCATGCAACGGCGTGAGGTTTTACGCATTTTTGCCGCGGGAGCGGTGCTCCCCGTATTTTCGCCTGAGTTGTTCGCGCTGTTTCGCCAGGCGCAGCCGCCTCCGGGGTACACCCTGCGCACGCTCACAGCGCGCCAGAATGACACCGTCGTAGCTATGGCCGAACAGATTATTCCTGCGACCGACACGCCCGGCGCCAAAGGCGCGCGGGTCAACGAATTTATCGACGTGATCCTCACCGAATGGGCTACTCCTGAGGAGCGCGCTCATTTCCTCGAAGGTCTTGCGGAAATTGATAAACAGAGCCAACAACTTTTCGGCAAGAATTTTGTCGATGCTGCTTCCGAACAGCAACTCACACAATTGCGCGCCATTGACGATGCCACACTCGCCGGCCGCATTGCTCGCGTTCATCATGGAAACCATGTGGAGGAGCCCGACCAGCAGATGAAAGGCGAATTCTGGGAGGTCTTCAAACGCATTACCGTCCACGGTTACTACACTTCTGAAGTTGGTTTTTCGCAGGAACTCAAACTGCAAATTATTCCAGGCGCGCAGCATGGTTGCACGGATATAGGCCCCGGACTCGGGGAAGCCTGATTTTTCGGAGAGAAAATGCCGACACCAAGATATGACGCGGTCATCATCGGTTCTGGAATTACCGGAGGCTGGGCCGCGAAGGAGCTTACCGAGAAGGGTCTGAACACGCTCATTCTCGAAGCCGGCCGGCCCATCACTCCGGAAAAAGACTACGTGGAACACGTTCCGGTCTGGGAACTCAAGTATCGCGATTGGGATGACCGCAAGGAACGCCAAGCCACTCAGCCGATCCAGCGCGAGTGTTATTACGCGTGCGACGAATTTTCTAATAAGTTTTTCGTCAAAGATTCCGACAATCCCTACACCAGCGAACCTGGAAAGCATTTTTCCTGGATCAAAGGGCGTCAGGTCGGCGGAAAGTCCATCACCTGGGGCCGCCAGTCCTATCGTTGGAGCGATCTCGACTTCGAAGCCAACGCCAAGGAAGGCATCGCCATCGATTGGCCGATTCGTTACGCGGATATTGCTCCGTGGTATGACTATGTGGAAGAATTCGCCGGAATCAGCGGCCAGGCCGAAGGATTGCCGCAACTGCCCGACGGTAAATTTCTCCCGCCGATGGAGATGACCTGTGTCGAACAGGATTTTCGCGATGCCCTGGCGAAAAATTTCGACGATCGCATCATGACCATCGGCCGTTCCGCGGTTCTAACCCGCGTACACAAAGGGCGTGCCGCGTGCCATTACTGCGGTGTTTGTCATCGTGGCTGCATCACGTCATCATATTTCAGCAGCCTGAATTCCACACTGCCGGCGGCGATGAAGACCGGCAGGCTCACCGTGCGCCCGTACAGCGTTGTGCACAGCCTGATTTTCGATCCGGCGTCGCGCCGCGTTACCGGAGTGCGGGTGATCGACGGCCAGACCAAAAAAGCGTTGGAATTCCAGGGCCGAATCGTTTTTGTCTGCGCTGCGACGCTCGAATCCACACGCATCCTGCTGAATTCCGCGACGGCGGAATTTCCTAACGGCCTTGCCAACAGCAGCGGCGAACTTGGCCATAACTTGATGGATCATCACATGGGCAGCGGCGCTTCCGGCACCATGCCCGGTCATCTGGATAAAATGCCGTTCGGCAACCGTCCCAATGGAATTTATATTCCGCGTTTCCGCAACGTGAAAACCAAGCACAAAGAGTTTGTGCGCGGCTACGGCTATCAGGGCGGCGGCAGCCGCGATGGTTGGCAGCGCGGCATGGCTTCCGCGGGCCTGGGCGCGGACTTCAAGAATTCTCTGCGCAAACCGGGGCAATGGCGCATGGGCCTGGGTGGCTTTGGCGAGTGCCTGCCGAATCACAACAACCGGATCGAAATTGATAAAGACAAACTGGATGCGTGGGGAATTCCAACGCTGAAGATTAGTTGTGACTGGAGCGAAAACGAACACGCCATGTCTAAAGACATCGCCATTCAAGCGGCGGAAATGCTGGCCGCGGCAGGCGCAACGGATATTGGCGTTTATTCGGAAATCACCCGTCCGGGGCTGGCCATTCACGAAATGGGAACCGCACGCATGGGCCGCGACCCCAAGGCAAGCGTGTTGAACGAACATAATCAGGCGCACGAGGTTAAGAATCTGTTTATGACCGACGGTTCGTGCATGGTCTCCAACTCCTGCGTGAATCCGTCGCTCACCTATATGGCGTTAACCGCAAGAGCGTGCGACTATGCGGTAGCGCAAATGAAAAAGAACGAACTGTAATTGGCAAGGTAAACGCGTCAAAAGCGTGCAGCATATTTATGCAGAAGGGCGAAGCATGTCTCAGATTAATCGTTTGCCGAAAACGTATGACGTTTGCGTGATCGGATCGGGGGCCGGCGGCGGCATGGCGGCCAAAGTTCTGACCGAGGGCGGACTCAACGTAGTGATGCTGGAGGCCGGCCGGCAAGTTTATCCCGATAAAGATTACAAGATGCTGATGTGGCCGTACGATTTGCCGCATCGCGGCGCAGGTGTGGGAGGGCGAGCGAGCGAAAACTTCAGCGAATTTCTTGCGCCTAATGGCGCGTGGCAAATCGAAGGCGAACCCTATACTTCCGCCGAGGGCGCGAATTTTAAATGGTTCCGTTCGCGCATTGTGGGCGGGCGCACCAATCACTGGGGACGCATCGCACTACGTTTTGCTCCGATCGACTTTCAATCGGCTACCCGTGACGGACTGGGTGACGATTGGCCGATCACGTATGACGATGTGGCGCCGTATTACGACAAAGTGGAATCGTACATCGGAGTATTCGGCACGAAAGAGAACGTATCCAGCGCGCCCGACGGCGTATTTTTGCCTCCTCCCAAGCCTCGCTGTACGGAAATTCTGATTAAGAAAGCTTGCGACAAGCTGAACATTACCTGCATTCCAGCGCGGTTGGCGATTTTGACCAAGGCGCACAACGGCCGCTTGCCTTGCCACTACTGTGGGCAGTGCGGGCGGGGTTGTACCACGGCGTCCAATTTCAGTTCCAGCCAGGTGCTGCTGCCGCCGGCGATGGCTACAGGAAAACTTACGCTGATTACCGGAGCGATGGCGCGCGAAATTGTGGTTGGCAAAGACGGAAAAGCCGAGGCCGTTTCTTACATTGATAAAGCTACGCGCACGGAACAGCGCGTGTTTGCAAGAGCAATCGTCGTTGCGGCGAGCGCATGCGAATCGTCGCGCCTGCTGCTGAATTCCAAGTCTGCACTTTTTCCCGATGGGCTTGGCAACTCGACCGGCAATGTTGGCAGGTATCTGACCGATTCGGTGGGCAGCGACGGCTGGGGCGAAATTCCAGCGCTGGAAAAAATGCCGCCGCACAATCACGATGGCGTGGGCGGCATGCACTATTACGTACCGTGGTGGAAGTTCGATCGCAAGAATGATTTTCCGCGTGGCTATCACATAGAGTTGTGGGGAGGACGGGATATGCCCGGTGTCGGCATGTTCGACGGGTTGTGCCACAACGAAGAAGGCTACGGAGCGCAATTGAAACGGCGGGCGCGGCAAGTCTATGGAACGACAGTGGGATTTTCCGGGCGCGGCGAAATGATTCCCAATGCGGATACCTATTGCGAACTGGATCCGAGCAAGGTGGACCAGTGGGGAATTCCGGTGCTGCGCTTTCACTTCAAGTGGACAGAATACGAATTGCGGCAGGCCAAAGACATGCAGGAGACCTTCAAATCCATCATTGAAATGATGGGTGGCACATACAAAACGCGCACCCGGATTGACGGGCAATATCCGTTCGGAATTCTGCCCGGCGGAAAGATTATTCACGAAGTTGGCACCGCGCGGATGGGAGCCGATCCGAAAACCAGCGTGCTGAACGGATACTGCCAGACGCATGACGTGAAAAACGTATTCGTTACGGATGGCGCGCCGCTGGTTACGAATCCGGACAAAAATCCAACTTTGACCATCATGGCACTTTCCTGGCGCGCTTCGGAATATTTGCTCGAACAAGCGAAAAACGGAAGCTTGTAAGGAAATAGAAAAAGTAAAATTGCAAGAGAAAAGGTAACGCGGAGACGCTGAGCGCGCGGAGGTTCGCGGAGAGAGCGAGGAACAACTTATGACGACGCAGGGAATCACGCGACGAGATGTGCTGAGGACTTTGGCGCTGGGCGTGGCAGGCGGCGGAGTGCTGCAGATGATTCCGCTGGAGGCGGCGGAACTGGCGCACCAGATGGTGCACAAGGAAAAGACAGCAGCGGCAGGGAAGTACACGCCAAAATATTTCACCGCGAAGCAGTACGAAACAATTTCCTCACTCTGCGACACTATTATTCCGAAAGACGAGAAATCCGCCGGGGCGTTAGACGCAGGCGCGCCCGAATTTATCGATTTGCTGACCAGCGAGAACGAAGATTACCAGTTGGCGTTGGGCGGCGGGCTGATGTGGCTGGACACGCGTTGCGTCGATCAATATGGAAAAGTCTTTATGGAGTGCGCGCCGGAGCAACGTAAGGAATTGCTGGACCTGATCGCCTTCCGGAAGAACGCGAAAAAGGATTCGGGATTGAGCCATGGTGTGGCGTTCTTCGCGTTCCTGAGAAAGATGACTTGCGACGGCTACTACACCAGTAAGATCGGGATCGCGGACCTGCAGTACATCGGCAACGTGACGCGCAGTGAGTGGCTTGGGTGTCCGCCGCTGCCGGAGTGAACAGGCCCCCGCGCCAGCTGTAAAGTCAAACCCTCACCTGCACAATGCGCATGGCTGGTGACGCCGGGCGAAGGCCCGGTTGCATCAAAGAGATGGGCCGCGGGAGGGGATACGCCATGGATGACAAGGTGGCGCAACTGATACTCGACGAATTATTTTCGTCGCTGGAAGTTTTGGAGACGCAGACCGCGGCCGTCCTGCAATTCCTGAAGGAAAAAGCGGGCTCCAGCGATGAACAGCTCGTGCCCTATCTCGAGCAAGCTGGAAAAGCCAGTAGCATTAAACGCCGTGCGGCTCGGGTAAGAATTGACTATCTGATCTCGGGCATTACGAATCCTCCGCAAAAGGCTGTCGAGCGAGATGCAGGGAAGGGTGAGAAAAAGTCGCCGGAGCCGACGGCGGAGCAGCCCAAGGAAAAAGCACACGAAAAAGACGGAGAAAACCAGCGCGGCGATCAGAGAAAAAAGACCGAAGGCGAAACTGAAGCCAAAACGGAAGAAAATTCCAAAGGTGAAGAACGCGCAGAAGAACATGCTGCGGCCGGCACCGGCAAGGACGAAAAGGAACAGGAAAAGCGAACTGCCAGTCCTGCCGTAGATAACGAAAAGAGAAACAAGCCAACTCAGCCAGACGCAACGGATCAGAAAACGGGCGAAAAAAAGAAAAATGAAAAGGGGTCCGGCCAAAAGCCAACGGAGAAATCGTCAACCAGCAAGTAGAAAAGGATTTCCATCTCAGGGATTTCTACTTGGCCCCATGGGTTGACAAAATTGTGCGGCGCTTATGCGACGGATCAAGCGCCGCACGTAGTATCCTAGGATTACCTCAGCTATTTCAAGGCCACGGATAGCGCGGAATCGGTTGATAGTTGTTCAATGAATTCGCGCACGCGGCCATGGATCTGGTCTCGAACACGACGATAGACAGCCAGTTGTTCAGCTGGCGAGCCCTGGGCTTCGGCCGGGTCTTCGAGACTCCAGCGAAACAGCCGGAACGCAAACGGAAAGACAGGACACCGCTCTTTCGCCTGATCACCCACGCCAACGGCATACGCGAAACGTTCCTTAAATGCGGTGCGGACGTCCGCAACCTGCTGCTGTGAAATGTCTATGCCAACTTCTTTCATGGCATCGACCGCAAGCGCGCTCACCGGTGCAGGCTCGATGGCTGCGCTAACCGGGGTCAACTTGTCACCAGCAAGTTGGCGCAAGAAACCCTCCGCCATTTCGCTTCGTTCGGGCCGACCGGTGCAGAGGAACAGAACTTTGGGCTTCTCCTTCATGCGATGCCTCCTGCTACAGAGGCTGGGCGTCTTCGATGAGGCCGGGCGGGAAGACAAAATACTAGCGCCGTGTTGCGAGTGACTCAAGCGCGAATCCAGCGCAAAACGGATAAAAACTCGGTTTAGGGGATATGGGGGTTTTGCTGTATCGCGATCTTTTTCTCGGCGCGCTCTTGCAAGCCTTTTTCAATGGCTGGCCATTGGCCGAATGCCTTGCCGCCCTGGCTTAAGTCGGCGGCGCTCAAGCCAGTGGGGCTCAGGTCTTCTCCGTAAATGATCATGAGCTCTTTGCGTTTCCGTTCATCCAGCAAATGAACCAGGCGGACGTACATCATCGCGGCTGGCATGTTGAATCCTTTGGAGCGGATCAGCCCTTCGATGTGCTGGCGGTCGGAGCCTTGTTGTGTTTGCTCGTCTTTCGAACGAACCCAGGTATCAACATAGAAGTCGAGGCCGCCGATAGAGGTGTGCCGAGGAGAGTCGTATTGGTGCGCGAGGTCGGGCTTGCTCGGGAGATAGCCTTCGAATTGCACCCAGTAGAGACGTCGGACATTTTTTTGCGCATCGGAATCGACGAACGCGTGCAATTCGCAATCGGCGATGTCGTAGAGATTCCAGCGATCCGCGCCGACATACTCCGCCGGCTGCGGAAATTGAACGCGCACATTTGGATCGCGCGCCGAAAGGACGGCATTCCTTTCCACTTTGCGTTCAGGAGCGATCGTCTGCTGCGCCAGGAAAATTGTCAGGCAAACGAAATATGCGAAATGTCTGATCAAGAGACCCCTCCTGGAAGACTACCTACGTGGAACGCGGCCCAAAAACAAATGATGCCAGAGTTTCTGCGAAGTATCCCCTAGGCGGGGAAGCGAAGTTAATTCCACCGACGTGACCGTGGTGGTGGTGAAGGACTCCGGTCACTGGATTATGGAAGAGCAGCCAAAAAAGGCCCTAGGTGGCCGGCGAAGTTTTTGTAGGTGAACAGACAGGAACGGTCCGGAAAAAATCCCCACACCTAGCACCGACGCGTGGCATCCACGATCAAGAGCAACAGTTGCGAGTGGTTAGGTGCGTTTGTGGATGCCGGCGCGGAAATTCTCGAGGAGGTGGTCGCAGTTGCGCATGGTGAAGGCGACCAGCGGCATGGTGGTGGTTTTGTCGGTTTGCGTGGGGAAGATGCTCGCGTCGCATATATAAAGGTTCGGGACGTCGTGAGTCTGGCCCCACTTGTTGGTGACGGAAGTTTTCGGATTACTGCCCATGCGGCAGACGCCGACTTCATGCAGGCTGGTGCCCGGGCGGTTGGGTTCGGAGTCGGCGCCCCACATTTCGCCGCCAGCGGCTCGGAAAAAATCGATGATCATCTTCTTGGAGTGTTGCCACATCAGAAGTTCGTTTTCGCCCCACTCGTAGTGGAAACGGAGCTGGGGAATACCGAAGATGTCTTTTTTGTCAGGATCGATATCGACGTAGTTTTTTGCACTGGCGAGCGCCGGGGCCTGGATGTAAGAACCGATGGTAGCGGGATAGTAACGCTTGATGTTGCGTTTGAATTCTGATCCGAAACCCTCGAGTTGCGAGTAATGCCCGGGAAATTCGCCGCAACCTCCGCCAACGTAAACCGAATAGCCGCGGATAAATTTCTCTTCGCGGGGATTTTCAAGATTCTGCCATCGCGGCATCCAGCCGATGGTGGAGTCGGCAATGTTGTCCGGAGTAGGCGGCTGGCCAACCAGGCGCGGGATGAAGCCATAGCCGGGGTTGCCGTAGAGGTGATCGCAAAGATTCTTGCCGAGCGCGCCGCTGGAATTGGCGATGCCGGTGGGCCAGTGACGGGACTTGGAATTGAGCATGATGTGCGCGGTTTCGACGCAGGACGCGGCGAGCACGACAACTTTAGCGAATACTTCGACTTCACGCTGGTTGTGGCGATCGACATAAGCGACTCCCGTGGCGTGGCCGCGCTCGTCGACCAGAACCGCGCGGACCAGCGCGTCGGTCAGCAATGTGAGGTTTTTGCTGTGCTCCGCTTCCGGAATGGTGAACCAGGTAGGAGAGAAGAATGATCCGGCATCGCAGCCGCGGGTGCAGTTGCCACAATAGTGGCACGCGGGATGACCGTTGTGAGCGACAGTGAGTTGCGCGCAGCGATCGGGCAAATAGGGCACGCCAATTTTTTTGCCGGCTTCCTGAATGATGTAGTCAAGGCAGCGCCAGGGGATTTGTGGGAGGTACTCGCCGTCGGGATTGCTGGGGCGATTCTGAACGGTGCTGGCCACGCCCATGTAGCGTTCGGCTTTCGAAAACCATGGAGCGATCTCCGCGTAATCGACTGGCCAATCTTCGCCGAAGCCATCGAGGCTGGCGGCTTTGAAGTCGATATCGCCGTAGCGCGCGGAAGAGCGGCCCCAATAGTTGGCTTTGCCGCCGGTGCCTTTGCAGCGCTTCCAATACCAGTCGGTGCCGGGAGCGTTGGAGTAGGCGACGTCGTGCTCGAAAAGCTCGGGGCCCTCGGTGTACTCGCCTTCTTCGACGGAGTAGTGTTCCTGATGCGCGCGGCCGGCCAGACTCAGCGGATTGCCCAGGCCGCGGTATTTCAAATCGTAAGGCTGGCGATGCATGCGGTAGTGCTTGGCGGGATCGGTGCGTGGGCCGGAATTGAGCGCGAGGACACTAAGGCCGGCTTCGCAGAGAAGTTTCATGGCCATGCCGCCGCCAGCACCAGTGCCAACCACGATCGCGTCGAAAAGCCTTATGGGCATGTGCGGGTCTCCTCTATCCCGCGATTCTCAGTGTTGCAGCGGAATGATCGGTGGATTGCGCGAGATGCACATGTTCGGGATCGTCGGGATGCGTGCATCCTGGCATTTTGGGCCAGGCGGTGCGCAGGCCGGGATAGCCGAGCGCTTCCAGCCCGATCTTGGAGGTGTAGTAGCCGACCACGCTGTAGTCGCGCATCATCTGAAAGAATTCGCGGCCGGATTCGGTGGCGGGTTTGAGTTTCGTCTTGTACGCGAGCATTTCGAGGAAACTCTTTTGCTGGTCCGCGCTGCAGTCCAGAAATTGCTGGCCAAATTCCGAGGTGCTCTGTGCGTTGATCCAATTGAGTCCGGCTAGGAAACGAACTTGAGCCTCTTCACCGGCCCGGATGGCATCCTGTGTCGAACGAATTTCGTTGCGTGCGCTCACAGGAACGCGATTGGCGACCATGAAGTCGATGAATTCGGCAACACCCGCTTCTTTTGCGCCTGGCGTATCGTCGGCGGGGATAATCATTTCGGCGAAATGCTCGACCAGGCGGAAATGCTCTGAGGAGAAGAACAGCGGTTTATAAGGTTGAACTGCCCCAGAGGTCAGCGCAGCGCCCTGCAGGTGATCGGAACAGGCGAATGTCCACTGGCTGAAGCCAGGGAACGTTGCAGCAACCGATGCGATGGCGATGTAGCGAAGCGCCTCGCGGCGTTCGATGCCTTGCCCAGCCATGTTTCCCTCCGCAAGAAACCATGCCCATCGGCTCGCTTGATGCTCGCCGGATACGCTACTTGCGAGTTTAGCGATTCACAGCCACTTGTCACAGCAACGAAGTTACTCCGGTAAGAATTCCGCGGGCAACGGATGCTTGGTTATGTTGAGGTCCCAGAGATTGGCGGCGGTGATCCACCAGCGTTTGCCATCCCAGAAAAGTTCGATGCTATCGACGCCGCGGCCTTCTACTTTGCCATCAGGGGACGAACTGCGTTCGGCGGTGCTGAACACATGTGCGATATTACCTGCGCGTTGCGTGATGCGATGAATCTCGTGTTCGTAAAAGGCTTTGCCGCCCATGGACGCCTCACTCATATCCACAAATTCCTGGTGGCTCATGGATACGGCGGTGGTTTTGCTGGTGCCGTCTTCGCTGACGATAACGAACCGGACGTTGGGAATGTATAGAGTGGCGTCGCGATCCCATTGACGGGGTTGACCCGCTGGCCCGGAAACAACTTCGTAATAGGCTTTGATCATTCCGTCGATGGTGGAAACGTCGTCGGGGCGCGGCGCAGCTTTGCCGATGGTTACATGCGGAACGGATTTTTTGGGCCCGGCCGGGTTCCCAGCGTCCTGCGGAAAAAGCAAAACTCCGGTGAGCATCAACGCGCCGAGAAGAGTTGTGGTCCGAAACATGAAAGAATTCACGACTTGATGATACCGGACGCGGCGTCCCAGGTAACCGCGGCGCGGCGGAAATAGGACTCGTTGGCCATGTGGCAGGCGAGTGCGGCATTGTGGCCGAAGACGGCATCTTCTACGACGGGTTTGCGTGAACGGACGCCCTGAAAAAACGCCCAGAGGTGCGGCTTCACGTCGTCCCAATCGTTGCCTTTATATGTGTAGGATTCGACCAGCGGCTCCTTGCCAACTTTTGGGTCGTGCTCAGCGTGCCACTGCTTTATGTAAGCTTCACGCATCGCGCCCGGGTAGCCGGACATGTAGTAGCAGGGCGATTCGTCTTTTCCAGATTGCGGAGTGAAGGTCATACCGAATTCGGTCACTTCGAGAGCGCCTTTCGAACCCTGGAAGCGGTAGGTTTCCGGCGATTCACAGCCGCCGTTTAGCCGCAAGTAGACTGGATTTTTTCCGTATTCAAAAAGGGCGGCATGAACGTCTGGCATATTTCGGCCGTCGGGCCAGCGCAGAATGCCGCCGACAGACATAACGCGCGAAGGCGGTTCGTTCCAGCCCAGCATGAAGTTCATGCCGCTAACCAGATGGACGAGAAGATCCCCCGCGAGACCGGTGCCGTATTCCTTCCAGCAGCGCCAACGGGCGAAGATTTTTGCATCGAATGCGCGCTTTGGGACGGTGCCCTGCCAGGTATCCCAGTCGATGGTCTGCGGGCTAGCGTCGGTTGGCGGGGGATATTCCCATGCGCCGCAAGGGTCATTGCGGCCGTAGGTTCCTTCAACTAGGTTCAAGTCGCCAATAATTCCTTGCGCGAGCAGTTCTTTGGCTTTGGCGCAGAGGACGGAACTGACGCGCTGCGAGCCGATCTGCACGATGCGGCCAGTTTTTTTGTAAGCTTCGACCATGGCGATGCCGTCGGCGGCGGAGTGCGACATCGGTTTTTCGCAGTAGATGTCCTTGCCGGCATTGACCGCGTCGACGACCACCTGCTTGTGCCAATGATCGGGTACGGCGGCGATGATGCAATCGACTTCCTTGTCGTCGAGAAGCTCCTGATACTTGCGAGTCGTTTTGACTTTTGTGCCGGCAATTTCTTTGGCCAGGGTGTGGCGGCCGTCGTAGAGATCGGCAGCGGCAACGCATTCAACGCCGGCAAGAGTGACGGCATTGGCGAGCAGGGCCGAGCCTTGCATGCCCACGCCGATCATGCCGAATCGCAGACGGTCGCTTGCGGGGACCGCGGCTTCCCATGCGGTGGGAATGTGCTCCGGCTCGATCAGGATATTACGGGACACGGCCAGGGCTCCGGCAGTGCCAGCTGATTTTTGCAGGAATTGTCGACGGGTGGTTTTCATCATGCCTCCAAGAAAAAAAGCCAACAGAGATCAGCGACCAATTGGTGAACGAAGAGATTCCTCGCTACGCCTCCCTGCGGGAGGCTCGGAATGACGGTACCGATTAAAACGTAAGTGTGCTCAGGTACGCGTAACTCTTTGTAATGCTGGCGAAAGCATCGGCCGGGAAATCGTGTTCGACGAAATAATGCTGGATGCCGGCTTTTTGGCCGTGCGAGAAAATATGCTTCCAGTCGATGACGCCGCTGCCCACATCGGTCATGTTGGGCATTTCCTTATCCGGGCTCGCGCTGGGGCCTTCGGCGCCTTTGGGAAGCACTTTCATGTCTTTGACGTGGACCAGCGGGAAGCGGCCGGGATATTTATTGAAATATTCGATAGGATCCTTGCCGGCTACGGAAATCCAGCAGAGGTCGAGCTCCATCTTGACGTAATTGGGATCGGTAGCGAGCAGAATATCGTAGGGAAGTTTGCCGCCAAGCGCCTCGGAAGGCTGAAATTCGAAAGTGTGATTGTGATAGGCAAACTGAATGCCGGCTTTTTTGCTGGTTTCGCCGGCTTTCTGGAAAAGATCAGCGGCGCGCTTGTAGCCATCGGGTTCCTGGCGTTGTTTGGGTTCAATCCACGGGCAAACGATGAACTTGTGCCCGATAGCATGTGATGCTTCAATTTGTTGATCCCATTGGTTCTGCACTATGTCGTAGGCCACGTGGCAAGAAGGCGCGGTCAGGCCGTTATTCTTGAGAATGGCGCTGATATCTTTTGGTGAGTGCTCGAAGTAGCCAGCAAATTCGACTTCTTGGTAGCCGATTTGCGCGACTTTGGCGATGCTGCCTTCGAAATCGGACTTCATGGCGTCACGCACGGTATAGAGCTGCACGCCGACAGCTTTGATTTTGTGCTCCACAGGAAGCGCCGAAGCCAGGATCGATGCGAGCCCGGGTTTCAGGGTTTGTAGTTGCCAACCCTGAGCTAAAAACGTGGCGGCGGACGTTCCCAGAAATGCGCGGCGGTTCACCATTACGAAGTCTCCTTTTCGGGGCGGGCGCACGTCAAAAGAAAAGTGCCGCAGGGAGTATACAACGGGTTTCAGGATTTAAGGGTTTGTCTTGCAAACCCTGAGCTAAAAAAACGGGGGCGACGCATACAAAAAAATGCGCCGCCCCCGGTGGGGTGGAGAAACTTAAAAGTAGAAACGCAAGCCGAACTGCATTTTGCGCGAAAAGTGCGCTGTGTTGGCTTCTAAGAAGGTGCTGCTTCCAAGAGTATTGTCAATTCCGTTGAACTGAGTGTGGTTGAAGAAGTTGAAGTTCTCCCAACGGAAATCAAGGCCAGTTTTCTCGCTGATCTGGAATCGCTTAAAAATGCCGACGTCAAAGTTCAATCGGCTCGGCTCGTTGAGAGTATTGCGTCCCACGTTCCCGAAAGTTAGACCCGTAGGCACTGTGAACGCAGCCGGGTTATAGAAGAGAGGCGCTTGGGCGCTTGGGTCCTGGTTCGAGCTGAAACCGCTGCGCGGATCCCCAGCGAGGTCGGGGCGCGAACCGCTGCCTACGTTGTTGGAGACTACGTTATTTGCCACGCCTGCGTTGTCGGTGAAGGTTGTGCCATTGGTTACGGTAAATGGCAATCCGGTCTGCGCGGTGGTGATACCGGAAATTTGCCAGCCGCCAAGCAGGATGTGTGCCAGCCCTTCATGTTTGAAAAACGGCAATCCATATACGTAGCTGATGGAGAAGTTATGGCGCAGGTCATAGTTAGAGCTAGCACGGTTCGCCGCGATGTCGTAGGAGTTGTCAAGATTGAAATCGCTACGGTCGGAGGAATCGTCAATTGCGTGGCTATAGGTATACGCCACGCTCAAGGTCAGATCGCCGACAGTTCGATGCGCCTGAACCTGCAATGCGTGATATATGGAATTGGCATTATTCCGAAGTTGGGTGATGTCGCTGTAACCGGGAAGAGCCGTGCGGGACAAATCCGCGGTCGCGCCGCACGCCGCGATGCCAAGATTAGTCGCCGCCTGGCCAGTAACGGGTACACCGTTCACTGTGAGCGGGGTCACTAAGGAAGGGCAAACGGTGTTAATTGCAGGGCCTCCCGGAACGAAATTAGTCGAGGTAATGATCGGCTCTCCTTCTGTGTAAGGATTCAAGGAGGCCGGCACCGGTAAAAGCTGATTGCCATCGCTCAAAAATGTCAAATGTGTGCCCTTGCTGCCCACGTATGCAACTGAAAGGATGATGTGGGACGGCAATTCCTTTTGCACATTTAAGTTCCATTGCTGCATGTAAGGCCACTGTACCTTATCTGGAATAGAAACCACCGAGAGTGGGAAGAACGGCAGATTCGCTCCGCTTCCGCCAATGCTCCCATAACCAGGAATGTTTGATTGGGTCGCGGTCAACACCAGCGGAGCTGAGCCTTCCAGCGACTCAGTATTGCCTTCATTGCCGTTGGTATGTTCGTAGAAAATTCCATAGCCGCCACGAATTGCCATCTTACCGTCGCCTTTCGGATCGAAAGCGAAGCCAATGCGTGGCGCTGGGTTGAAAAGATGTCCCTTGAGGCAACCGTCGTTCCGGTTCCCTCCGATGTTCACGGTTCCGAAGCCGGGCAGCGTCGCTTGTCCTCCCGGACCGCCGCACTGCACAACGCCATTAAGGGGATTGCCCACTCCGGGAGCAAAGGAGCCATCGCCTTGAAACGTCGGCTCCTGCGCAGGATCGAAAGCCGCGTAGTCGAGGTTGTAAGCATTCCGATAACGCTCGCGATAAGTTCCGAATAGGCTAACGCGCAGGCCCAAGTTCAAGGTCAGCTTCTTGGTGGCGCGCCAATCATCCTGGAAATAAGGCTCGACGATCTTATAGCGATTGTAATATTTCACCTTCGTGTCCCACTGCTTGTAGGTGGCAATGTTGCCAAGCAACAAATCCGCGAACGAATTACCTGTGCTAAAAGAGGACGAAGGGTCAAAGCTCAAAATCCCTTGGACGTTGGGTGAGTTGTCCTCGTTTTTCTGCGCGAACGCCATGTAGGCGCCGAACGTGAACGTGTGGGTGCCAAGAATCTTGGTCACGTTGTCGCGAAAGGTGTAAGTCGGGTTGGCATTGGTCCATGGGAAGTATCCGGTGTCTTGAGCTAGCGCTCCATTGGCTCCGCCGGTATAAGCATTGTTGCCGGTGAGAGAAATCGAAGGCAGCACTCCGCCAAAGCCATTGTTGAAAATCGAGCCCATTGCAAACCCTGAGGGAAGGGGTGGGTTGTTCAGAGCTGTCAGGGAAATGTGGTCCGCGGTGTAACTGGCCACGAACTCGTTTAATAGAGTGGGCGTGATGTTAGCGTTCAGGCGGGCCACAAAGCTGGTGCCTGGCCCTACGAAGTTGGTCTGAATGTTTTCGAAATCCGAAGTGCCGTTACCCCACAGCGGGTTGGGCACGACGGTGCTCCAGGAATCATGAATGTAGCGGAAGGTCAGCCGGTAATTGTCGTTGATGTTGTGGTCGATACGAATCAATTCTTCTCGCCACGTGGTTGGAGTCGAAACCGTCTGCGCAAATGCAGGAATCGGCGTACCGTCGGGATAGTTACCGAGGGTGGTGTTGGCATGCGGGATTAACGCCAGCAGCGCCGTTCCCGCGGCCGTCGGAGTGATGACCTGTGGGCCGCTCGGGCAATCCGCGGGGTCATGAGCACACAGAGCCGTAAAATCACCCGACCTTTCCAAGTCCGACGGCACGTTTTGCGTGGCGATGGTCGACGGATTTTTCTCTCGCCGCCATTCTTCGGAAAAGAAAAAGAATGTTTTCTTCTTGTCCGAATTGTAGTGATGGGGGATGAAGACCGGTCCGCCGACCGTATAGCCGAAATCGTGTTTCTTGTATGGCGGCCGCGGCAGGCCGTTTGCGTTATTAAAATATTCGTTGGCATTGAAGAAGTCGTTGCGCAGGTATTCGAAAGCGCTACCGTGAAACGAGCTGCCGCCGGACTTGGTTTCCACTTCGACGGTGCCGGAACCGTTGCGTCCATACTGTGCGCCATAGCTGGATGTCAAAACTTTAAATTCGGCGATCGCTTCTGGGTTGGGGTACACGTTCAACGTGGAGTTTGATCCATTGTCCATGTTGTCGCCGCCATCCAGCTCCCAGTTGTTGTACTCGGTGCGGCCGCCGTTCATGCTGTAGGCCACATTGCCATACACGCCGACGGTGCCTTCGTCTTGGTTTGTCTGATTGACAACTCCCGGGGACAGAGTCACGAGTTGCGTGAAGTTGCGCCCGTTCAGCACCAGGTTATCGATCTGCTTGCCGGTAATCGTGCTGCTGATTTCCGAAGACGTGGTTTCCACCTGGGCCACGCTCTCGCCGGTTACAACCACTTCTTCTGTGACCGCGCCCACGGTGAGTTGCACGTCTATACGGGACTTCTGAGCTACTTCCAGGACTACTTTTTGCGCGGTAAACTTTTGGAATCCTGATGCGACGACGCTCAAATCGTAGGTGTCGCCGGGAAGGCCGGAAATCACATAAGCGCCATCCCCGTTTGTCGCCGTGTTACGGGTCAGGCTGCCGGACACGTTTTTCAATGTAACGTCGGCGCCAGCTATTGCAGCGCCGGACTTGTCTGTAACGGTGCCGCTGATGTACCCAGTATCTTGAGCGGGCGTGAGTAGGGGCAAAGCAATTATGGCCGACAAAAGGAAACAAATTCTGCCCATTAGAGCTCGCGGGGAAATATTAGCGGCGGACCAACGTCCAGTATTTTTCACAGTGATACCTCCGAAAAGGATTCAGGATTGCAACATCGGAAGAGATCACGCTGTGGGAGTTAGCGGATGCACTAGAAAATCCGCCGGACTGGACACCACCCATCGAACGGTACCCCTGCCACTCGACTATGGACAACTCGCCTGCGCCTATTAAAACGAGTTAATATTGCAATTTCGCGTGATTGTCAAGTCCCAATTGCAGTAAATTTTCCATAGCAGGCAGTTCGGGCCGCGAGGGCAACGGCCCGCAGCATGCCGGCGTGGTAGCCGAATCCCTGAAATCCAGTAGTATCGAATGCCGGAGGATTCGCAGTGTCCGTTGGCGGCAAACAAAGACGACGCGAACTCGGTCTGGGGACTGTGGTTATGCTCTCCCTGTTTTGGCCGGTTCCCGGTTCGGCTGCCCCGTCGTCGCAAGATCCCGAGCTGAAAAAGACGAATCCCGCGCTGCTTTTTAAAGACGGCCAAGACGCCTTGGCAAGAGGCGATCTGGATGCCGCCGCCACCGACTTTGAAGATGTGCTGAAAATCGATCCTCGCTCGGGGGCTGCTTATGCGAATCTCGGCGTAATCGCCATGCGCAGGAAAAATTGGGATCGGGCGCTGGCGGAATTGCACGAGGCGCAGAAACTTGCTCCCCAGATGACCGGGATACGGCTGAATATCGGACTCGTAGAGTATCGGCGGGCCAATTATGTAGAAGCTATTCCGCCCTTGGAGAGTGTCGTACGCGATCAGCCCGAGTCGACCCAGGCGCGCTACTTGCTCGGACTTTGTTACACGTTTGTTGAGAAGTACGATGACGCAGTGCAGGTAATGGAGCCGCTGTGGCCGAAATTCTCAGATCAATTCGTGTACTTGTACGTTCTCGGAAATGCGGCCTTCCGCGTTGGAAACAAAGAAATGGACGAGAAAGCGTCGCGGCGGCTGATTGAAGTTGGGGGTGACTCACCGGAATTTCACCTGCTGATGGGAAAAGCATTGCTGACGCGCAACGACGACCAGAAAGCCCTGGAAGAGTTTCAGAAAGCCGCTGTGGGAGGAGACTCGTTGCCGTTTCTGCACTTTGAACTAGGCGTGACCTACTGGCGTATGGAAAAGTTTGACGCGGCACTGGAAGAACTACGCAAGGACATCGCGATTGAGCCCGAGATTGGGTACAACTACGAACAACTTGGGCGCATTTATCTGCAAGTGGGACGGGAGCAGGAGGCCGAAAAGGCCTTTCTCGAAGCCGTCGAACGCGAACCGCGCTTGCCCACGGCGCTCGTGGAACTGGCCAAAATACATT
>Ga0209488_10001695_pt1 | contig 18701 bp, 22 predicted proteins | sample Rivendell_Oct201_8_FD_188349 | JGI IMG/M metagenome (GOLD analysis project Ga0209488, IMG submission 188349) | Vadose zone soil microbial communities from the Eel River Critical Zone Observatory, Northern California, USA -... | ecosystem: Environmental > Terrestrial > Soil > Vadose zone >...
CCTATGCCTGCGAGGCGCAGGAAAAGCTCGGCGTGATCCCGGGCGGCACCGCGAAGGCATTGCGCGAGCGCGGCAAATTCGAGGTCGAGCGCATCCGCGAGATCGAGCGCGAGGTGCATCACGAAACGATCGCGTTCCTGACCAACCTCGCCGAGCATGTCGGTCCCGAGGCGCGCTTTGTGCATCAGGGCATGACGTCGAGCGATGTGCTCGACACCTGCCTCGCGGTGCAGCTGAAGCAAGCGGCCGACGTCCTGCTCACCGACCTCGACGCGGTGCTCGCCGCGCTGAAGCGGCGCGCCTTGGAGCACAAGCTGACGCCGATGGTGGCGCGCAGCCACGGGGTGCATGCCGAGCCGACGACCTTTGGCTTAAAGCTCGCGGGGCACTACGCCGAATTCGCCCGCAACCGCGAGCGCCTCGTCGCAGCACGCAAGGAGATCGCGACCTGTCAGATCTCGGGCGCGGTCGGCACCTTTGCGAATATCGATCCGCGGGTCGAGGCCCATGTCGCGAAAAAGCTTGGGCTCACACCGGAGCCGGTCTCCACCCAGATAATCCCGCGCGACCGCCACGCCGCGTTCTTCATGGCATTGGCATTGATCGCCGCCGCGATCGAGCGGTTCGCGACCGAGCTCCGCCATCTGCAGCGCACCGAGCTCCGCGAAGCCTCGGAATTTTTCGCCGAGGGCCAGAAGGGCTCGTCGGCGATGCCGCACAAGCGCAACCCGGTGTTGTCGGAAAATCTCACCGGTCTGTCGCGCGTCATTCGCTCCGCGGTGATCCCGGCCTTGGAAAACGTCGTGACCTGGCACGAGCGCGACATCTCGCATTCCTCGGTCGAACGCTTTATCGCCCCTGACGCGACCGTGACCCTCGATTTCGCGCTCCACCGCCTTGCCGGGATCATCGACCGGATGATCGTCGATCCCGAGCGCATGAAGGCAAACCTCGACGCGCTCGGCGGCCTTGTCGACTCGCAGCGCTTTCTGTTGGCGTTGACCCAGGCCGGGATGAGCCGCGAGGACGCCTACCGGCTGGTGCAGAAGCATGCGATGACGGCCTGGTATGACCAGGGGCGCGGCGAGGTCCGGTTCGCCGATCTGCTCAAAGCCGATCCCGAGATCGGCCGCTATCTGGCCGCCGAACAGATCGACGCCTCTTTCGACACCGCCTATCATCTAAAGCATGTGGACACGATCTTCCGCCGCGTTTTCGGCGACTGACCGCCTGACGGAGACACACTATGCAAAGCTCGCTGCGCAGCTTTAGCGGCCCCCGGATCAAATACGCGCCCGACGACTCGCCTTATGAATCGATCACGCTCGACAAGTTGACGCCGATCATTGGCGGCGAGATCGGCGGCGTCGATCTGCGCGAGCCGACAAACCGCCAGATGGACGAGATCCACCGCGCCTTCGCCGAGAACCTCGTCATCTTCTTCCGCGACCAGCACCTGACGCCGGAGCAGCATCTCGATTTTGGCCGCAAGTTCGGCGATCTGCACATCCACCCCGCCGCGCCTTCGGAGCCTGGCCATCCCGAGCTGATGATCATCCACGCCGACAAGGATTCATTCCGCGCCAATGGCGAGGGCTGGCACTCGGACGTGTCGTGCGATTCCGAGCCGCCGATGGGCTCGATCCTCTACATCAGGAAATGCCCGCCGCGCGGCGGCGACACGCTGTTCGCGAACATGTACGCGGCCTACGAGGCGCTCAGCGACCGCTTGAAGCAATATCTCGAAGGCCTCACCGCTCGGCATGACGGCGAGCACTATCGCGGGCAGTACAAGAATTTCGGCATCCAGGATAAGGAGAGCTATCCCTCGGCCGACCACCCCGTCGTGCGCACCCATCCGGTGACCGGCCGGAAGGCGCTCTACGTCAACAAGGGCTTTACGCGCTACATCAACGGCCTGCCGCGCGACGAGAGCGACGGCATCCTGCGCTATCTGTACGAGCACATGGCGAACCCGCTCTTCCAGTGCCGCTTTCGCTGGCAGGAGAACTCGATCGCATTCTGGGACAATCGCTGCGTCCAGCATCACGCGATGTGGGATTACTGGCCGCACACCCGCTCGGGCAACCGCGTCACGGTCAAGGGCACCCGCCCGGTTTAGCTTTTACGGCGCATCGCTCGTCCTCGCGCCCTACTCCTGCATGATCTGCTGCTTGGCCTGCTCCGCGAGGTGGTCGAGCTCGAACTTGACTTGCGCGGGCGTGCAGTTCTGGCCTTTGCCGTTGAGGTCGGCGCAGACCTTGTCGACGACATGGGGATCGCCGCCGTCGAACTCGGCCTCGACGACGCTTCTGGCATAGGTCTCAGCGGCGTCACCTGCGAGACCCATGCGGCCGGCGGCCCACAGCCCGAGCAATTTGTTGCGGCGCGCCTTGACCTTGAACTGCAATTCCTGGTCGTGCTTGTAGCGCGCCTCGAAATCCTTCTCGCGATCATCGAAGATGGCCATTGTGTCCTGGTCCCGTGTCGGTGGCGCCTTCCGCGTGCCTCATAATATCGTGGGCCGATACCCGGCCGGAAAGTCCCCCTTTGGAGCGCCGCTGACAGCCGCATGTGCACCCTTGTCATCCTGCGCCGGCCCGAGCATGAATGGCCGGTCATCATCGGCGCCAACCGCGACGAGATGATCGACCGCGCGGCGAAGCCGCCGGGTCGGCACTGGCCGGACCGCACCGAGGTTGTCGCCGGTCTGGATCTTCTCGCCGGCGGCTCGTGGCTCGGGATCAACGATTGGGGTGTCGCGGCCGCAATCCTGAACCGACATGGCTCGCTCGGCCCGGCGACCGGGTTGCGCTCGCGCGGCGAGCTTGTGCTGGAGGCGCTCGATCATGCCGATGCGGCGCGCGCCGCGGCGGCGTTGTCGCATCTCAATACCGCTGCGTATCGCAGCTTCAACATGATCGTCGCCGACAACCGCGACGGCTTCTGGCTGCGCCACGCCGACACCGGACGCATCGAAATGCGGCCGCTGAAAGATGGCCTCTCGATCATCGCCGCCGGCGAGATCGACGATCTGCGCACGCGCCGACTCGAACTCGCGCTGCCCGCGTTCCGCGCTTGGCCGGCGCCCGATCCCGACAAGGGCGATTGGGATGCTTGGCAAAATCTGCTCGGCAGCACGGCTGCGCCGGCGGGCGAGCCGGCGAATGCGGCGATGCGCTTTCGCACCGATGGCTACGGCACGGTGTCGAGCGCGCTGATCGCGCTTCCCGCGATCGCGACAGCCGAGCGGCGGCCAATCTTTCGCTACGCCGAATGGCTACCGCGCGAGACCCCGTGGCAACAAGTCAGTCCAAAACCATAAGTTGAACAGACAGGGCCGCTTTGCCCGTTAATCGTGCCTTCCCCCACCCGCCGGAAGATTGTTCCATCCCCTCCGGCTTGCTACATCAATGGGGTCGGTCCCCGGCAAGCCGGTTTAAATGAGGGGATGATGTCGCGCCGTCGGCAGATCTACGAAGGTAAGGCCAAGGTGCTGTTCGAGGGCCCCGAACCCGGCACTTTGGTTCAGTATTTCAAGGATGACGCCTCCGCCTTCAACAACCAGAAGCGGGGCACGATCACCGGCAAGGGGGTGCTCAACAACCGGATCAGCGAATACCTGATGAGCCGGCTCGCCGAAATCGGCATCCCGACCCATTTCGTGCGCCGGCTCAACATGCGCGAGCAACTTGTGCGCGAGGTCGAGATCATCCCGATCGGGGTCGTCGTGCGCAATATCGCGGCGGGATCGCTCTCCGAGCGGCTTGGCATCGCTGAGGGGACGGCGCTGCCGCGCTCGATCATCGAATATTATTTGAAGAAGGACGAGCTGGGCGATCCGCTGGTCTCCGAGGAGCACATCACCGCCTTTGGCTGGGCCAGCACCCACGACCTCGACGAGATCGTGCAGATTGCGCTCCGGGTCAACGACTTCCTGACCGGTCTCTTCCTCGGCATCAGCATCCGCCTCATCGACTTCAAGCTCGAGTTCGGCCGCCTCTATACCGATGACGAGGTCCGCATCGTCATCGCCGACGAGATCAGCCCCGACAATTGCCGGCTCTGGGACGCGCGCACCAACGAGAAGATGGACAAGGACCGCTTCCGCCAGGATCTCGGCCGGGTCGAGGAGGGCTACCGGGAGGTGGCCCGCCGCCTCGGCATCCTGCCCGAAGGCGGACCGGTCGATTTCAAGGCGCCAAGACTGGTGCAGTAGCGTGCGCGTGGCGAAGCGATGAAGGCGCGGGTTCATATCAGCCTCAAGCCGGGCGTCCTCGACCCGCAGGGCAAGGCGATCGGCAATGCCTTGAAGGGGCTCGGCTTTTCCGATGTCGGCGAAGTCCGGCAAGGCAAGCTGATCGAATTGGAGGTCGCCGAGACAGACCCCGCCGCCGCCCGCGCCCGGATCGAAGAAATGTGCAAGCAGCTCCTCGCCAACCCGGTCATCGAGAATTACGCGATCGAAATCGGGTGAAGCGGCGACGACTCGCAGCCCCCACCCCGACCCTCCCCCGCAAGCGGGGGAAGGAGGCCCGCCGCACCAACGGCGGGCGGATGGGAGCCGGTTTGCTTCGGTGGATTGGCCTCGCGGCGCTTTTCGCCATGTCCCAAGCTTCTGCCCTGGCTGCGGAGGGGCCGCGCTGCGCCCGGGGCGATATTGTGCTGTGGGGCGACGGCCGGCATGACGATACCGCGGCGCTCAATGCCTGGCTGCAGGGCGAGGACCTCCTCTGGGCCGAGACCGGTGAGCCGGTAGGCGAGGCGATCACCGGCCATATTTTCCGCCTGTCTTCGGCGATCTATGTCCTGGGCGGCACCGGGCGGCGGCTCGACTCCTTCCGCCTGGTCTGGCCGGAGCGCGGCGAGACGGTGACCGGCGGCAGCGTCCTCGCCGGTGAGGATCCCGATCAGCCGCCTGTCGTCAGCGGCGTCGAGATCGCGGGCGGCGACCCCGGCGAAGGCCTGCCGATCGACACCCCGGAGATCGCTCCGAGGGACCGCCGCGACCCGGCTCGTTGCGCCGTCTCGTGACCCGGTGTCCTAGCCGGATTCGACCCAAATACCCGAATTAACTCTCAAATTGTCGGGATTAACCTTAATTGTTTTTGAATGTCCCGGGCGCTTCGTGGCCATATCGCCCTCGAAAACAAGGCTAGGGGATTCGCGATGCCGGGCATGCTGATGTTGCGCGGGACGCTGTCGGCGATCGGGGCCGTGTTCGGCGGCCTCGGCGTGTTCTTCCTCTACTGCAGCTTTATCCGCGCCGAGATGGCGGTCTATGCGTTGATGTTCCTCGGCACCGCCACCGCGATCGCCTGGTACGCGCCGGCGAAGTAACACCCCGACGCGGCATAATCCAACGCGGCAATTCGGCCTCTGAGCTTAGCCTTGAAGCCGCCTTGGGCCTGGCGTATGTGAGGCGCAGCCCGCGCCTCTTGAAAAGTCGCGCCGATGAAAGCCGCCATCGTCATTTTTCCCGGCTCGAACCGCGAGCACGATGTTGCGATGGCGTTGAAACGCGTCACCGGCCAGGAGCCGGTACGCGTCTGGCATCGCGACGGCAGCCTGCCCGATGCCGATCTGATCGTGCTGCCCGGCGGCTTTGCCTATGGCGATTATCTGCGCTGCGGCGCGATGGCGGCGCATTCCCCGATCATGCGCGACGTGCGCGCCCGGGCCGAGCGCGGCACACCGGTGCTCGGCATCTGCAACGGCTTTCAGGTGCTGACCGAGGCCGGCATGCTGCCGGGCGCGCTGTTGCCGAACCGCTCCCTCGCCTTCACCTGCAAGGACGTCCATCTGCGCGTCGAGACCAACCAGACGATCTTCACCTGCGGCTATGCCGCCGGCCAGACGATCCGCGTGCCCGTCGCGCATCACGACGGCGGCTATACCGCCGATCCTGACACGCTCGATTGGCTCGAGCAGCGCGGCCTCGTCGCGTTCCGTTATTGCAGCGCCTCGGGACAACTGAGCGACGATGACAATTTCAACGGCTCGGCCCGCGCGATCGCTGGCGTCTTCAACGAGACGCGCACGGTCTTGGGCCTGATGCCGCATCCCGAGAACGCGACCGACCCGCTCCTCGGCGGCACCGACGGGCAGGCCTTCTTCACCGGCCTCATCGGCGCGCTGCAATGATCTGGGCGGTGGATTTGGACCGCGGCCGTCCCGGCCGCACGCGGGCGGGACGCCCGCGCTCCGGATAGCGAATGACTGGCGGCAGCAACGTCACCCCTGCGCTCGCGGCCGAGCACGGGCTGAGCGCCGAGGAATTCGACCGTGCGATTGCGATCCTCGGCCGCACCCCGAACCTGACCGAGCTCGGCATCTTTTCGGCGATGTGGAGCGAGCACTGCTCCTATAAATCCTCGAAGGTATGGCTGAAGACCTTGCCGACGACGGGGCCACGCGTCATCTGCGGCCCGGGCGAGAATGCCGGAATCGTCGATATCGGCGATGGCGAGGCCGTCATCTTCAAGATCGAGAGCCACAACCATCCCTCCTTTATCGAGCCCTATCAGGGCGCGGCGACCGGAGTCGGCGGCATCCTGCGCGACGTCTTCACGATGGGCGCGCGCCCCATTGCGATGCTGAACTCGTTGCGCTTTGGCAGCCCGGATCACCCGAAGACGCGGCATCTCCTCGGCGGCGTCGTCGCCGGGATCGGCGGCTATGGCAATTGCGTCGGGGTACCGACGGTCGGCGGCGAGTGCCAGTTTCACCCGGCCTATAACGGCAATATCCTGGTCAACGCGATGTGTGTCGGGCTCGCGCGCGCCGACCGCATCTTCTATTCGGCCGCCGCCGGCCCGGGAAACCTCGTCATTTATGTCGGCGCCAAGACCGGGCGCGACGGCATCCACGGCGCGACGATGGCATCGGCTGAGTTCGGCGCGGACGCCGGCGAGATGCGGCCGACCGTGCAGGTCGGCGACCCCTTCACCGAGAAATTGCTGATCGAGGCCTGCCTCGAATTGATGGAAACCGACGCGATCGTCGCGATCCAGGACATGGGCGCCGCGGGGCTCACCTCGTCCGCGGTCGAGATGGCCGGGAAAGGCGGGCTCGGCATCGAATTGCACCTCGACCGCGTGCCGGTGCGCGAAGCGGGCATGACCCCGTACGAGATCATGCTCAGCGAAAGCCAAGAGCGCATGCTGATGATCCTCGCGCCCGGCAGCGAGGATTTGGCGCGCCGCGTCTTCGAGAAATGGGAACTGGATTTCGCGGTGATCGGCCGGGTGACCGAGACCGGCCGGCTCGTGTTGCGCATGCATGGCGAGACCGCCGCCGAAATCCCGGTCGGTCCGCTCGTGACCGAGGCGCCGCTTTACCAACGGCCCTACACGCGGCGCGGCCCGTTGCCCGACATCGACCCGGCCGCCCTCGCCGACCGCGACCCGCTCGATTGCTTGCGCCGCCTGATGGCTTGTCCCGATCTTGCCTCGAAGCGCTGGATCTGGGAGCAGTACGACCATCTCGTGCAAGGCAACACGGTGAAGCGGCCAGGCGGCGATGCCGCCGTCATCCGCGTCTCCGACAGCGGCAAGGCGCTCGCCGTGAAGACCGATGCGACGCCGCGCTATTGCCGCGCCGATCCCGAGCGCGGCGGCATGCAAGCGGTCGCCGAGAGCTGGCGTAACCTGACCGCCGTCGGCGCGCTCCCCTTGGCGCTGACCGACAACATGAATTTCGGCAACCCGGAAAAGCCCGAGATCATGGGCGAGTTTGTCGGCGTCATAGAAGGCATGCGCCAGGCCTGCCTCGCGCTCGATTATCCCGTCGTCTCCGGCAACGTGTCGCTCTACAACGAGACCAGCGGCAGCGCGATCCTGCCGACCCCCGTCATCGGTGGCGTCGGGCTGATCGCCGATGCCGCAAAGGCCATTGATCTCGCGCTGAAGCGGGACGGCGACGCGCTGATCCTGATCGGCGATACGTTAGGCCATCTCGGAGCCTCGCTCTATCTGCGGGAGATCGAAACCCGCGAGGACGGCCCGCCGCCGCCGGTCGATCTCGCCGCCGAGAAATGCCACGGCGATTTCTTGCGCGGCCTGATCGAACAAAGGCTGGTCGCGGCCTGCCACGATGTCTCCGATGGCGGCCTTCTCGTGGCAATCGCGGAGATGGCGATGGCCGGGAGCCGCGGCGTCGCGCTCGATCCCGCGCCGTCAGCGCTGCCTCGAAATGCCTGGTGGTTCGGCGAGGACCAGGCACGGTACCTCGTCGAAACTGACGATCCCGACCGCTTGTTAACCCTAGCGCAGCAGGCCGGGGTGCCGGCGCGGCGCATCGGCACAGTACGAAGTGATGGCTCTGCCGCCGAATTGACACTTTCCGGGGCCGGTGCCATATCCGTCACGGAGCTCAGGGCCGCAAACGAGGCTTGGCTACCGGGCTATATGGCGCAGGGTTAGCGCCGCACAGCCGGGAACCGGGGATCGACCGATGGCGATGGACGCGGCGATGATCGAGCGACTGATCAAGGAGAGCCTGCCCGACGCGCAGGTCTCGATCGAGGATCTGCGCGGCGATGGCGACCATTACGCCGCGCATGTCGTCTCGGGCGCCTTTCGCGGCAAAAGCCGGGTACAGCAGCACCAGATGGTCTACCAGGCCTTGCGCGGCCGAATGGGCAACGAATTGCACGCGCTCGCTTTGCAGACGAGCGTTCCGGACGAATAGGTCAGACACGCAACCACAGGCCGCAGCCCCCGCTGCGGCCATTTTTCAGACGAGGACCAAGATGGACATTACCGTACAAGACCGCATCCGCCAGGAGGTCACCGACGCGCCGGTCGTGCTCTTCATGAAAGGCACGCCGGTTTTTCCGCAATGCGGCTTCTCCGCGGCCGTCGTGCAGATCCTCAGCCATATGGGGGTTAAGTTCAAAGGCGTCGACGTGTTGTCGGACCCGTCGGTGCGTCAGGGCATCAAGGAATTCTCGAACTGGCCGACCATCCCGCAGCTTTATGTAAAGGGCGAGTTCGTCGGCGGCTGCGACATCATCCGTGAGATGTTCGAGACCGGCGAATTGAAGCAGATGCTCGAGGAAAAAGGCGTTTCCGTCCGCGCCTAGCAGTCGCGGGCGCTGATCGCCCGCAACCCCACAGGAAAAGTTGAGCGCACCGCTCGCGCGAATTGCGCGAGCCCCTGATGGCTGCGCGGAATTTTTGGCAACCTTGGGATGTTCACGAGGACGATTGAGCAACCGCCCTCAACCGGTGTGAGGTGGGCATGCCGGCGCAACACATTCTGCTCGTCGAGGACGATCCCGACCTCCTGTCTCTCCTGACCGAAGTGCTGGAGGATGAGGGTTACCGGGTCACCGCCGCCTCGCGCCGCGACCAGGCCCGCCGGGCCTTGCGCAAGTCCGATGTCGACCTCTTGGTGGCCGACTCGGTGTTGCGCGGCGGCAATGGCGACGATGTCGCAAAATCGGCCTCTCGCCGCGGCTTGCCGATCATCATGATGAGCGGCGAGCCCGACCGGATCGCCCGCTTGACCGGCGGGCCCCTGCCATTTCTGCAGAAGCCATTCCGCGCTACCGCCCTCGTGCGGCTCGTCAGACAGCTATTGCCGTAAAGTCAGCCGAGATCGGTCGGCGAGATCAGTCAGCCGCCGTCGCGAAGGCGCTTCCCCGCGCTTCCACCCGTTCCGCGAGTTTCTCAAAGCTGTCGGCCAGCATCAGCAGCTTGCGCCGGCTTTCCGCGAACCGCGTCTCATAGGCAAGGACCCGCAGTTTCGCGGCCTGGTCGCGGTATTCCCCCGCCCTCGAATTGAACCGTTCAATCATTTTGATACCTATACGCACTCCCCCGCGCCGCAAACCGCGAGCCCGGGCAAGGGTTCCATGCCGCGACAGCCCGCCGCAGGCTGATCAAGAGCGACCCTATTTCCTGCGGCCTCGCGCGCTTGTGTTCCAGGGGTCTTTGACTATAGTGCGCGGCTCCCTTGCCGGCCCGGCATCGCTGGACCGGCTCGGCCCGACGGGCATTGTGCTGCGGGCCAAATCAGCCGTAAGGGATCATTACGATGCCGCTTTACGAGAATGTGTTTATCGCGCGCCAGGACATCTCCGGCGCCCAGGTGGACGCTCTGGCCGACGGCTTTACCCAGCTGATCGCGGAACAGGGCGGCGAGATCAAGAAGCGCGAATATTGGGGCCTGCGCAATCTCGCCTACCGCATGAAAAAGAACCGCAAGGGCCATTACGTCCTGTTCAATATCGAGGCGCCGCCGGCGGCGATCGCCGAGCTCGAGCGCACGATGCGCATCAATGAGGACGTGCTGCGCTATCTCACCTTACGGGTCGATCAGCTCGAGGAAGGCCCCTCGCCGGTGATGCAGAGCCGTGGTAGCCGTGAAGACCGGCCGCGCCGCGACCGCGATCGGTACGAGCGCTACGAGCGAGAGCCCGATGCGCCGCCCCTAGCCGAGCGTGCCGAAGCGGCCGTCACCGAAAAGGCGGAGGCATAAATGGAAAGCCAGAGCGCAGGAGGCGGACGCGATCGCGCCGCAGCCGCCCGGCGTCCGTTTTTCCGCCGACGCAAATCCTGCCCGTTTTCCGGGCCGAACGCGCCAAAGATCGACTACAAGGATGTGCGGCTTTTGCAGCGCTTTGTTTCCGAGCGCGGCAAGATCGTGCCGAGCCGCATCACCGCCGTCTCGACGCAGAGGCAGCGCGAGCTCGCGCGGGCGATCAAGCGGGCGCGGTTTCTCGGCCTCCTCCCCTATGTCGTGAGCTAAAGCGCAGCGGCTCGGCCCCCCGCTCCCCCCGGTCTAGCGATGAATCGGCTGCTGATAATGACGATCGCCGTTCTCTGCGGCGGCGTCAGCGCATGCCTTTACCTCGCGCTGCTGTTGAGCTCGCCGGGGGCGATGATCCTCGTGTACCTGACGCAGTTGCCGCTGTTCTTTGCCGGGCTGTGGTTCGGGGTCGCCGCGGCCGCAATCGCCGGTCTCAGCGGCGCCGCCGTGCTGTTCGCCGCGAGCGATCTGTTGGCGGCCGCGATCTTCGCCGCGCTGAACGCGGTGCCGGTCGTCGTGCTGGTGCGCCAAGCCTTGCTGGCGCGGCGCGATACCGAAGGCGCGGTCGTCTGGTACCCGCCAGGCCGCCTGACGCTGTGGGTGGCCGGGCTCGGGATCGGCGGGATCGGCGTCGCGCTGTTACTGCTCGGCGGGCCGGAGAGCTTGCAGGCGACCCTGCGCGATGTCATCGGGCGTGCGCTCGACCGTCTGAGCGAAAATACCCTGCCCGACCGAGACCGGGTGGCCGCGACGCTCGCCGCGCTGATCCCCGGCATCGCGGCGGCGTCCTGGATGGTCATGGCGGTCATCAACGGCGCTCTCGCGCAGGGGCTGCTTGCGCGCTTTGGCCTCGCCTGGCGACCCTCGCCTGACTTGGCGCAGCTCGGCCTGCCACGTTGGCTGACGGCGGCGCTCGGCCTCGCCGCGGCCGCTACCCTGGTCGGCGGGACCTGGCGCTTTCTCGGGATCAATCTGATTATCGCGCTATCGGTGCCGTTCTGCCTTGGCGGGCTCGCGGTAGTGCATGCCGCGGTGCGGCGGCTGCCGCATCCCGGCATGGCGCTGATCGCTTTCTATATGTTGGCCGGCATGTTCGGCTGGCCGCTTTTGGCCGCTGCGGCCCTGGGCCTCGTCGAGGCCTGGCTCGGCTTGCGGCGGCGTCTCGCCCCTCACGGAGTACGGATCGATGGTTGACGTCATTCTGCTGGAACGCGTCGAAAAGCTTGGCCAGATGGGCCAGATCGTCAAAGTGAAGCCGGGCTTCGCGCGCAATTACCTCCTGCCGCAAAAGAAGGCGATGCGCGCGACCAAGGAAAATATGGCCTATTTCGATACCCAGCGCGCTCAGCTCGAAGCCAACAATCTGAAGCGCAAGGGCGAAGCGCAGGAGATCGGCGTCAAGCTCGAAGGGCTGACAGTCGTGCTGATCCGGCAGGCCGGCGAAAGCGGCCAGCTCTACGGCTCGGTCATGGCGCGCGACATCTCCGACGCCGTGACCGCGGCAGGCTTCACGGTCGAGCGGAGCCAGCTCGTCCTCGACCGGCCGATCAAAACCTTGGGCATGCATCGCGTCCGCGTCATGCTGCATCCCGAGGTCGGCGTCACAGTGACCGCCAATGTCGCGCAGTCTCGGGAAGCAGCGCAGCTGCAGGCCGCGGGCATCAACCCCCTGGCAATGCGCGAGGACGACGAACGGGCGCAGCCCGCGCCAGAAGGGCTAGCCGCCGAGCCGCCATCGGCATGATCTCGGCAGGCGCGGGGTAACCTCTTGAAAGCGCCCCGCAACTTCCTGGATAGTAGCGCGCCATGCTGCTCGCCTCGGCCCTCCCCCGGTTCATCCGCATCGGCCGGCTCAGCCTGATCGACGCTGCCGGGAAAACACACGTCTTCGAGGGCTCGCCCGGCCCGTCGGCTTCGGTCCGCCTGCATGATCCGTCATTACACTGGAAATTTTTGCTGAGCCCCCGGTTCTATGTGCCGGACGCGTATATGAACGGCGGCCTCACCATCGAAGAAGGCAGCCTCTACGATTTCCTCGATATCCTAACGCTCAATGAGGAGGGTTCACCCGGCGGCCGCCTGATGCGGCTCGGCGATATCGCGGGCCGGGTTCTCCGCTCTATCCATCAGTACAACCCGGTTCACCGCGCGCGGCGCAACGTCGAGCACCATTACGATCTGTCCGACCAACTCTACGAATTGTTCCTCGACCGCGACCGCCAGTATTCCTGCGCCTATTTCCAGTCGCCGGAGGACGACCTCGAGACAGCGCAGGCCAACAAGAAGCGGCACATCGCGGCCAAGCTGCTGCTGCGCCCGGGGCAGAAGGTGCTCGACATCGGTTCGGGCTGGGGCGGGCTCGCACTCTATCTCGCCAGCGAATGCGGCGCCGAGGTGACCGGACTGACCTTGTCGCAGGAACAACTCAAAGTGGCGCAGCGCCGCGCCGCTGTGGCCGGCCTCTCCGACCGCGTGCACTTTCATCTGCGCGACTATCGCGAGGAACGCGGCGAGTACGACCGCATCGTCTCGGTCGGCATGTTCGAGCATGTCGGCGTCAATCAGTACGGCGTGTTCTTCGACAAGCTGAATGCGCTGCTGAAGCCGGACGGGGTTGCGCTGTTGCACTCGATCGGCCGCATGGACGGGCCCGGCACGACCAATCCGTGGATTCGCAAATACATCTTCCCCGGCGGCTATTGTCCCGCGCTGTCGGAAGTCGTGCCCATCGCGGAGCGGCGGCGGCTGTGGATCACCGATATCGAGGTCCTGCGCCTGCATTACGCGGAGACGTTGCGCGCGTGGCGCGTGCGGTTTGAGCACAACCGCGAGCAAATCCGGACGCTATATGACGAGCGCTTCTGCCGGATGTGGGAGACCTATCTCGTCGGCGCCGAATTATCCTTCCGCAACCAGGGTATGCTGGTCTTCCAGATGCAATTAGCGAAGACGGTCGACACCGTGCCGCTGACGCGCGACTACATCACTGATTGGGAGCGCGCGCACGGCGAGGCCTCGGAGAACCGCGCCGCCTGATTTTTCAAACAACCCTCTCCCGCACTGCGGGAGGGTTGTTTATGTCGTCCCCGCCTTTCACAGCCTGTGCATCGAATAGCCGACGCGGCGAGGCAACCGTCGGTGTATCCTGCCGGCGATGCAGACAACCATCACGCCGCTGCGCGAGCCTGATCTTGAGCGCTCGCCGCAGCCGCCCGCCAACGTCGAAGCCGAGCAGGCGCTGTTGGGGGCCATTCTCATCAACAACGCGGCGCATGGGCGCGTCGCCGAGTTCCTGTTGCCGGAGCATTTCGGCAACGCGGTGCACGGCCGCATCTACGCCGCGATCTCGCGGCTCATCGAGCGTGGCCAGATTGCCAACCCGGTCACGCTGAAAAACCTGTTCGACCAGGACGGCGCTCTCCAGGAGATCGGCGGCGCGCAATATCTCGCACGGCTCGCCGAGAGCGCCGTCACGATCATTAATGCCGAGCATTACGGACGGACGATCCACGACCTTCATCTACGCCGTGAATTGATCACGATCGGCCAGGATGTCGTGACCGACGCGTTCCAGCACGATCTCGACGATCCGGCGGTCGAGCAGATCGAGCGCGCCGAGCAGAAATTATTTGAGCTGGCAACGGCGGGCGAAGCGGAAGGCGGGCCGCAGCCTTTCGCGCGCGCGCTGACCAGCGCCATCACGATGGCAGAAGCCGCGTTCAAGCGTGACGGCAAGACGGTCGGCGTCGCGACGAACTTTGTCGATCTCGACAAGAAGCTCGGCGGGCTGCATCCCTCCGATCTGATCATCCTCGCCGGCCGCCCGTCGATGGGGAAGACATCGCTCGCCACAAACATCGCCTTCGGCGCCGCAAAGGCCTATCGCAGCACGCGCGGGCCGGACGGCCGCCTGATCGTCGAGGACGGCGCGGTCGTCGGCTTCTTCTCGCTCGAAATGTCCGCCGAGCAACTGGCGACCCGCATCCTCGCCGAGGAGTCCGGTGTCTCGTCTGACCGCATCCGCCGCGGCGAGGTCAGGCGCGAGGATTTCGACAAATTCGTCGCGGCCAGCCATCGCCTCGCCAGCGTGCCGCTCTATATCGACGATACGCCGGCGCTCTCCGTCGCCGCCCTGCGCACCCGCGCGCGCCGCCTCAAGCGTCAGCAGGGGCTCGGCATGATCGTCATCGACTACCTGCAATTGATGCGTCCCTCGGCGCAGAGCCGCGCCATGGAGAACCGCGTCCAGGAAGTCTCCGACATCACCCGCGGCCTGAAAGCAATCGCCAAGGAATTGGAAGTGCCGGTGATCGCCTGCTCGCAGCTCTCGCGCGCCGTCGAGCAACGCGAGGACAAGCGGCCGCAGCTGGCGGATCTGCGTGAATCCGGCTCGATCGAGCAGGACTCCGACGTCGTCATGTTCATTTTCCGCGAGGAGTATTACCTGTCGCGGGCCGAGCCGACGCATCGCCCGGAGGAGACCCCGGAAAAATTCAACGACCGCTACGAGCGCTGGAAAGAGCGCTGTGAGGCGTCCTATGGCCTCGCTGATGTCATCATCGCCAAGCAGCGCCACGGCCCGATCGGCACCGTGAAGCTGCATTTCGAGGCCGAGACGACAAAGTTCGACAATTTCATCGGCGCCGAGCAGCTCCCGGCGGAGCTTTAGCGTCCGGGCGAAAGCCGGGACCCACTGTTCAGCCACTCCGTCGCTTGAGAGGTCGGTCCCGCTTTCGCCGGGACTCCCAGATTTACAACTCGAAGCGGGCGCGAGTTCGGCAGCGGCAACGCGCAGCGCTTGCCGCTGGCAACCTTGTCGCCGTAGAAGCACGCGATGTCCTCTGATCCCGCCGCCCGCGCCGGCGCCCTGCTCGAGATCGATCTCGGCGCGATCGTCTCCAATTGGCGTCTGCTCGCGGAACGGGCAGCGCCGGCGCAATGTGCCGCGGTCGTCAAGGCCAATGCCTACGGTCTCGGGGCGGCGCCCGTGACCCGCGCGCTGGCGGCGGCCGGCTGCCGGCTGTTTTTTGTCGCGACGCTCGACGAGGGCATCGCGCTGCGCGCCGCGCTGGGCCCAGAACCGGAGATCGCCGTGTTCAACGGTCCCCTCCCCGGCACTGCCGCCGAGTTTGCCGCGCATCGCCTGATCCCGGTGTTAAACGAGCCTGGCCAGATCACGGCTTGGACGGGCCAAAAAGCTTCTCCCGCGATCCTGCATGTCGACACGGGCATGTCGCGCCTCGGGCTCTCCACACGGGAATTTACCGGGTTCGCCGATGAATTGCCGAAGACCGGCATCGTCTGGCGCGCAATCATCAGCCATCTCGCTTGCGCCGACACGCCCGATCACGCGCTGAACGAGCAGCAGCGCGCCCGTTTTGCCGCCGCAACGCACCGTATGCCCGGCGTGCCGGCGAGCCTCGCCGCCTCGTCCGGCATTTTTCTTGGTCCGGCCTATCACTTCGATTTCGCCCGCCCGGGAGCGGCGCTCTATGGCGTCAATCCACAGCCCGGCCGGCCCAATCCGATGCGGCAAGTCGTTCGCCTGTCAGGCAAAATCCTGCAGGTCCGTGAAATTGACAGGGGAGAGTCGGTTGGCTACGGTGCCGCGCACGTCATGCAGAAACCCGGCCGCGTCGCGACCGTGGCGGTTGGCTATGCCGATGGCTGGCTGCGTTCGCTGAGCCATCGCGGTTGCGGCTATATCGGCGGGAAACGCATTCCTCTCCTGGGCCGGGTATCGATGGATCTCGTCACATTCGATGTCTCGGCGATCGATGCCGCACAAGCGCGTCCCGGCGCCTCGATCGAATTGCTCGGCGAGCATTACGGGGTTGACGACGCGGCGGCCGATGCCGGCACGATCGGCTACGAGATCCTGACGGCGCTCGGCTCCCGCTTTCACCGGATCTACCGCGATCCCACCGCGACGCCGCTGCCGGAATGACCGAGACGCTTTCCGCGATCGGCGCGGTATTTCTCGCCTTCCTGGCCGCGGTCGGCGGCCTCGCGCGGTTCGCGGTGCAGGCGCTCGCCGCGGCCGCGAGCCCGCCCTATTTCCCGCGGCTGATCGCGCGCCAAGTGCTCTATATCGGCTATTACTCGCTGCCGGTCGTCGGCCTCACGGCGCTCTTCACCGGCATGGTGCTGGCGCTGCAATCCTATACCGGGTTCAGCCGCTTCAACGCGCAGAGCGCGGTCGCCACCGTCGTCGTGCTGTCGATGACCCGCGAATTGGGGCCCGTCATTGCCTCGTTGATGGTCGCCGGCCGGGTCGGCGCCGCGATGGCAGCCGAGATCGGCACGATGCGTGTCACCGAGCAGATCGACGCGCTGACGACGCTGTCGACCGATCCGCTGCGCTATCTCGTGCTGCCGCGCCTGATCGCCGGGTTGGTGACATTGCCGGTACTGGTGCTGATCGCCGACATTGTCGGGGTGTTCGGCGGGTTCCTCGTCGGCACCTACAAGCTCGAGTTCAACCCGGTCGCCTACCTGACCCAGACCGAACAGTATCTGGAGACGATGGACGTCGTCTCAGGCCTCGTCAAAGCGGCGGTGTTCGGCTTCCTCATCGCGTTGATGGGCTGCTATCACGGCTACCACTCGCGCGGCGGCGCCGAGGGTGTCGGCCAAGCGACAACACATGCCGTCGTCTCAGCCTCGATCCTGATTCTCATTTTCAATTACGCGCTGACCCAGGCGTTCTTCTCGCGATGAGCGACGCAGCCGCCCCGAAAATCGCCCTCGTCGGAGTCGAGAAGTCGTTTGGCCGGAAGCGTGTGCTCGACGGCATCGACCTCACAGTCGCGCCCGGTGAGAGCCTCGTCATCATCGGCGGCTCGGGCACCGGGAAATCGGTGCTGATCAAGTGTATCCTCGGGATCATGCGGCCCGAGGCCGGATCGATTCGAATCGATGGCGCGGAAACCGTCGGGTTGCGCCGCCGCGGGCGCGAGCAGGTCATGCGCAAATTCGGCATGCTGTTTCAGGGCAGCGCGCTGTTCGATTCGCTGAGCGTCTGGGAAAACGTCGCCTTTGGCCTCGTCCAGGGCCGCGGTATGGATCGCGCCGCAGCGCGCGAGATCGCGCTCAAAAAACTTGCCGCCGTCGGCCTCGGCCCGGAAGTCGCGACGCTGAGCCCGGCCGAGCTGTCGGGCGGGATGCAGAAGCGCGTCGCGCTTGCCCGCGCGATCGCCGCCGAGCCCGAGATCGTGTTCTTCGACGAGCCGACCACCGGCCTCGACCCGATCATGGCCGATGTCATCAACCGGTTGATCGTCAGCTCTGTGCGCGAGCTCGGCGCGACGACGGTTTCGATCACTCACGACATGGTCAGCGCGCGCAGGATTGCCGACCGCATCGCGATGCTGCACAAGGGGCGCATCGTTTGGCAGGGCCCGGCGAGCGAGATCGACCGCAGCGACAACCCGTTCGTCGATCAGTTTGTCCATGGCCGCGCCGAAGGACCGATCCAGATGGAGGTCCGCGCCGCATGATCCCGCCCCGCCAGGCCTAGCATGGCCAAGCCGCAAGCCCGCTACGCCTGCCAGCAATGCGGCGCCCTCGCGCCGAAATGGACCGGGCGGTGCGAGGCCTGCGGCGCCTGGAACAGCCTCGTCGAGGAGGTGCCGCGCAGCGCTCCGCCAAAGAGCCTCGGCCGCGCCACAAGCCGCCGCGGCGGCCCAGCAATCGATTTTGTCGGCCTGCGCGGCGAGACGGCCGGACCGCCGCGGCGACTGACCGGCATCGCCGAGCTCGACCGGGTCTGCGGCGGCGGCTTGGTTGCCGGCTCGACGATCCTCGTCGGCGGCGATCCCGGGATCGGCAAATCGACCTTGCTGCTGCAGGCGGCCGCCGCCTTCGCCGCGCGCGGCAGCACGGCGGCCTACATCACCGGCGAAGAAGCGATCGACCAGATCCGGCTGCGCGCCGAGCGGCTCGGGGTCGCCGACCGCCCCGTCGGTCTCGCGGCCGCGAGCAGCGTTCGCGACATCGCCGATTCGCTCGATTCGGCCGAGGCGCCTGATCTCGTCGTCATCGATTCGATCCAGACGATGTATCTCGACACGCTCGACAGCGCCCCCGGCACGGTCAGCCAGGTGCGCGGCGCGGCGCAGGAATTGATCGGCCTCGCCAAGCGCCGCGGCTTTGTCGTCGTGCTG
>Ga0209488_10001698_pt1 | contig 18681 bp, 14 predicted proteins | sample Rivendell_Oct201_8_FD_188349 | JGI IMG/M metagenome (GOLD analysis project Ga0209488, IMG submission 188349) | Vadose zone soil microbial communities from the Eel River Critical Zone Observatory, Northern California, USA -... | ecosystem: Environmental > Terrestrial > Soil > Vadose zone >...
CCCCACGGCTGGCCGGGCCTTTGGCCGCATTGGAATGGAAGTGAAAGGCCTGGAGACATTCTGCAAGAAGCTGGAAGAATCCGGCGTCACGCTGATCAACAAATACACCAAGGCCGGCAACATGGACCTTGCGATCTGCGCATTCAACGATCCGTGGGGAACCCAGATCGAAGTCAGCGAAGGATTGGCCGCCGTCAAGTAAGCGGGCTGACAATGCCATATTGAGTTATGGCAGTCATGCTGGTAGCATCTCCACCATGACGGCTATCCGCAAAATCACCGTTCATGTTCCTGAAGATCTGCTGAAGAAGGCGCAGAAAGAGACCGGCGAAGGCGTCACGGAAACGATAAGGCAGGGGCTGACTCTCGTGTCCGCTCGAAGCGCCTACAGTCGCCTGCGCCGGTTGCGCGGTTCGGTCCATCTGACCATCGATATTGACGATCTCCGGAAGGACCGGAAATGATTGCTATCGACACGAGCTCGCTCGTTGCGTACCTGGCTGGCGAGAATGCGGACGATACGAATGCGGTCGATGATGCCCTCGGACACAAAGCCGCGCTGCTGCCCCCCGTTGTTCTCACGGAACTGCTCAGTGCAAGGAATCTTGAACGAAGTGTGCGGGAAACTCTTCTGGCGATTCCCATGCTCGATGTCACCGAAGGTTACTGGGAACGCGCTGGACTGCTTCGCGCACGACTCTTGTCCCGACGTCTGAAGGCCCGTCTCGCCGACACGTTAATCGCACAATCGTGCATGGATCATGGAGTGGCCCTGATTACGCGCGATCGTGACTTTCGGCAGTTCGCAAAGCATGGCGGGCTGCGTGTCGTTCCAGAGTGACAGGCATTCGGTTTGTGAAGCGGAAGTAACTATTGCTTCGGGGCCACGGTCCGCATTCGAGATACTCGCGCGACTTCGTCCGCGGACATTCCCACGCCGCTCTTCCATGCCATGTATCGCGCATAACCATCTTCAAATTCGCGAACCGTGTCGGCGGATGAAATCGCGCGGATACCGTTCCTGTCTCGTTGGCTGGTGTGTTCCTTGAACATCTGATCGGTGGATCCGCCGGAGACGCGAGTGGTCTTGACCCAGGGCGGCGCTGTTACTCCAGTATCCCGCAAGTCGGTCAGCGTGACATTGAGGCCGTCAGTGTAGCGGGTCACAAGCTCGGTCCACGAGCCCGCTTTCGGATGCTCATACACATGCGCGGCAACATTGGTGGCCGCGTGGAAAAGAATTTTCAATTGCACGCCCGGCATTCCGGTCACCTGATAACTGCCGATTTCTTCAAAGCCGCAGAACCGCAGCGGTGCGGCCTGCTGATCAATCCGAGAGCGATTCTGCCAATTCGGCGAATCGGTTTTCACCAGCTTCACGGTTTGCGGCACTCGGGCCAGCGCTTTGCGGCCGACTTCTTTCAAAAGGAGCCGGCTGCCGATGACGACGGCGATCATGACAATCACAGAGATCAACCCATTGGGCATGGCGATTACCTTCCTAATTCAACGGATAGCCTTTTTCTCCCGGCATTAAGCCGCTGAGACGGATCACTTTCGAATCTTTCGGGACCTGGGACGCATCCATGAATGCAACCGAACCCGGAATGCTGTTTATCAACGACAAGGCCATTTCGTTGGAGTAGACCGTCTTCGGGCCTGCCGCACTCTCGGCGCGAAACACCTTGCCGATCCAGTACTGGCGAAACTGTGCTTCGCTCATTTGCAGGACATTCTTCAACACGACGTCGCGTTCCCGCGCGACGGGGGCCTGAATCAAGAGAGTGACTCGAAGATTCGACGACCAGAATTGCCGATCCCCGAGCACGATATTTCTTAGATCCGCAAAGCTAAGTTCGTTGATGGGAACATCACGATTGACGACAACCGCAATATCGGCGGCGGCTGGGGTCGTATTCCCTCCGAGGGAATACGAACAAAGGAGTCCCGTGATCAACAGGATTAGTATTAGTTGCTTCATCGCATTTCCCCTTAGAACGTAAAGCTCGTTTGCAGAAAGCCGCTATTGACGCGCGGCACATTGGGCGCCCGCCGTTGGTTTCGATATTCGAATTTGAAAGCGGCAAATGTGGAAATGTCGTAGCGCAGCCCCGCTACGGATCCCGCCAGATTCGGCACGCCCTGGCTTTGGAAGAGCGTGTCGGAAAGTGGGATATGGATGTATTCGAAACGGTAATACGGCTTCCATCGTTTTTCCAGCATTGGCAGCCGATAGCCCGCCTGAATGTAGTACGCCTGGCTGTTCGATCGTGGCGACGGCGTCGTGATGTTCTCATGATTCACATTCGCAAATTCGGCGATGATTTCCGGCGTCTCACGAGTCCACACCACGTGAGCCGACGTGATCCACTCACGAACGTTATTGGTAGCGTTCGTGATTCTGTCGCGATACATGGAGCCGCCAAGCCGCAGCCCGTACAACCGGTCCGGCTTCACAAACAAATTTACCAGCCATGCGCGGTTGTTGTTATTGTCGCCGGCGTCTCCACCGCGGCTGATCACGGCGCCGCGTCCGTTACCCACACCGAAGTTGTAATTGAAATTGAGCCCGCCTGCGCCGACCGCTCCCTCCGCGAGAGCGCCGACAAAATGGACCGGAATGAATCTGCCGCCGAACTGCGTCATTTCAGGACGGCTCGCCGTGGTCTGCAGCCATTGACCATGATGAAAGGCGGTGTTCCAGTAATTGATCGGCGTGTGGAACCGGCCGAACGAAACCTTGAGGTAATCGTTGTAATCGTAGCGGATGAGGCTGCGCTCCACTTCCGCATTGAACCCGGTTGCCGCCGGCGTGCCGGTGCCCGCATCGCCTCTCGCCGACAGGCTCAACTCGCCCAGGAAAGTGACTTTGGAAGACAGATTGGAATTCATGTGCAGGATGAACTGGCCTTCATTGAATCCGCTCTTGCTCGCGGGCTGGTCCGAGGCGCTGAAGTTGATGTCGCTGAATCCCGCAATCTTCAAATTGGGGCCTTCCAGCGCCGGTTGCGATTCCGGATGGGGCATCGTCATTCCAGCCATCGACGCGGCGGGCCGCGTCGCTGCCGGAGCCTTGGGCGGTTCCAGATCCGCGACACGCCGCTCCAGCTGATCAATGCGCTTGAGCAGTGTTTGAATCAATTCATTCTGCGCCGCCTCATTCGGTTGCTGAGCGGACGCGGACGCCGGGAGCGCCAGCTGAAACATCGTCGCAACGGCCAGCGCCATGATCAATGGCTTCATCGTTACCTCCTGTGTGCCTCTCTACCAAATCAAACCGATACCGACGCTGCGGGCTCTTTCGGCAATGGAACAACCGTAAGAGGCAACCGCATGGTGAATGTCGTGCCTTTGCCGACTTCACTTTCGACATGGACGCTTCCGCCCATCAGTTCACAAAACCTCCGGCATATGGTGAGCCCCAGGCCGGTGCCGCCATACTTCCGTGAGGTGGTTGCTTCCGCTTGTGTGAAGGGCTCAAAAATTCTCCGGGCCTGCTCCGGTGTCATGCCGATACCGGAGTCCTTGATATAGAAACAAACCCATCGCTGCCCCTCGATCAGTTCCAGTCTGGATCGCAGTTCGATGTAACCGTTCCTGGTGAACTTGCAGGCGTTGCCCAGCAGATTGAACAGAGCCTGCCGCACTTTGGTGGAGTCCGCGTGCATCGTGTCGAGGTTTGGATCGATGTCCATCACCATCACATTGCCATTTTTGTTTGCCAGCGGCTGCATCGTCGACGTCACGTCTTTCAACATGTCGCGGATGCTGAACGTTTCAAGGTTGATGTCAATTTTGCCGATCTCGACTTTGGACAAATCCAGAAGATCCGTCACCAGAGAGAGCAGGTGCTTGCCGGCTCCAGTGATCTTTTGGAGGTCCGGAACGAACTTCGTAAATCCGATGTCCTCGGACTCTTCGGTCAGAATCTCGCTGTAGCCGATGATGGCGTTCATCGGAGTCCGCAGCTCATGACTCATGTTGGCAAGAAACTGCGTCTTGACCTGATTCGCCGACTCGGCCGCCTGCATCAACGCCTGTTGCGCCAAACGCGCCTCGCGCAGATGAGCTGCCATGCTGTTGAATGCGTCGGCGAGGTCGCTCAATTCGTCATGTGCGTTCAATTCAATGCGGTGATCCAGATTCCCGGCGCCGAGGGCGTCTGCCCCGGATTTGAGCGATCCGATGCTGTGCGTGAAGTGCCGCGAAACGGAAAACGCCAGGAGACCCGACACCAGGCCCGATGTCAAAAAAATCAGCACGGTGACCCGATCCGTAAAGCGGGCGACTTCGTAGAAATGCGTGCCGGCGGCAACGACGCGATTCTTTTCGTCCTGCTGCAGCCTCGGCAGCATCTCCTGCATGACTTTCTCGGTGAGTGGCTCGGCGTGCAGCACGACTTCGGTGATGGCGCGGGTTTGATCGCGCCCGAAGCTGGCGTAGAAGATGCGCCACGATCGGCTGAGCTGCTGAACGGCTGAGGCGAAATCCTCAACATTAACGGCGTTCGCCCGGTCCGATTGCTGTCGGATCTGATCGATGTCGCTGCGCATGGCATCGAGCCCGGTATTGAACTGGGCGATTTCCTCGGGTGAGGCCCCTTCTCTGGAAGTATCGATCCCGATCTGGCTCAGCAAGGTGACTTGTTTTTGAAAGTCGTTCAATCGGCGCTGTACCGAACCGATGAGATTCTCTACTGCAATGGCGCGACGGACTTCCTCGAAGGCGGACTGCCGGCGAAGATCGCTCCAGAAATAGATGATCAGGTTCAACCCCAGCAGAAGCAGGATTGCACCAAAAGAAACGATAAGCCGACGCCGAATGGTCATTAGGTGTTTGGCCGGATCCAGGCGCTCAATTTGTCTTGGCGAGGCCTTACCCTCAACAGCTTCCGGGGCTTACCATCATTCCAGTGGACAAGGTCCTGAATCCTTCACTCCTCCGGATGTTATCGTCGGGGAGCGGACCTCTCTTTACGGAAATTACTTCCGCTTGGGTAATGGTCTAGTTTGAGGTGACGGTGAATAAGCTGCCCTCCTAGGATAGGAGGGCAGCGGGATCGCGAAGCGGATCCCGCGAGGGGTGGTAGCTGTACTAAGGGAAACTTTTCGACTTGGCTACCACCCCGGCGCTTTGCGCCATCCGAAATCTCTTGATTGCTTCGCCCTATCGGGCTTGCGCTCGCAGCCGCTCGCGTCCCAGGAGCCGGAATATCAAACTAGACCACTACTTCCGCTTGGGCCAGCCGGCCGGCGGGACCCAGGGACCGCCGTTCGGTCCGACCTCATCGGGTCTTCCAGGCGGCAACACCTTGTCTGCGCGGGCCCGGACGTACATATAGATTTGAGTGATCTGCTTGTCGTCGAGGAGTTTGTCCCAGGCCTGCATCGCCTTATCGGCGCTCCCGTTACGGACGATCCGCAGAAACTCCGGAAGGGCGAATTTTTCGTTGGGATCGATGAGATTCGGCGCCAGGTTACCGCCGATCGCATTCATACCGTGGCACCGGTAGCAGTAGACATGCCACCATTTCCAGCCGTTATAGACATCCTTGTAGACTTCCGCCGGACTCTGAGCGGCCGCAACGGGTACGCCGCGAAGACCGGAGAGAGCTGCCACGGCCGCCAGCGCAAACAGCGAAATCTTTAGAATCTGCGACCTCATTTCGCAATCACCTTTCCTTCGACCTTTCCTTCGATGAGCGGCACGCCATAGTCTTGCAGGATCCTTCGAATCTCCGCCTGCTTTTTGTCAAGCACCTTCTCCAATCGGGCTTTTAACGCAACATCATCGGGCCGGACGCCCATGGACATATTGAAAGCGAAAGGCAGGTCCGTTTTCCCGGAGGGGATGGGCATCATCTCTAATGGGACACGCTGGTGGACCACAAAGTATCCTGCGGCCGGCCCCCATACGATCGCGACGCCGACCTGTCCGCCGGCGACCGCATCGATAATCCGGTTCGGCGGATTCGTCGGGGAATAGAACGTGTCGAACCCGACCACATTATCGACGATTCCCCGCTTCGACAATTCGTGAACGGGCGGAGGGTTGTTGTAATCGTCGCCAAGCAGGTGCACGCCAATCTTGAGCTTTTTGAGAATCGGATCGTCCAGAGATTTGATCTGAAGACCTTTGCCTTTGGGGTAAACAAAAACATACGTCGATCGATAATAAGGTTTGGTGGTGCGAACCTGATCGTATCCTTCAGGTACGCCGATCACGATGTCGCAACGCTGCTCCTTTAACGTCGCGAACATCGTGTTTCGGATAAAACCTCTCCGCTGTCCCCACCAGATGTAGCTTGGAGTCGCACCGAATTCCTTCGCAACCAGGTCTGCGATCTTGTTTTCAAATCCCTCGAGCTGCCGGTTGGAAAACGGCAGATTCTCCGGATCGGCACACACGCGGAACTGCGCCTTCTGCTGTCCGGCAACAGTCCATGTGCCGGACAGACAGAAAGCAGCGAGGAACAAACCGGAAAAAATCAGGAGTTTTCTTTTGTCCATATTACGGGAGCGCGAATACCGTCAATACGCCACCCTTGTTACTGGTATCCGCCACGTCTGCAAAAGCGCCAAGCGCTCCCAGCGCCGCCGTAGGATCCTCCGCACCGATGTCGCCGGCCGCGCCGATACCGGCCCATCCACCGATGCCGGAGAGTACAGCGACATACTGCTTTCCATCGGGCCCCGAATACGTCATCGGATTGCCAATGATTCCAGAGGGCGTTTTGAACTTCCACAATTCCTTGCCTGATTTTGCATCAATCGCTTTAAGCCAACCCTCCATGGTTCCGTAGAAGACCACATCGCCCGCAGTGGCGAGGGCTCCTCCCCAGTTCGCCAGACTTTCCTTAATTCCCCATACCTTCTTCCCTGTTGTCGGGTCCCAGGCAATGAACTCGCCTCTGTTGCCGCCCGGGCCGGGATGGCTCACCACGATCGCGCCAACATACGGCTGGCCTGCCTGATACTTGACTTCTACTCCTTCATAGTCCATGCAGAGATTGTTCGTAGGGACATAGAAGAGACTGGTTCTCGGGGAGTAGGCGACTGGCTGCTGGTTTTTCCCTCCCATGGCGGACGGGCAGATGTCCTTTATGTTTTTCGCTGAGGTTGTCAGCTTCTCAGGATTCTCGATGGGCTTCCCCGTCTTCAAGTCGACGCCTTTCGCCCAGTTCACGTTGACGAAAGGTTCCGCCATGAGCAACTCACCCGTTACGCGATCCAGCGTGTAGGAGAATCCGTTGCGATCGAAGTTCACCAGAACTTTCCGCATTTGCCCCTTGATATTGATATCGACAAGCACATTCTCATTGATGCCGTCGTAATCCCAGCGATCGTGCGGAGTCTTCTGGTAAGCCCACTTCGCCTTTCCGGTATCCGGATCCCGCGCGAAAATCGTCATTGACCATTTGTTTTCGCCAGGCCTCTGATCGGGATTCCAGGTCCCAGGGTTTCCAGTGCCATAGTAGAGAAGGTTGAGTTCGGGATCATAGCTGTACCATCCCCAGGTGGTGCCACCGCCTCTCTTCCACTCGTCGCCCTTCCATGTTTCCACCGAGCCCGGAAAGCCGACTTCCGCTTCCGGCCCGGTACTGTACATGCGCCACACCTGCTTGCCGGTCTTCACGTCATTTGCCGTGACAAAACCGCGAACGCCAAACTCACCACCGCTGATGCCGGAGATGACTTTGTCTTTGATCACCATAGGTGCAGAGGTAATGGTCTCACCGGTCTTGTAATCACCCTGTTTGACTTTCCACACTTCCTTGCCGGTCTCTGCATCCAGTGCGACGGTATTCGTATCCAGTTGATTGAGAAAAATCCTGCCGTCGGCATATGCCAGGCCGCGATTCACGGTGTCGCAGCAGGCGACCGGAATGACCTGCGCGTCCTGCTTCGGAACGTACTTCCATTTGACCGGTGCTCCTTCCTTCGCCAGATCGAGGGCATACACGATATCGGGGAAAGGCGTGTGCACAAACATGACGCTTCCGATCACCAGCGGTCCACCTTCGTGTCCGCGGAGAACACCGGTTGAAAACGTCCATGCCGCCTTGAGGGTCTTGACGTTGTCGGTATTGATCGAATCCAAAGTGCTGTAACGGGTCGACGCGTAATCCTTGTTTGGCATCGTCCATTGCTTGTCATCCGACTTTGCCGAAGGTGAATTAACGGCTCCTTTAGTCGAATCGGTAGAGTTCGTGCAGGCGGTGATGAAAACCGACAGCATGAATGTGGTCACCATGAGCAGCAGGAATGGTCTCTTCATCTCATCGCTCCTTTATTTTTTATTCTTACCGTTCTTGGCCTTGGGCGGCACGTTCTGGCCCACCCAGTTGAGAATCACGTCCGCGATCTCGAGGTTATTTGGACCCAGCATCATCATGTGGGTCGTGCCGTTGAAGATCGGGTTTCCCAGTTCGTCGAGCTTGATGTACTCCGCCTTTGCGATTCCTTTGCCTTCCGCTCTCCTGGCGTTGATCGCGTCCACCGTGGTCTGACAAACGGCGCTCGAAGCGGTGTAGTCTCCCTTCAGAGCCATATAGGGGATGTTGTCGAAGTCTTCCGCCTTCAACCCGCTTTGCGGAAGAGCGCAGGAGCCTTCGATCGTAATCAATCCCTTGACCAGATCCAGATGTCCTCTCTCCTTCAAAATGCGGACCATGTGGTGTCCCATGATTCCCGACTGAGAGTGTGTCGCGACGATCGCGCCGCCGAGTTTCTCAACCAGTAAAGCCAGGTCCATTGGCGTCCAGGTTTCGGCCGGAGAAACGTTTGTCGGTGTGCAAGTGGCACAAGTGGACCCCGGCAGAGTCACCTCCGCGTTGGGGACCAGCTGTTTGTAATAGTCGAGCGCGTAGTAATTGGCGGGGCCCGTGGGCTTGGCCGCAATGGCGCCGGCGCGAGCGGCAATCTGAGAATCCACGGCCGCGAACGGGAATGCCGGTAAATAATCGTCCTTGTGAGTCGCGTCGTCGGTGGGCGGGTCGCCCGGATCGCCGTGACGGATCAGAGTGCCGGTAAGAATCGTCGAACCCACCGGCATGAGATGTCCGAACCATGCCGTCCAGGCGCCGTTGTCGGTAATTCTTCCGGGGTTCGGAATCAGGGCCGTTCCCTTCTGAACATCACCGCTCCGAATCAACATGGCTGCTTCATTCAGGACCGACTCGTCGAACCCCGAACGCCCGCGTCCCGCCTGATCGACGATGTAAGTGGAAATCCCCTGACGCACGAAATAGGGCGCCCAGCCTTCGCGTCCGTCCGGCGTCGACTCCAGGCACGCCGCCGTATGCGTGGAGCCGTGCACCATGATGACCGGTATCTTCTGTTTCTTGTTGGCCGGAATCTGGAACTGCACATACATCTGCCCGATGGTGATTTGGTTCGGAGTGCCCGCCGGATTGTTGGCCGGGGGGAGCGTCGCAAAATTTGTGACCTTTGGTACGCCGCCAATGAAAAAGCTGCCCTGGTCTTCGATAACCAGCGGCTTCTTCAGGAATTTCTTGTTGCCCTCCTGTGCGGAAGTGTTGGCCACCATCGTCCCGAGCAACACTGTGGAGAGCAGACACCAGACGATGTGCGGCATCAGACGAATTTCTCGCCTCATGGAATCCCCCCTTCAAAATTGTACAGTCTGGAAACTTTCGCAGCATTGTATGCCTATCGGGCAATTCGCGCGATATTCAATCTTCGGAATGAATCCAACCGGAGTACAATCCCAGCCAAATCCACGGGGGACACCATGATCAAGACACTGCTGCTCGCGGCGATCGTATGGTTGCAGGCTGCGCCACAAACGGGAGTGACTGTAAGCGGACAGGTCATTCGTGAAGACAAACAAACGAATCCCACCAATGCAAACCAGATTCGATTGACCGGACCCGCTACAAGTATTGTCACCATGGGCGGCGATGGCACATTCGAATTCAAGAACATCACACCCGGTACGTACCAGGCGGTTATCGGCCCTTTGGTCGCGATGCCGCCGGTGACAATCGTTGTCGGAAATACCGATATCACCGGTTACAAGCTTGTTGTCCCGATAGTCGTCAGTGTCCCGGGTACGCTCAGCGTTGAGAATGACGGATTGCGCCCACGATTCCCGCTGACCTTCACTCCGGCGACCGGCTCGCCCGTCATTGTGTCGGCAGGGCAAACATTCACGGCTCCGTTGCCAAAGGGTGAATATCGCGTCACGGCATCGGCGATTCCGGCCGGCTATACGCTGAAGTCCATGACTTCCGGTGCAATTGATCTTCGAGTGCAACCACTCCGGATTGCGGAAGGCGACTCACCGCGAATCGCCATTGAAATGAGTGTTGCTTCACCGCCACCGTGGGTCCGATTCAGCGGCAAGGTGACCGGCCAGGGTCCGGCAACAGGACTGTCATTGACGGGTGGCACGGTTGGGCAGCCGCTCACGACAACATTTGGCGCCGACGGTTCGTTTGAGTTTCCGAAAATGCTTCCGGGTACCTACACCGGACGCCTGTCTCCATTGACGACCGCCAACGTTTCGATGGTGATCAACGTTTCCATTGGCGATAAGGATTTGATCAACGCAGCCATCGCGGTTCCCTCAAATAAAGATGTCACAGGACGCGTCTCGGTTGAAGGCGGTGGTCCGTTACCTCGCCTGATCGCTCTTTCCGCGGCGTCTCCGGGATCAACCTCTCCGACAGGGACCACGAATCCTGCCCCGGGAACGATCACCGTCACATCGACCAATTCTTCAACCAGTGCGGCAGTCCAACCCGATGGCACATTCAAGTTTTCGCTGCCCACAGGGGACAGACAGATCAGTATGGTACCCAGTTCGATTCCGCCGGGTTACATCGTGAAATCGATGACCTACGGCTCCACGGATCTTCTGAAGAATCCGATTCGCATTGCCCCGGACGATTCGGCCTTGATCACCGTGATCTTCAACACGACCGGCGTGACTCTGTTGCAGGTAAGCGGAAAACTGATTGGCATGAACCCGTCGCTATTATCCGGAAACGTTTCGCTCGTGGGAGCCAGCAGCACGCTTCCTGCTCTCGAAACGTCGATCGGCGCGGATGGTTCATTTGTGTTTCCGAAAGTCATCGCCGGCACATATACAGCGCGACTCAACGCGCCGGGCATACCCACGACCGCAGCCGCATCGGTGGTCATCGTCGGCAACAAGGACATTTCCGGAGTCGAGATTTCAGTTCCACGTGATGTAAATGGACGCATTGTTGTGGAAGGCGATGGACCGGCTCCTCGCATAACTCTCCCATTGACCGCCACCGGTACAGGCACCGGAACCTCATCGATCAGCATTGCTCCGCAGATCGACGGATCTTTCCGCGCGTCGCTGCCGCTCGGCGAACGCAGAGTCGGTAAGCCATCGGGCTTACCGGCCGGTTACAGCATCAAATCCATCAAATATGGAACCACCGATCTGCTAACGGACCCGTTGAAGATTACTGAAGCAGACTCTGCCGAACTGACGATCGTCCTGGGAACTTCAACGCCAGTGCCATGGGTGAGCGTCAGTGGCAAAGTGAATGGCCTGACAAATCCACTGGGAGTTCGCCTGGTTCTGACCGGAACGCCTCTCGGTTCACCGCTTGAAGCACCGCTCGGCGCGGATGGTTCATTCTCATTTTCCAGGATTCTTCCAGGTTCCTACCTCGCCCGCGTCAGTCTCAGTGTACTTCAGCAAATATCGGCGCCGCTGTCCGTTACAAACAAGGACGTGACCGGTTTTGCAATATCGGTGCCTCCGGGATATGCGATTGCCGGACAGGTGCTGGTCGAAGGGGCACCGGTGGGGTTTGCGTCGCCGGTCGTCGTTTTGGAAGCCAGGAGCTCGACAGGAGCAATCACTGCGAGCACGGGTTCCTCTGTCGGAAAGCCGTTTCTCTTCCGGCTCGAGCCGGGCAGCTACGACATTTCGACTCGAACAGTGCCTGCGGGTTATCAGGTGAAATCCGTCATCTACGGAACCACCGATCTGATGAAGGAACCATTGAAAATCGACGGACCGATCCCGTGGGAGATCATCGTCAGACTGACTCGGTGAGACGAATCAGCGAATCTCTAGTGCCAATAACGTCCTGGCCACTGATGGGGCAAATCCAGGATTCGACCCAACACACTGTTCGCATGCGGAATAAAGCGAATCAGAAAACTCGAGTCGCCGGTTGGCAGAGCAAACAGGTTTGAAGAGTAACTATTCCACGAAGTGTCGAGATAGTCTTCGACATTGGAAACATAAAACACCGACAGCACGGCGCCGTGGTCCTTCAGATATTTCGCTATGGCGTTGATCGTCTTCGGACCCGCGAAATCCGCAACCAGCGGCACGATCAGGTTCTTTTGCTGCATCTCGCGAATACGCTGATAGCTTGCTTCGGAATTCAGGTACGCCCAGTTTTTTCCCCGCCTGTCGGTTGCAACCATTAAATTGTAATAACTCGGAACCTCGCTGTTGGGACTCGAACTCGCATAGGCGTAGTCCATGCGCGGGCCGCCGCGGAAAAACACGTTAAAGACGTATTCGATTTTCTGTTCATCGTCTCCCACCGGACTGTATTCGTGAAACTTGATCAGCCGTTCCTTGATGGCTGCGAGGGTCTGGGTATACAGCTGAGGATCCGCACGAACAGAGTCGTACGCTTTGAACAGAGCTTCCGCATCCGATGCCGCCGTCAGTCCGGCAGGGCGCTTCCGCGAAAATAGTTTCGAAACGAAATCCGCGCGGTCCGGCGCGATTTCGAACAGAGCCTTGTACATCAACAACTCCACCAGGTTCTGTCGGCGGATATCGAGAATGAAAGCGATCTTGGGTTGAATGACATCGATATAGGTGAAGTTCTGTTCGGCTGCGACGCCGAGATAAGCGCCGCCCGGCTTAGTGACTCGCTGGAGTTCCGGAAGGATGTCCTGATAGGAAATTTCGTTCGAAACGAAATTCTCAAATTGGAAACTGCCGCCCGGCTCGGAAAAGTCCGTGACCATGCGCCAGAATTCCACGTCCGAATACTTCGCCGGCAGAGTATCCGCCGCCTTCGAAGGCGACAGGCCAATCCATAACACGCCGATTGCGACGGCCAGCAGCAGGATCTTCCGCATGGCGAACCCCCCAGTGAAAAGTGGTTAGAAATTAGCCGCACTGGGCAGCAGGGTCAACGAAAAACCATGCGGTGGACGGAATTCGAGAGTACGATCTCGCACGAACGGACAAAACCATGACTGAATACGACTCGAGATTTCTCGGCATCGAATTACCGCTGCCGAAATTTTCGCCCGCGCGCGTTGGCGATATCCTTCAGCTGGGATCTCTGGCTGCAGGCGGGCTGGCCACCTACCCCAATTACGCGGTAACCACGGACAAAAAGCATCGAGCTCCCGCTTTTGCCGTGCTGCACATCGACCAGAAAAAGTTTCAGAAAACGACGCGCAGCGACAATTGGCAGATCGACACCCGCGTCGGCGCGGAATGGCAACTGGACAATTCCTACTACGCGAACAATCCCTGGGACAAAGGTCATATGGCGGACCGCGAGAGCGCCGGATGGGGCAGTTCGCTTCGCGAGGCGCAGGTAGCTGCGGACGAGACGTTTTTTTATTCCAACGCCTGTCTGCAGCACATGAACCTGAACCAGGATGAATGGCTTGCCCTCGAGCAGTGGATCATGGAACTGAAGCTGGTGAAGAACGGCCGGGTCACCGTCTTTACCGGGCCGGTTTTTGGGGACACTCCGCGCATCGTCACCCCGACAGGACGCCCGTCCGCGATTGTGCCGGTCGGCTTCTTCAAGGTAATTTGCTACATCAACAAGACCACGAGTCAACTGGATGTCCGCGCGTTCGTGGTTTATCAGGACAAGGACGCACTGAAAGATCTCCAGGGACGAAAGACCTTCAACTTCGCAAATTATCAGGTGACGATTACGGAAATCGAGCGGCTGACCGGCTTGCTGTTTCCCAACGAGGTTTACGAAAGAAATCCCCTGCTGTTTCACGAGAACGCGGACGCCGGAACCCGACTGAACATCCGGAGCTTTCCCGAACGCATCGATATCAACCAGCCCTCGGATATTGTTCACCACGACACGCGCCGCATCGTCGTCGCTGACGACAACGTCGAAGTCTACATCGCAGCGGCGCTCGTCCGGCCGATCGATGGACCTAAAGATGAATGGGTGGCGCTGGCAAATTATGAAAACACTCTGATGGACGTGAAGGAATGGACACTCACCGACAAGGCCGGTCATGTTCTGAAGCTAACGGGCGTCATTGAACCCGGTGGCAGCATGGTTCTGCGCGGAGCGCAACTGCGTCCGGTAACGCTGCCCGACAATGGCGGAGTGATCACTCTGTTCAACGCCGCGGGAGAACGGATTGACCTCGCGGACTACACGAAGAAAGACATCGACGCACTGCGGCGAGCCAAACCGAACCGGAATTTACCGCTGAACTTCCATACCTATCGCACGCCACTGCGACCGGATGCGTAGTCCACGACTACAAACTAAAACGTGAATCGAAGAGTTCCCTGAAACGTGCGGGATCCCGTAACCGTCGTGATCTGTCCGAACGTCGCGCCGTTGATGTTCAGATTGGGATTGCCCAACAGCGGATGATTCAGGACATTCTTCGCATCCACGCGGATTTGAGCGCTCTTGCTCTCGGTGACTCTCACCGTCTTGCTGGCGCTCGCATCGAAGCCGATCGTGCCCGGCCCGTAGAACGCGCCGGGGCCGCGGTTTCCAAGCTTTCCGGGCTGCGAATTCACCACAAGAAAGTTTCCTGCCGCATCCGCCAGCGCATTGTTGGAGCAGGAACCAGAGGTGGTCTGTAGCGACGTGACAGCGGCGCACTGGGGATCGTCCGGAAATGTGAAGGTGCCGACCGGGAACCAGATGGGGAAGGCGGTGCCGGCGTTCTTGATTCCATGCCCCGACTTCAGTGCAGCCAGCGATCCCACGACATCCGGCTGGCCCCCTCCTCCAATATAGGTATTCGTGCCCGTGATATCCAAGGGACTTCCGGAAATCAGGTTGAGGATAACGCTGACGTCCCATCGTTCAACGAGGCGCGCCAGGGTTCCGGTGCTGTTGGCGAGAAGCAACTTGTTCGGCCCTACCGGCAACTCGAAAGTGCCGTTGAGCCGGAAATCGTGTTTGTGACTGGTACTCTGCAGGCTCCTGTCCAAACCTCGGTCCAGTACATTCAGCCATGTGGTCGTGCCGCCGGCGGTGTTGGAAGCGATGCCGCGCTGAAACGAATATGTCGACTGAAAATTAACACCCTGGATCGGCCGGAATGTCACCTGGCTTTGCAGCGAGTGATAGATGGAATTATTTGGATTCGTCTGCAAGTTAACGTTTAGAAACTGCGGATTGTTCGTGATGAAGTTGGGAGGCAACCCACCGTTCTGGAGCAGACCGCCGGCCCCGAAAGCCGGGACCAGCGTCGATGTATTCAGTAAACTCGCAACGGCGGCAAAGTTGCCATTGGCGATATTGGTCCTGAAATTTGTATTTCCGCGCAGAGCCGCCGATCCGGTCAACGTAGTCCCATTAACCACGCCCTGCCCCTGGGAAGGGCTTAATGGAGTGCAGCCGGTAGGGGGGCAGGGGTTGATAATCAGTCCCAGCAGCATCTGATTGATCAGCGGCGCATCACCACCAGCGCGCGTGATATTGAGCGCGTCGAGCAATCCATTGTTGAAGTAGTTCACCTGGTTCAGGTTGACGCTGCCGAAAAGCTTGACGCCTCGGGTTGCAACCCAGCGAACGTCGACGGTCAGGTTGGGCAACACCGTTCGCGTCACCGACACATTGAAGTTCTGAATATATGGAGTCACATAATTTGTATCGTATGGGGCAATGGACTGGTTCCGCTGGTTGAGGGGAATGGGCTGAAGCGGAGTGTTGACCACTCCGGCGGGTATAACCAGGTTCGCCAGATTGGTGAAGCCTGAAGGCGTCACGTTTTGCGCATCGTTGATGCCGGGCATCATGGACACGTTGGTGTCGAGATCGAACGGCGAGACACCGGACTGAAAGCTGATGCCATAGCCGCCTCGCAGCGTGGTTCTATCCTTGCCGAACCATGGCATCGACCAGCTGAAGCCCACGTTCGGGCCAACGTTATTCCAATCGTCCTTGTAGAGCTTTTCATTGGGATGGGAAGAATTCACGCCGACGAATTCCACCGTTGTCAAATCGCCTTTCTGGGGTCCGAAGGTTCCCCAGTCCGCAAAACCGGTGCCGGTATAACCAAATCCACCGGCCGTGCCGCCGTGAACCACGGACGCCATCAGGCCATTTTTCTCCCATGGCACCCCGTAATGCTCCCAGCGCACACCGAGGTTGAGAGTCAGTGAAGGCCGGATTTTCCAGTCATCCTTGAAGAAAACACTCTGTTCGTTGTGGTCGTACTCGCGTTCCTTGTAATAGCCATTGGGGTCAGCGTAGCTCAGATATCGGTCCGTCTGTTTCGCGTTCTGGAGGATGAACGCCTGCGCAACCGTGGCAATCGAGCCGTTCAATGAAAGCAACAGGCTTTGCGCACCGCCAAGAGTGCCAGTACCAGGATTTGTTCCTGCTGCAGCGGTGCCGACGAGACCCAAGGCCGTCGTGATGCCTTGCACTGCCACGTTTCCGGCGCCGCCGGCGACATGTGGGATACCGTTTAGAGAGTTGAAGCCCTCGGCCCTTACCGCCCGGAACTCAACGCCGCCTTTGTAAGCATGTTTACCCTTCGCCCAACTCAGTGTGTCGGCATACGAATACAATGGGCCATTATTGACATTGGTGTTCAGGCCGGGATTGAGCAAGTTGGAGCTGTAGTTCAACGGCGCGCCGATGATCGGGATTCCATTGACGTTCGGCAGGTAAGCGAACACTGCGTCTTTGGTGGCCGGGTCATCGTACGGGTAGTACGTCGCAGACTTTGTCCGCTGAAACCCGAATCGGAATTCGTTGACTATCGTTGAAGACAGCGTGGATGTGTACGACAGAGTGATCACCCGGGGTGTCCGCGTCGTCGAAGGAGTCCAGCCATTGGGATATACCGAAGGACTCGTCGTGGAATGGCGGCGCTCATCGCTGAAGCCCAGCGTCAGTTTGTTGCTGGGATTGAGATTTTCGTCGATCTTCACATTGATCTGCTTCCGGTTGACGTCGCTCTCCAGACCCTGCTGTCCTCCAATAATGCTGTCCCCCTTCTTGACCCAGCGGAACTGCGCCTGATTCAATCCATCGCCTCCACCGAAGTAATTCGGCAGAGGCATGCTGTCGATCACCCGTTGAACGTATCCTGTCGGGTCCATCCCCGGGCGGTTGGGATCGCGGCCAAACACACTAATGGTCTGCATCGCACCTATGGTCAACAAAGGGCAGGCCGCTTGAAGGCTGCTTTGTGAAACGGGATTGCCCAGCACATCGACTACAGGCGCCACCGGCGTGTTGCCCATGCAGTTCACGGTGGAATCGGAGTTACCATTCGTGATTCCGGGGAAAAACCGGAAATTGCCCTTGCGTGCTTCAGCAGTCAACACCGTCGCGGTCTGAAGCGAACGGGAGTTCATCGTCTGACCTTCGTAAAGCACAAAAAAGAACGTTTTGTTCTTCACGATCGGCCCACCGTAACTTACCGAGTATTGCTGCTGGTTGTACCAGTTCGGTTTGGCTCCGGTCTTGTTGTTGCTCCAGGTATTGGCATTGAGAGTGGAATTCTGGACATTCCAAAACGCGCTGCCGGTGAACTTGTTGGTCCCCGATTTCGTGAGAATCTTCACCTGACCGGAACCGCGTCCCGTCTCGGCATCCACCGGCGCGACGATGAGACGGATTTCCTCAACCAGGTCGGGATTGATGTGCGTCGCGGAACTGACGCCGAGATTGTAGCGATTGTCCTGGACGCTGATGCCATCCATCGTCGTATTCACCGACATGATCGGCAACCCGGCAAGTGTGGCAGAGGCGGCTGACGCCGAGTTGTTCAGAATGGCAGGCTGGGTATAGCCACTCATGATGTTGATCAGGTCGAGAACATTGTTCCCCACCAGAGGAAGGTCGCGCACTTTGCTCGCGGAAAGCACATTCCCGATCGACGCGCCCGATGTGGCCAGCAGTGAGTCGACAGCGTCGCTCACATCGACTGTGGTCGAAGCGGTCTCGCCCACCTGCAGGACAAAATTTTGCCGCACCTGCTGCGCGCTGCCCAGTTCCAGATCCTTGTAGACCTTGGTTCGGAAGCCGGCCAGCTCGGCGCTCACGGTATACGACTTCCCGGGCTGCAGACTGGCAAAGGTATACACGCCGCTTTCGTTCGCCTTTGTCGTCGTGACGACTCCCGTGTCGGTGTTCGTCGCTTTCACCAATGCGCCCGTGATCACCGCCTGAGTGCTGTCTTGAACGGTACCGCTCAAGCTCGCGTTGGTGGATTGAGCAAACGCATTCCCGAAGATCAACAGACACAACACAACCGTCGAACCGAATAGAAGTTTTCTCACGGCCTACGCCCCCCTTTATGCAGCGAAAACCAATCCGCAGACGAATTCGGCGAATCTGGAAATTATGGTGGGCATCATATCAACGGCGTCGAGGTTGTCAATCTTCAAGCAGTGGAAGGGTAGTGGATCCGTAGCAATCGCCCCTCCTGGACAGGAGGGGTGATCACTCCG
>Ga0209488_10001699_pt1 | contig 18679 bp, 19 predicted proteins | sample Rivendell_Oct201_8_FD_188349 | JGI IMG/M metagenome (GOLD analysis project Ga0209488, IMG submission 188349) | Vadose zone soil microbial communities from the Eel River Critical Zone Observatory, Northern California, USA -... | ecosystem: Environmental > Terrestrial > Soil > Vadose zone >...
TCGATTCCGAAAGTACCCTGCAGCTTCACTTTTTCGAGAAACCGTTCCTTGCCCGGAGGTATTTCGACCTTTGCCTTCAGCCCTACCGGTCCCGACATCGGCGCCCGGGGAGCCTTCACAAACAATCCCATGACGTCTTCGATTCGTCCCTGCTGTACTTTCAAATCAATCAATGCAGTCTTGCCCTTTCGCCCAGCAATTCCCGCGATGCTTCCCTGAGCCACGACCTGTGTTTTTGAGAAGTGCGCATCTACACGCTTCAAGTAGGTATCGCCGTGAGTTCCATCCACGTAGGCATTGAACTCAGTCATCAGGTGTACCGGATGGTGACCTGATCTGACTTCGAAGTCAGGTGTGTCTGTGGAACCACTGATGTCGATGTGCTTCAGCACGCCACCGAACTTTCCTTGCGATGAAAGGATTCCGCCGATACCGTGATACACATTCAGATCGGCATGCTCGAACGTGTACTCGCCCGATATCGGCGTCTCTCCGGCATTGCCGCGTCTCCAAGGGCCGAAGTCTCCTGCCGTTTCGACCTCGCCAGGGGGTTCAGGGTTGTGAACCTTGAGCCGATATCGCATGGGGCCCTTCGAGTTCACATGGCGCAAAGTCGCTTCATGAACATCAAAGCGCAATCCTGGTTTCTGCGGATCGCGTGACCCGAACTCAACCACCGTCCCACTCGCGACAAGTTCGTCGATAACGATCTTCGAGGCCTGAGTATGAAAGCTCGCACCCGTGCCGAATGGCGGAATAAAAATGTGCATGCCTTCCGCCCTCATTAATGGCACATGCTGGGTGAGGATTCCAAGATAACTTCCGCGGATGATCAGCCTTTCAATGGTAATCAGGGGTCGTGCGCCAGCCTCGCCGTGATGAAAGGCCAGACTCTCGATGACGCAACCGGGGGAAGGGAAGTACGTTCTGTGAAAACTGCGGATCGAGATGCTGCTGTCGCTGGCCTCCTTCAAATCCTGCAGCACTGGACCTTGCTCGAAGGGCCAAAGATGGGTTCGCAATACTACTGCGGCTCCTATCAATAGTGCTGCAATTGAAATTGCGACGATCTTCAGAGGGCGCGTGAAGCGAGGCTTCGACGTCCGGCCACCTTCCGGAGCCTTTCCTGTTAGCGCTGCGGAAGACATGAACTTTGGAGTCCGATTCAATACTCGGAGTTGCTGCGGAAAACTCCTACACCCAACCCGGGATCCAAAAGAAAAGCCCTGCTCTCGCAAGCAGGGCTTTTAATCTTCGGCCAAGTAATAATTCTACGGCAATTTACGCGGGCCGGCTGGTTTTTCGAAAATTTTCCCACCATACCTTGGGATCGTCCGGACGGTTAAGCATCTTCGACAATTCCTGCTTAATCTCCCGCAGGCGATTGGTTCGCAACTCAAGAGCGGACTTATCGATCGGCGTGTGCTCGCCCTTTTCCGAAAAACGAGCATTCATTTTTCGCAGATCGGTGATTTCCTGGCGAAGGCTGGAGAGGTGTTCCGTGATATAAGGCATCACCTTGATGATACGCCCTTCTTCGGGTCCCCGTCGCTTTATTTATCGCTGTGTCTGAGAGTGAACAGACTCTTTTAGAGAGCCGACGGCGGCTGAATGGGGCACTTAAACATCATGAAGGGCAGGCCACCCCACCGAAGAGTGGCCCACCCGCTCGACGTTCTTCGAACCTGTCCGATCTTACTCCGGACTCGTGCCGCCGGGATCGGTGAGGGGGTTGGGGTCGACGGTCACGACTACGTTGTAAAAAGTGTTCGGCGTGATGGTGTCAGTGGTCGGGCCGCCGGTGTAAACGCCGTAGTAGGATTCGTTCACCGTGTTCTTGGTGACGGTGTTTCCTCCTCCAAAACTGAGATCGGCGACGCCGTAAGTCGTGTGGGCGACGGTGTTGGATTGCACGAGTGTGTTAGTTGTCGAGCCCACAACGTACAGGGCAATGTAGGTGTCATTCAGTTTGTTGGCATTCACGTTCGTGCCCAGAGTGCTACCCGGTAAGTAGACACCGTAACCGGCGCCAGCGTTGGCGACAGTATTTTTCGTCACGGTCGCGTTACTCGAGTCAAGCCAGACGCCGACGGAAGTGGTGAATCCAACGCTGGGACCCAGGTTGGATATGGTGTTACCGGTAACGGTGTTGGCTGCTGTGCTGGTGGATACCACGATGCCGTTCAGGGCATTTTGAATGTTGTTGTTGGAGATATTGACCTGGCCTCCTCTTGAACCGATGGGCGTGATGTCAATGTCGTGAACTTCGTTGTTGCTGATGGTGACGTAGGAGTTGTCGATCTCGATGCCGTCGGTCCAAGTGCAGGTGTCGAGCTCGTTGCGAACCACAACATTCTGAATCTTTCCGGCGGAGCTTCCATCCACCGGCGTGCCCACGAAGTAATACTCCATGCCGAAGACACGGGCAGCACCGCTTACGCATCCCGCTCCCGTGCCATCGATGGTCAGGTTGCTTATCGTGACCAGGACGGTGTTTTCCACCAGCAACTGCACCGCGACCGGCCCCAGCGTCGAGTGAGTGCCGTTCGCAACCAATCCGGCCGAAGGAACCGTGATAACGGCGGCATCGCCGGTGCCATCGGTCACGCCGCTAAGAGTTAAGGGTTGGGTGATGACGACCTGCTCGGGATACGTCCCCGGGCAAACGTAAACGTTGCTACCCGCGGCCACACTACTCACCGCCGACTGAATGGTCGAGAAGTGTACCTTGCCGGGCAAGCAAGTGGAAGGGCCTACGACATAGGTTGTGGTTGCCAACGCCCATGGCGTGCCTACTGCAATCAATAACGCGATTACCGCAATGCGCAAAGTTCTTACTGACATAGCACCGCCTCCTCTTCAATTTTTTGTGCATGGGAAACAGATGGCTCTCGCGACCCGGCGCTTTTCGCGATCGACACGAACGCGGGCCACAGAGGTTATGACCGATTTGGGTTGAGGTTGCGTGCCTGGCTCGGTCGGACGCCATTTGCCGTCACGTGCACCGACTCGTGCCACGGTCTGACCTGGGAAGTTCTCTTTCGCTGGAGAACGCGAATCAGTATACGCGTGTGGTTCCCGCATTCAACCATATTCTGGAGCAGAAGGTGCCCCCATCCTAGCAACGCGCTTTCTGCGACGCTGGGGTGGGGATTTTGACTCTTTGCCATCTGAATATGGGCACGAAAAATTTTGCCTAAGCGACGGAGAGCGAACAGATTTTTCTTAGGGAGCGGAATTGCGGCTCGTGCGACGTGTGCTGGGATTTTCTCAGAGTTTTTGCGTAATGAGTCCGGTGATCATCGTCAAGCTACCTGGTCCCCATCTCCGGGCAGCCCCTTCTTAGGCGGATGCTCGGGCGAAGCAGGGTTCAATGCTGACGCTGCTCGCTTGTCTAGGCCCGCGAATAAGGGAGACATGAAGTTCAACGGCGTCATAAATTGCGCACCCTGGAAATTCTTCATCAGCTCGTTAAGTCCTACTGTGTCCTTTCCGAGCACCTGAGCCAGTTTCTCCAGCCTGATCTTGTAAGCTTCCGCTTCGCGTTCGCTGCTAATCGGAGCCAGGAAGGCTTTGCGGGTGTCGTTGATAGCGTCCTGAATTTCTTTTGGCAGACGGATGTGCTGCACCTCTAAACGCTCCACCTCGATGCCATAGCTTCGGGCTTTATCTCTGATCATCGTTAGCGCCCCGTCCATGGCTGGCTCGAACAGTTTTCCCATCACTGCGGACTGCTGAGGCCGACCGTTCTCGCCTATGTCCTGCAGAAACTGAGTGGCCTGTGCCGAAACCACATCAGCGACGCTGAGCTGATTGATTTGGGAGCGGACAGCGGATTCAGTGAGTGCACAAATCCAACGCTTGACCGATCTGTCAACTGCCGCGACATCGAGCAAGCGATCACGGCTTGCTATGCCCTTGTCAGACTCCGGTGTATCCGTTGAAATGCGGAACGCATATGTCCGCGCGTCGCTGATCTTCCACCACACTGCAACTTTGATGCCAAGAGGTTGTGCCTCGCGGGTCAACACCCGTTCGTCTTCCCAATTGAGCATATCCGTTCGTAGAGAAATCGGACCCACGCCCTCTTCCCCGCGAATGGGAAAAATCGTCCGCATGCCACCTTCCAGATCACCTATGTCTTCGAACTTCTTATTCCTCTGAAATACGAACGTCTCGCCAGGATTCCATAGCATGAGCCTACCGGCACCGAACCAGACACGAATGTTCTGTTGGCCTGACTTGAACGCCTCCGACCGTGGTCGCCAGTAACCGCGCCACAGCACCATGAAAACGGCCAAGACAAGGAAAACAAGAAGCATTAGTGTTCGGGTGAAATCAATCGAGTCCAAGGAGTCTCCTCCACAATAGTGGCGATTACTGGGTACGCAGGCACGACAGTCAACGCCGCAGCGAAACCGAGATTAAGTTTCTAAGGGGCCCAAGGGTCGGGGAAGGATAAACGAATCCAGAGGACTTTATACGGGAAGTTAATGGGTGTCAACAAATTGCGAACACGGGTAGCGTGGCTCTTTACTCACCGCTGATAGCTGACAGCTGTCCTTACTTCGCTTGAACCGATGCCTTGGGTGCAGGCGCACCCCGTAGCAACCCCTCCGTGCTCAGGTCCTCGTCCAGGTCGGGCCAATGAATCCCGTATCCTCCGCCGGCAATCTTCCAATTCCGGCGCTGAGCAGAGGTGGCGTTAAGCAGGCGCGGATACCACACCAGGGGCACCGTGATGACGCGGCCATCCCGCAGACTCACGCTTAGGGCGTCGTCCGTGGACTGCACGTCTAGCACACGTTCATCTGCCGCCGACGCCGAAAAACTCATTCCACGCCTCCTGGAATTCTGCACGGTGCTCTGTCACAAGCGATTGTATCGTGCGGAGTTCGTTCGCGCGAAACCCAAAATTATTCGCCAGTTGTACCGGTTCCAGCCAGAACTTAGCCGACGACTCGTCGCGATCGATATGGATGTGAGGCGGTTCGTTTGGCTCGTGACTGTAAAAATAAAAACGATAAGGGCCGGACCGGAGCACAGTCGGCATGCAGAGATTCTAGCAAACTCACATGGAATATCGGGTTAGCGCATGAACTGTTGAAATGCATTGCTGCAGGCAAAAAGAGCCCCGCTCTTGCGAACGGGGCCTTGATTTTGCGCCCAAGGCGCGTCTGCCTGGACGGCTGAGATCCTTCGCGCACAAAACGCGCTCAGGATGACGGCAGCGGGCTCGGACGCCCGCTAAACGCCGTCAGTACATGTCGCCCATGCCGCCGCCACCGCCGTGACCGCCGCCGGCTGGAGCTCCCTTTTTCTCTTCTGGGATTTCCGCTACCAGCGCTTCGGTGGTGAGCATCAACGAGGCGATGGAGCCTGCGTTGGTGAGGGCGGTGCGCACGACCTTCGTGGGATCGAGCACTCCGGCCTTGACCAGATCTTCGTAGTCGCCGGTAAGGGCGTTGTAGCCGAAGTTCGGGTCCTTCGAGTCATTGACCTTACCCAGAACGATTGCGCCTTCTTCGCCGGCATTCTCGGCGATCTGGCGCAGCGGCTCTACAAGGGCACGCTTCACGATGTTGACACCGATCTGCTCGTCACCTTCGACCTTCAGCTTGTCGAGTGCGGAGACGCAGCGGCTCAGAGCCACTCCGCCGCCGGGGACAATGCCTTCTTCCACGGCTGCGCGGGTTGCATGCATGGCATCTTCAACACGGGCTTTCTTCTCTTTCATTTCGGTTTCGGTTGCGGCGCCGACTTTGATCACGGCCACGCCACCGACCAGCTTCGCCAACCGCTCCTGCAGCTTCTCGCGGTCGTAGTCGCTGGTAGTCTTATCGATCTGGCTGCGAATTTCTTTTACGCGGCCTTCGATCTCGGAGTGCTTGCCCTTGCCTTCGACCAGCGTGGTGTTGTCCTTGTCCACGGTGATCTTCTTGACCTGGCCCAGATCGCTGATCTGCACGTTCTCGAGTTTAATGCCCAGGTCTTCCGTGATGGCCTTGCCGCCGGTCAGGATAGCGATATCCTGCAGCATAGCCTTGCGCCGGTCGCCGAAGCCAGGAGCCTTGACGGCCGCGACTTGCAGCGTGCCACGCAGTTTGTTGACGACGAGAGTAGCGAGCGCTTCGCCTTCAACATCTTCCGCGATGATGAGCAACGGCTTGCCGCTCTTGGCAATCTGCTCGAGCAAAGGAAGCAGGTCTTTCATCGAGCTGATCTTCTTTTCGTTGATCAGGACGTAGGCGTTCTCGAGTGCCACTTCCATGCGCTCGGGATCGGTGACGAAATACGGGGAGAGGTAGCCGCGGTCGAACTGCATGCCTTCAACCACTTCGAGTTGAGTCTCGAGAGTCTTGGCTTCTTCCACGGTGATCACGCCGTCTTTTCCGACTTTGTTCATGGCCTCGGCAATGATCTTGCCGATGGTCTCGTCATTGTTCGCGCTGATCGTTCCAACTTGAGCGATCATCGCTCCGGTGACGGGCTTGGACAGCTTGTCGAGTTCGCCTTTTTCGCGGTTGCCTTCTTTGTCGAGCCGGCCACAGATGGCGATGACAGCCTTCTCGATGCCGCGCTTCATAGCCATGGGGTTCGCTCCGGCGGCAACGGTCTTGACGCCTTCGCGGTAAATTGCCTGGGCAAGAACGGTGGCGGTGGTGGTGCCGTCGCCGGCAACATCGGAAGTCTTGGAAGCGACTTCACGAACCATCTGTGCGCCCATGTTCTCCAGGCTGTCCTTCAGTTCAATTTCCTTTGCGACGGTGACGCCGTCCTTGGTGATGGTCGGCGATCCGAATTTCTTTTCGATGACTACGTTGCGGCCCTTGGGGCCGAGGGTGACCTTCACGGCGTCGGCCAGAAGGTTGACACCGCGGAGGATCGCCTGTCGCGACTCTTCTCCGTGTACGATTTGTTTTGCCATTGCTTTATTCTCCTAATCTAGTGTGAATGCTGTGCAGGCAGTGCCTGCGAGAATTGCTTTTGCGGCTTCCGGCGCTCGGCTTCCGGAAAACGCCTACGTGGCTCGCGGCTGTACGGAGTTCCCGGAAGCCGGGAGCCGGATAGCGGAAGCCCTTTATCTCCTCGAGCTGGCAAGTTCTTTCTTGGACGGGCTGGCAGCGCCAGTCAGAACGCCGAGGACTTCGTCTTCCTTCATGATGATGAAGTCTTCGCCATCAATCTTGATTTCAGTGCCTGAATATTTTCCGAAGAGGATGCGGTCGCCTTCCTTTACAGCCAGAGGGAAGGTCTTGCCTTCGTCGTTGGTCCGACCCTTGCCGGTAGAGATGACTTCGCCCTCCTGGGGCTTGTCCTTGGCTGAGTCGGGAATGATGATGCCGCCACGAGTGGTAGAAGCTTCCTCCACACGCCGTACGAGAATGCGGTCATGGAGCGGGGCAAATTTCGCCATGGTTTGGTACTCCTTTCAGTTTCGTGAAGCGTTGATTGTTGGGTAAATAGCTGAAATGATTCGGGTAACGTGAGGCTGTTAGCAATTAAACCCCACGAGTGCTAATTATAGGGACGTGAGTGAGTTGTTGTCAAGCCGAGCAAAACGCTCTGACAGAGCGCAATGGAGACTGGGTGTGCAACGTGGGCCTGCTCTACTTATTCCAGACGGCGCTTTAGACGGCAGAGGAACACCGGGCCGTCCAGGTGTTCCCCGGCTGAAGCAAGGTGGATTGAGCTATTCTTCGTGGTCGAGCGGCTTGCCGTCGGGACCGACCTGGATTTCTGACTTCTTGCCATTTGTTTGCACGACGGTCTCGTAAGCTACCAGTTTGTCGTGCTTGGTGAGGCTCTCGACCTTGCCCAGTTTGCCTTTTCCGGCCTTCGCCTGCAGACCCTCTTTGACTGCGGCGGGAAGGGAATCCAACGCCACTTCCTCCTCGACTTCGGCGATTCCGCCAGTGGCGTCGATCAGGACATCCTTGCTGTGGCCGTTGACCATCATTTCAGCTTCGTAGAATGTCTTACCGTTCTCTTTTTCCTGGGAGAAGCCGCGAATAGTGGCACCTTCGCTCTGAGCAGCCACGGTTTTTTCGACCGCAGGAGGCAGATCAGAGCGCTTGATCTTCTTCTCTTGCGAAACGGCCAAGGTTGCGCAAAGTAGCACAGCGGCAATCGCGAGCGCGCATTCTCTGGATGCTTTCATTCGTGGTCCCTCCAAAAAAAGCGGAGCAGGAGAAGGATTTCCCCGCAATCTTTGCAACAAGAATTACACACTCTGCCTGAAGATCACATTAAGAGCTGACTTCCGCCCAGAAATGCCAAAGCCTCCTCAAACCCGACCGTGAATCTCGAGAACAGGTGACAGCGGAGCCCACCGCTGCATAGAATGACTTTCTATGAGAAAGGTCACAGCAGTGGGTGTCTTGCTGGCCGCTCTGGTGATCGCGATCACCACCGCGGCGCAGCGGGATCTCGATGAACCCACTGCGGTCGTGAATTTCCTGGTCCTCAAGCAGGACAATGGGAAACCGGTCCGCAGTGCGGCGGTGATCATGCATCCGGTAAGCCCGAGCGGAAAACAAGGGCGTGGAGGGCTCGAGTTGAAGACGGATCCAGAAGGGAGGTCGAGTACCGAGGGTATTCCGTACGGGAAGCTGCGCGTGCAGGTTTTGGCGCAGGGTTTTCAGACATACGGAGAAGATTTCGAGGTCAATCAGGCCAAGATGGAAATCACCATCAAGTTGAAGCGTCCGCAAGGGCAGTACTCGATCTACGAAGATCACGCGAAAGAATCGAGTCCAAAGCAGAATGCGCCGCCGGCCGATAAGTAAACATTAAAAGCCGGCCGAAGCGTGGAACTCCAAGTTTAAGAACCTGACCCCAGAATATGAACTATTTACTGAAAACCGAGCCTTCCACATATTCCTTCGCTGACTTGGAGCGGGAAAAGACCACAACCTGGGATGGAGTTTCGAATCCGGTCGCACTCAAACATCTGCGCGCGATGAAGCCTGGGGATCGGCTGATTATTTATCACACCGGCGACGAGAAGAGCGCAGTCGGAACTGCCACGGCGGTATCGATCGACACGAGTGAGGCGAAGAATCCGCAAATAAAAATCAAGTTCGGGCGAGCGATTGCCCGGCCAGTAACGTTGGCCGAAGTCAAAAGCAGCAAAGTATTTGCCGACTCGCCGCTGGTGCGGCAAGGCAGATTGAGCGTGGTGCCGCTGACCGATCCGCAGTACAAGTTTCTGACCGGCGAATGAGGACCTGACAAAGTCGTTGGCCGTTGGTCGTTCGCTAATCGTCATTGCTGCTGGCTTTTGGTTTTGCCAACGACCTACGACTACCGACAACGACGTTCAACTCGTGGCCTATGACACCTTGGCATCCCCGCGAATCAACGCGGAATCCAGGAAAAAGCCGAGGCCCAGAGCCAGCGGGATAGCGCCGAAAGCAGCTGCGACCCAAGCGTCGGGCTCCACCCTCGCGATCAGGGTGAACGTAAGCATGTAGCCGATTGCGCCGGCGACGAGCAGAATGCCGGAGCGACGCGAGCGGGCGGTTTCGGAGAGGTCCGGCTCTATCGGCACGGTGACTCCCCGAGCGATTGCCGCCATTCGTTCCTCAGTGCGCAACTTGCGCACTCGATAGAAGGTGTACATCGCCAAAATTGCCGTGGGCATCCCGAAGATCATGATTACTGCGACCAGCCCTGTGAGTCCGTCCATAGTTGCCTCCTGCGCGTGAATCGCCGTTCAGAGTGAAATACGGAACTCGGATTGGAAAAGTTCCGCAAAGCGAAGGACATTCTTTGGACGCTATCCAGTTACCCCCGGTTTTCTTTGTGCCCGGCGGCTGCCCGAGCAAGGGCGGCGGCAGCGTAAGGGCAGGACTGGTTGTACTGCACGTAGTCTCATTGCAGCTTGGGGTGCGCTGCCGGGTAATATTTGGAGATCATGCGTCCGGTCATCAGGCCGCCTTCGTATTCCGGAATGATGACTTCGTCGGCGCCGGAGTTACGCATGGCCTGGGCGTAGCGGGCCTGTCCGGCGCGGGTGATGATGCGCGCCTTGGGATTGAGGGCCTTGGCGGTGACAGTGATGTAGAGATTGTCGGCGTCATTGTCGATTACGATGCAGACGCCTCGGGCGCGTTCGATGCCGGCAGCCTGAAGAACATCCTGGCGTTTGGAGTCGCCTTGGATGACGAGGATCTTGTCCTTTAGCAGTTCGCGGCAGAGGCCTTCGTTGGTTTCAATCAGGACGAAAGGAATCTGCAAGCGGGTGAGCTGGTCCACTACAGTGCGGCCGACCTGGCCGTACCCGCAAATGATGAAGTGATCGCGCACTTTTTCGATACTGACGTCGTTAACCATAGTTCTCCAGGCCTCCACACTCTGACGGTTGAAGATAGTGATGAGCACGCGCTCGGCCACCCAGATCTGGAAGGCGAAGACTCCGACAAAGACGAAGAGCGAGAAGAACTTCGTCGCATTGCGGACTTTCAGGTAGTCGATCGCGTGGGGTTGAATCATCCAGAACAGCGCGTCCTGCCAGCGCAAACCTTCGAGATGGCGATAGACCAGCACACACATCAGACTGAAGCCGGCAAAGACCAGCAGCGGCAGCCAGAGCCTGCGCAGAAACAGCACAAAAACGCGGATCATGGGGCAGTGATAGTACTACAGCTAGTGTGCACCAGTGACAACGAAAATGCAGCATTTGTGCCCAGCGGAAGGAAGCGAAGAATCGATCTGCGCAATCGCTTTTAATGAAGAGGAAGGAGGCTCCACCCTCTCGCCCAGCACAAGAGAGGGTGGAGCGCCCGTTGACTATTTGCTGCCGCGGTCGCCGTCCTCGCGAAAGGGCGGAGTCAGACCGGTGTAGTCCCCGATGACTTTGGCATCGTACGGGGCATTGAGCATGTCAAAGGTATTGCCAGCGACTGCGATGGTCCCCTGAGTGAATACGATGTTCTGCTGCGGATCGATTTCAATGACCTGCATTTTCAGCTTTGACTTTTGCCGCGACATCCGGCTCTATAGGAATGTTCTCAGCGGATTGCTTGTCTGAGTTCGCGGCGCAGAATCTTACCAGAGGCTGTCTTCGGCACGGCATCCACGAAGTGCACCTCGCGCGGTTGCTTATAGGGGGCCAGGCGGTCAGCCACGAAGATACACAGTTCTTCTTCCAGCTTCTTTCCGGTGACAAAGCCGTCCCGCAAGGCGATGAAGGCCACGGGGATTTCGCCGGCGCAAGTATCAGGCCGTCCGACGACTCCGCATTCGCGTACGGCCGGATGTTCGAGCAGGACAGCCTCAACTTCTGCAGGCGCTACCGGGAACCCTTTGTACTTGATCATCTCCTTGCGCCGGTCGACCACGCGAAAAAAGCCTTCCGAGTCCCGAGTGACGATGTCACCCGACCAGTACCAGCCGTCACGCAGGACTGCGGCGGTGGCCTGTGGCTCTTTCCAGTAACCGAGCATGAACTGTGGGCCGCGCATGACCAGTTCGCCGGGTTCGTTCGCCGCGGCCTCTGCTGCGCTGGCGGCATCGGCTTCGGGGTTCGAGGCGGCGATCACGCGACAATCCGTTCGTGTCAGGGGATGGCCGATCGAGTCAGGGCGATAGAGTTCGGGTGTCAGAAATCCGACATGAGTGACGGGAGAAGCTTCGGTCATGCCGTATCCCTGACAAACCAGGATGTCGGTCAGAGAGGTAAATCGGCGCGGAAGCTCGGGGGCGAGAGGCGCGGCACCCGACTTGACCCATTGCACCTGGTGGTCGCGAGGGAACTGTCCGGCTTCGGCGGCTTGGCAGAGCGCGTTCATGGCAGGCGGGACCAGCGGCATCATGGTGATGGCTTCGTTGATCAGCAGCGTGGTAAGGTGCTGGACATTGAAACGCGGCATCAGGACCAGCGTGGCTCCCAGCACGAGAGCGGGGTTGAGAATTACATTCAAGCCATAAATGTGGTAGAGCGGAAGGAAACAGAGGATCCGGTCCTGGCTCGATAGTTGTGCAGCCTGAGGGCCCAAGAGCTGATAGACGTTTGCGACAAGGTTGTAGTGCGAGAGCATGACGCCCTTAGGCAAGCCGGTGGTGCCGCTGGAATAAGGCAGCGCGGCCAGAGTCTGGTTGGCAGGCTCGTCAGGCGAGGGGAGAGTTGTAGTGCTCGGCTTGAGCAGATTAGCGAAGGGGTCGGCACCGGACGCTGACTGGCGGGTCGTGTAAACGCGGCGCAGATTGGGGAGCCCGCCGAGGTTGACCCCTTCGATATTTGGGCCGTCGCTGATGAGGACGACAGCGCCTGAATTCTCGAGCTGATAGCGGACTTCTCGCTCGCGGTACGTGGGATTGAGCAGTGTGGGTATCGCTCCAGCAAGTGTTGAAGCGTGATAGGCAACGCAGAACTCCCAGGAGTTGCCAAGGAAGATAGCAACAACTTCACCGGGCGTGACGCCCGACGCGATCAGCCCGCGAGCTGTGGATTCGACTGCATCTCCATATTCGGCGTACGTGAGACGGCGGTTGCAGGAAGTGTCTATCAACGCGGTTTTTTGCGGATGGCGACGACAGGAATCGAGGATCACGTCGTGCAGGAAGAGGTTTTGCGGATCGGCGTAGAGCTGCGTGCGAAGCATGCGAGCGCCATTCTAGCGGAAAGCCGGGAACCTTCAATGAACGGGCTTGTATAACGGCGGTGTATCTTCGAGCGTCGATCCCCGTTGAACAGGTCCCTGCACCCGACGGATGGGCTAGCTTGCGAGTTTGCGGAGGAACTCCTGTTCGTCCATGCGGTATTTGAAGGCTTTGCGGCCGTCAATGAAGACGACAGGGACTTCGTCGTTGAACTGGCGGCGTAGTTCGGTGTCAGCGTCGACGTCGACCTCGCGCCAAGTGAAGCTGCCGCGCCGTGAGAGTTTTGTCAGGCTCTCCTTGACGAGTTCGCAAAGATGGCACCCTTTGCGGGAGTAGACCACGACTTGGCGAAGTAGCGACATGTGAGGATTCTAGCGTCCCTTGCAGCCGGATTCTAGCGGGAAATTAGCAAGAAATGAAGAGAAACGTCAAGGAAAATCCGGGGAATATGCCGAAGTTGGGCACGTGACTAGCCGATAGGCCAGATCCCTTGATGTGCCACGAGCGAGGGATCTTGTGGCGATTTCGATTTGGAGACCACCGTACGAGAACGCGTAAAGTAGAATCTCCGAATGAACGCTACTGAGAGTCGACCGCTTCTTGGAAGAACCGCGCTTGTCACCGGTGCGGCCCGGAGGTTGGGTCGGGCGTCGGCGCTTGCTCTGGCCCGGGCAGGGGCCGATGTGGCTATTACGTTTCTCGACTCCGCCAAGGAAGCACGGGAGACGGTTGTGGATTTGTCTGGATTTGGCGTTCGGGCGTTTGCTTTCCGCTGCGATGTAACTGACGAGGCCGGCGTGAAGGCCATGATGAAAGAAGCCGGGCGAGAGCTGGGCAGGATTGACATTCTGGTGAACAATGCCGCGAACTACGAAACGGCAGAGTTCGAGCGCCTAACGGTCCGGCAATGGGATGCGATGTTTGCCTCGAACACCCGGGGGCCTTTTCTGGTTTCACGCGAGGCTTTGAAATGGATGCGGAAGGGCCGTAGCAAGGGCAAAGAGGCAACTGGGGACCACGCAAAAATTATCAATATGGGGTCGCTGGGAGGGCTTCGTCCATGGGCCACCCATGCGCACTACTGCTCGTCCAAGGCTGCGCTGCACATGCTCACCCAAGTCATGGCTAAGGCCCTGGCGCCAGGCATCGCGGTGAATGCAGTGGCTCCGGGAATGATTGAATTGGGAGAGAAATCCGCGGCTGCCTTCATGCGGCGTATGGCGAAACAGACGCCAATGCGCAGGAACGGGCGGGGAGAAGAGATTGCCGCCGCGGTGTTGTTCTTCGCGACCGCACCGCAGTTTATTACGGGACAAATTCTGGCGGTGGATGGCGGGCTCGGGCTGTGACCTGCGATGCTCAGGCTTCAGCCGAGGTCGGATCGATCACAAGCTTAACCTCGGATACGCGGTTTGCCGGAAAGCCACCTTGCTTCGCGTGTTCGCGGACCATCTCCTCATTGGGAGCAATGTAGACGCAGTAGATTTTGTCCCCAGTTACATAACTGTGGAGCCACTGAATTTGTGGTCCTAGATTCTGAAGCACGCTGCAGGATTTCTGTGAAATTGCGACGACTTCTTGCGGGGTTACATTTCCTATCCCTGGAATATCGCGCTCGATGACATACTTTGGCATGCTTTCCTCCTCTGCTCCCGGTCTGGTTGCGAAGACCCGGTTGCAGGAAGAAGATTCTAGGCCGCAGGCCGGGAAATTTCCACCTTGGCTGTAATCCCTCCACTTCTGTACTTGTTCCTGGTCAAGGTATATTGAGGGCGGATGAAGAAACTCAGGAAAGCTTCTACCAGTTCGAGAATCTCTGGCCGCGCGCCGTCTCATTCAGAGAACACCGGTCCCCTGGAAACGGGTCCACGCTTCGCTGTGGCCATCATGGCGGCGGGCAAGGGAACGCGGCTCAAATCCCAGCTACCTAAAGTGTTACATGAAGTCGGGGGCAGGCCGCTCCTGGCTCATGCGATCGTCGCTGCCACGCGCGTGGTGCCGGCGAGAGATGTGTACGCCATCATCGGGCACGAAGCAGAGCGGGTCCGGGAAGCGCTTGAGCGCACTGGTGTTCAATTTGTGCTGCAGGCAGAGCAGCGCGGCACGGGGCACGCGCTCATGGTTGCGCAACAGGCGCTGGACGGTTACGACCATGTGATCGTTCTGTCGGGGGATGCTCCACTCATCACAGCGGAAACAATCGGGCGGCTGCGCAATTTTCACCTGGAAGAGCAGGCCGCGATGACGCTGTTGAGCGCCGAGCTGGAAAATCCATCAGGCTATGGCCGAGTGCTGCGTAAGAGTGCACGCAGTTCCGAAGTGCAAGCCATCGTCGAAGAAAAGTCCGCGAGTGCGGAACAGCGGAAGATCCGGGAGATTAACTCGGGATTTTATGTTTTTGCAGTGAAACCTCTCTACGCGAATATCGGAAAGCTTTCGACCGCGAATCCCCACAGCGAGTTCTACCTGACAGACATGGCCGAAGTGCTACGCCGGGCAAAGCAACGCGTAGTTGCATGGAAAACGGCCGATGCCAGCGAAGTGCTGGGCGCGAATACGCGAGTGGAACTGGCTCACATCGATCAGCAGATGCGCCTTTCGAAATGCCGCCAGATGATGGAAGAGGGCGTGACCATTTTCTACCCGTCGACATGCGTGATTGACGCCGACGTGCAAGTCGCTCCGGACACGGTAATCGAGCCCTTCGTACAGTTGCTCGGCAACACGCGAATTGGCACTGCCTGCCGCGTGCGCTCGTACAGCGTGATTCATGATTCGGACATCGGGGACGGCGTGACGATTCGCCCGGGCTGCGTGATTGAAGAATCGCGGATCGCTGCCGGTGCGATTATTGGTCCCTACTCCCACCTGCGGACAGGAAGCGAGATCGGCGAAGGCGCTCACGTAGGCAACTTTGTGGAGACCAAGAAGATCAAGCTGGGCAAAGGCTCGAAAGCAAATCACCTCACCTATCTGGGGGACGCGGAGATCGGCGCGGGTGTGAACATTGGAGCAGGCACGATCACTTGCAACTACGATGGCGTGCATAAGCACAGAACCGTAATCGAGGACGAAGTTTTCATTGGCAGCGACAGTACGCTTGTAGCGCCGGTGCGCGTAGGTAAGGGCGCATACGTAGGGGCGGCGTCATGCATCACCGATGATGTACCTCAGCATGCGTTGGCGATCGGGCGCTCGCGGCAAATTGTGAAAGAAGGCTGGGCGCGGGAAAAAGCGGCCGCGCGAAAGAAGTAGGATCCACGAAGTAGCGTATGCAACGAAGTAACCAAATTTCTGACCGGCTCCGCCACTGAAGGAAATCCGAACTGAAAGCGAAAGGCACTGAGACCAAGAATGTTTTCGGTGTCTCAGTGCCTCCGTGGTGGATAGCTCTCTACTTAGTGCGAGACGGCGGCGAACAATTCCGAATGCATCAGGGACTGGAACTGCTGGTCGCTGGATTTGAAATGCATCATCAGGTTCGAGCTGTCGGAATCGACTGTGGTATTGTCCATCGCCATCTTCTCGGCGGGGGTGGCACTCATTTTCTTGTAAAGCAGACCGGCCTTGACCAACGACGAGAGCGTAGCGGCGGTCATTGAATCGGAGGTCACGACCGTCAGGTCGAAGTTCACGCCGCTATTGAAATTCATGGTGTAGCGAGAGCCGAGCAGGCGCTTCTTAACCGTGTCGTAATCGGCAACCTTGGCCGCGTCCCCGAGAGCGGAGCGCATCATATTTTGCGTGCCTTCCTGGTCGAGAATGCTCCAAACTGGGGCGCCGTCAACGCTTGACATCATGTCGGCCATGGTCGAATTGGTGTCGACATTCAGGATCTGGCCGTCGCGCGCATCAAGCGCCAGGCGTACAGCGGAAGGTTCGCCGAAGAGCAAAGTGCTGTCATCGAGGAAACTCATCAACATGCCGCCGTCCATGGGATAGAGATCCGCGCTGCGATACTTCTTGGGCGTGAATTTCTGCAACTTCATTTTCTTGAGCACGGCCTTCATGTTGAAGGGCCCGCTGGCCACGCCGATACCCTTCACCCCCTGCTTGCCGGCATGGAACGAGGCGAAAGCGAGTGTGTCGACGTCTTTCTCCGGATCGATACCTATGCCCTTGAGCGCGGCCTCGAACTGCTTCAGGTTGTCGGGCAACACCTGCTGCTTGAGGGCCATCGCCGTGGATGAGTCTTTCAGAGCCCGGTAGTCGACGGAGATCAGTTGCAGCAGATCGCCGGGAACAACCGCGCGAGCCGATGAGTTCAGCGGCATGGCATAAGCGATGGTGACCAGCAAGAGAGAAGCAAGGCAAATCTTCACAATTTTCATAACAGCCTCAGAGTTGACGAGCACAAGAATAGAGCGAATGACCTTTGTACTTGGATGCAGATTCTTGCCCTGTCGTTTTATGGATCGTTCCATCTATAGATCGTTCCATTCTATTTTACTTGCAACGGTTCGCGAGAGAACCAGAAGTACACTGCCCGAGTGATTAGTTGGAGTCCCTGGAGTGGGACGAAACGTGGCAGGAAACACCGACGTTTGTGATGTGTGTTCCACTCGAGATCTAGAGCGCTGCCCTAATGGCCTCGGCGCTCGTTCGCACGCTGGTCGCGAAGGTTTCGTCTTTCAACGATGCCAGATTGATTTCAACGTTGGCTAGCGCACCAGTAATTGCGGCACTAGTCAAGGCCAGTGCCGTGGTCAGGTCCGACTTCATGTTGGGATTGGTGATGGGTTCGAGGCTGTGCGTGATCCGGATGATCTCGTGCGCTTTCTGGGCAACGCTGAGCGGAACGGCCGTGGCCTGCTTTAGCGCAGCCTCAATGAGGGCCGCAGCTGTCTTTTCATCCGCCGCGGTTTTAGAGTCTTTGTATGCCTTCATCACCGAGTTGTAAGACTCAGCATCGGCGTCGATGGCAGCCTTCAGCTCTTCGCGCAGAGGCGTGAGCCGGGCGATGGCGGCGCTGAGTTGCGACTCGTACTGCAGATAAGCTTTCTTGCCCCGGCACATGGATGCAACCATGGTGGCCAGGCCTGCAGCCATCGCGGCGGCGGCGGCGGCGGCACTTCCCCCTCCAGGAGTGGCGGTAGGGGCCGCAAGTTGCTCTACGAATGGCTCGACACCGGCGCGCAGGCCGCCTACAGCCGTCTTGCCGCCCATGACGGCGGCAAGGCGGTTCTCCAAAATAAGGGAAGAATCGAAGTTTTCGACTTGCAGGAACCACTCGGCTGCTTGCTCGAGCGCCTTCTTGGGAATCAGGCCGACGATTTCACTGGAAATCGGCACGACGCCGTAGCGAGAGGCCTCGCGCTTCACCATCTCAAACACGCGGTGGATGGGCGTCTGCTCGAAGTCGGTGAGATTCATCGAGACTTGAGCCAATCCTCGTACCAGAAAACCGGCGCCCTTGACGAAGCGCATGCCGCCGGTTGAAAAACGTATGGCCTTGGCGATTTTCTTGGCGACGTCCACATTAGGCGTGTTGAGGAATACGTTGTATGCAATAAGGAATTTGCGCGCGCCAACCACGGTTGCGCCAGCGGTAGGATGGACCCGCGCCTCGCCAAAGTCGGGGCGGCGGGCGGGGTTGGAGGCTATGTCAGCGCGGATACCTTCGAATTGGCCGCGGCGAATGTTTTCCAGATTCTGGCGTTCGGGCGTGGTGGCAGCGGACTCGTACAGATAAACCGGAATCTGATGGCGCTTCCAGATTTGTTCGGCGACATGGCGCGCCATGGCCACGCAGTCTTCAATCGTGACGCCGTCAATGGGGATGAAAGGAACAACATCGGCTGCGCCCATGCGGGGATGTGCGCCGGTATGAACATTTAGATCGATCAACTCAGCGGCCTTGCCCACGCCGCGAATGGCAGCTTCCTGAATAGCTTCGCGCTCGCCGACCAGCGTGATGACCGAGCGGTTGTGGTCGGAGTCCATTTCGTGATCGAGCAGGTATACGCCCGGAATTTTCATGGCGTCGACGATGGCATCGACTTTGGCTTTGTCGCGGCCTTCGGAAAAATTAGGAACACATTCGACCAGCGTGGACATAAGCGAAAAGAATAGC
>Ga0209488_10001700_pt1 | contig 18676 bp, 20 predicted proteins | sample Rivendell_Oct201_8_FD_188349 | JGI IMG/M metagenome (GOLD analysis project Ga0209488, IMG submission 188349) | Vadose zone soil microbial communities from the Eel River Critical Zone Observatory, Northern California, USA -... | ecosystem: Environmental > Terrestrial > Soil > Vadose zone >...
AGTTAGGATTTGGGGGGGTGCTGGTTCCTGGGTGACCTCTGCCTTACCTTCACGTGCATGTTTGTTGGACGGTTGCTTCATTCGAGATAGGGACAGGGCATCGTCGATGGTAGCACTAGCGTGGAGCACAAAATTGACATTCACCGTCCATCATTGAAGGGAAATCGGTGTCACTTTGTAAGGGGTACAAGTAACCTTGTGCAGGACGGAGATTGAAGTCGCAGGTGGTGCGACTACTGTAATACGACCCCTGGCAACGTGTGGACCGTGACTCTTTTGTTTTCGGTCGATCGAGACAAATGGAGCACCGTCACTAGTCTTATAAAGGAAGGGAGTCCGGCCTACTTTGATATGAGGAGTGGAGTGGTCTGTCGGTCGTCGCCGCGTGGTCATGCCGCGCAGCACTAGGACTGGCGTACATAAGTTTCTGTCCTGCGTGTCCTTGACAGCTCCCCTTCACGCCCTTCTTCTTCTCCCTGCTACTGACGGAATCTAACCCTAGCCCTGTGGTATGTGAGTAGAGTATGATCGGCACCACCTGGCCAGAATACGTCTTTATACGGATCTCAATCTTCGCCCTCCGTCTCATCGCGCCACTCTCGATTCTCTACCTCGCAGTCTCTTACAATGCCAAAACCTTCCTCTGGTCGCCGTTTCTTGGCGTCTATGCGCTAATCGAGGCCGTGTTTTATCTTCTCGTGTATTTGCCACGAAGTTACTACTTGCAACGGGTACGACTCCTTTTTACCTCACGACGCCACCTCTCCGCTAACTCACAACTACCCAGGAAGCGAAACACCCTCCGCGCATGTGTCGAGCAGAACGGGAGGCGCTCTTCCGTAAATGTGCCGACTGTATCACTGCCGAGTCGATCGCCGGCTGGTTCCTTCGCTCGTCCGGAACACAAATCTGGCGTGACAACGTCGTAGACTGGCTCCTCTGGGCTCTCTTCTCGTCCCACTCGAAAGATACCCCTAGAGAATGGGAAGAAGAGCTCGACCACTATATCACTGTCATGGGCGAGTATGTCGGCTATCCTCTTCGACCCGGGACCAACCCCGAGTTGCAATGTCTCCGCCTCACGATGGATCCAGTGCCCATGCTGCATCGGCCCTTTATCTGGTACATGGTACGTTTTCCCGTACCACCCCCACCAATCGTCCTTAACTAGAACTCGCGGGTAGATCGTCTGCCTCGTCGATACCCTCGCCTCCATCGCACTCTTCTCCTACGGCTTCACGCATCATAATACCCGCAAATGGTTCCACGCCTTCCCCCCACGCCCGCTCCTCGCACTGCTCTCCCGTCCCTCCCGCGACACAGAGACCGACATACCTTACTGGTACCGCCCGCACCGCTCGCGCACAAAACTCCCAATCCTGTTCATCCACGGCATCGGCATCGGTCTGCGGCCCTACATCACCTTCCTCCACGACCTCGCCGTGCAGGACCCAGACGTCGGCATCCTCGCCATAGAAATTTTGCCCATTTGCATGCACCTCACCGCGCCCCCGCTCGGTCGCGACGCGATGTGCGCCGCCATCACGCGTATATTGGATGCCCACGGACTACATCGCTTCGTCCTGGTGGGTCATTCCTACGGCACCGCCATTTCTGCGCACCTCCTGCGCAAACAATGGGCTTCCACGGATCGACAATCTATCCCACTTAATACTCCCCTAATCCAAAGACAGGCCGTGCACAAAGGAAACAGCATGATCAGCATCGGCCACGTGACCAATGGTGACGAGCATGAGCATGAGCATGAGCAGAATAGCAATAGCGGTGGCGACAGCGATCGAATTGCAGCAACGCTGCTCATCGACCCGATCCCCTTCCTGCTGCACCACCCGTCGGTAGCACACAACTTTGTATACCGCGAACCGCGCCGCGCGAACGAGTGGCAGCTCTGGTACTTTGCGAGTCGCGAGCCAGACACTGCCCGCGCGCTCTCGCGGCACTTTTTCTGGTTCGAGAGCATCCTCTTCCGCGAGGACGTGCTTGCCGCCACCTCCGCCGCCGGCGCCGCCAGTGGTGGAGGCGCAGCGACGGGGGTGGCAGATGGGACTAGAAGGAGGAAACCCATGCCCATCGCGGTGAGCCTCGCGGGCAAAGACCAGATCGTCGATGCGCCCACTGTGCACGCGTACCTCACCGGTACTGGTGGCGGCAACTTGGGATGGCAAGAGCAAGCAAGTGCAAGTGCGGGGGCGCCGAGCCGCTGGGAGCAGGATGGGTTTGAAGTGCTTTATTATCCTGAGCTCGATCACGCGACGGTATTTGATACGCTAAAGGACCGCGCTCCGCTCCTCGAGGTGCTTCGCCGGTTCGTGTGGCAGCAGCAGGGAGAGGGCAACGAAAATGACTCTGACACGGTGGTGGCCAGCGGAGGTGAACTTGTAGATGCGAATTGACACTGCTACGGCTCTTGGAATATAGATACCTCCTGTTTTCATTTACTGTATAGCCTATAGACCAATGGTCATGATCACGATCATGCTGCTGCGAACCCCCACTTGGGCGCAGCGTCTGCTTCATCATCCGTAATAGCATTCCCCGCACCCTGCACGACAGCTTCCCACACCGCGCGCGCACTGCTTCGTTCCGCCCTGCTAAGAAACTGGACTACAGTCCTGAACCGCGGAACTTGCGTCAGCGCACACATAAACTCCCTAACTCTAACAGCGTCACGAGGTGCGGCTTCGTGCTCTCCCGGGACCGCAGGGATGGAAACGGCGGCGGCGAGCACGGGGATAAACGAGGCTAGGAGGGCGTGTTCGAGCGAGGCGCCAATGAGCGCCGGGAGGGATGCGGGGGGGATTGTCTGCAAGGGCAAAGGGCGGAGCACTGTAAGTGGGAGAAAGAGAACGGGGTGTATGCACGATGGTTACGCACGTTGAGCAGGCCCCAGCGCGCGGCAGTGTCCGAAATGGATATGTGGTCCCATGCGCGCGTAAACTCGAAAAGCGTGCGCGGGGCCGCTGGCGCCACCCGCGCTGCTGTGAGTGAAACTGCGGCTGAGTCCTTTGGTGGGTCAGCCGCAGTGGGCGCCGGCGCGGGTACCACCTCGCGCGTCTTGAAGACCGTATCGTTCCCTGATATGCGGAAGATCCCACCGCCGACACGTCCCACGGACTTTGCGTCGCGCGCTTGCTTTGCTTCCGCGAAGGATGCTGGCTTTGGCTTCTGCGTGGCGGGCGCTGCTTCTGGTGTTGAATTTGGGGAGGGGGTTAGTGTGCGCGAGCTAATGGGGTTTAGGAGATTGCCATCGCCATCGGCACGATGGGCGCTAGTTCCGGGGGTTGAGGGTTGAGGAGGGGACGTGTCATCGTCCACGATAGCGATAGGAACGCGACGTCGTTTTGGGAGCGCCGCGGAAGAGGGGGGTGGGGATGTCGATAGTGGCGCGGAAACGTCGATCGGTGCGGATCGCTGCACGGTGCGACTGTTTCAGACAGAGCAGGGTACAGGGGAGCGAAAGCGAAGAGAAGGCGTACCGACTTTGCCTTGCCGCTCACGATAAGGCCGTCCACGCGTGCGAGCTCGGTCTTGACTGCTTCGTTGTTCGGTTCTAGCTTGAGTGCCTTTTGGAGATCTGTTGGAGTAGGCAGGAAGGAGGACAACGCCCCCAGGGGGCACGAGGACTAAATCTAATCTAATATCAGACAGAGTATATCGGACAGCACGCACCATTATGGGCCTCGCCGAATTTTTGGAGTGCGACGCGCGCCTGCGCCCTGCGAAAGAGAGCTTTCACGTTCTTGTTGTTGGACAGGCCGAGCACGGTCGTGCAGTCGCGCTCGGCGTCTTCGTTCCTGGTTCTCGCGTAAATCGGGTACAAGTGACACGTTTCAAAGGACATACTTTGAGAGTTTGAGATAGGCAGCGGCGCGGTTAAGAAAGAAGGTTGGGTCCGAGGGGTCCGCGAGGGCAGCGGCGGTATAATGCCCAATTGCTGCTGGGTAGTCGCCCGCCTTGAAAGCTGCGTTTCCCTGAAGCCATTAACGGGGGTGAGAGTGAGAAAAAAGTCAAGTCGATCTAGACCTTTTCTTTGCTTGTGATAGCTGGAGGGGGTGAAGTAGACATAAGCAAGGCAAGGATAGGGCAGAGGGGGTATTGGTGACAGTTAAACGAAAAAGGAAAGACAAGTGAGGTTGCACTCAACTTCTGTTCGCAAGCAGAGACCTGAAGCCACGACAAAGACACGACAGCTCAGCGCTTCCATCGTGACTATAAACAGATGGACAACATCCCTCATCGTGCGTCCTGCTCGTGCCCAGATGCTGGCTCTACCTTGGCTCACCTTTCCCCCCGTTTTCTTCTCCTGGCGTAAACCCCCTAACAAAGCATCCCTTAGTCGCAATCTCCATTCTGCAGCCCCTTCTCTGGTACACACCCTCAGTCAGGAACACAATTCAATACTCAGCGTCGCAACTGGGGATAACCACATATACAGCGGTAGCCAGAACAACAGTATCTCCGTGCGTGCCGCGTTCCTTTCATCGATCACACTCTCCGGGGCGCGCTGACTCGAGTGACCTCTAGGTCTGGGATAGTGGCACATACACTCTTCAGACCGAACTCTTAGGTCACACGGGGAGTGTACTCGCCCTAGAATACGCCGCAGAGAGGCGCTGGTTGTTTAGCTCTTCAGGTACGATTCCGTGTGTCTTCCATGTGTATCCGGAGATCACCGAGTCTTGGGCCAGGCGACAGCACCGTTCGGGTCAGTAGTCACTCCGGGATATCCCGGGCCGAAACATCTGACTTGACACTTGTGATACAGGTCTGGTGCACAAAGGAATTGACCCTGCTCTATGTGATCAATCCTTTCCTCGACACGGACGCCGGTGACCTCTTTTCTCTTGCGTGGTCACCAACTCTCTCTACGATTTACGTCGGATGTCAGAACACCTCTGTACAGTGGTACAATTTCGGTGACTTGAGCGATGGAGGATCCACAATACCGCTATCTGGCAGATCCACTCCGAGACTTGCGCACAAGTTCTTTAATAGCTATCCGCGCTCACAGCGACGGCCCCCTGATCTCGAAACTAACAATGGCGTCGACGATGCCCATGGCGTGGTCCCAGGCTCTCCGACACCCCGCGCCGAACTCAATATCCCGCCACAGAACGTCATTGACTCTGCCCCAGTCACCCACTACGGTTATGTGTACTGCATGACGCTCATACCCTCTACTCGTCAGGGCGTGACCAGCGCGTCTAACAAGGGCGTCCTTCTCGCTACAGGGAGTGGCGATGAAACCGTCAAGGTGTGTTCCTTGATTTGCTGCTGATATCTTAAGCGTCATGGATTTTAGGTCTGGAAATGCTCACCGAACAGGCTGGAGCTCCTCAGCACTATCGACTGCACTCATGGCGCCGTTCTTGCCCTCGTCACGCGAGATGATCTCCTATATGCAGGCTGCCAGGACGGATACGTCCGAGTGTGGGACATACAGGCCAAAACGTTTATTCGGACGATCATCATTCAGGAGGCGAGTCCTCTCTCGCCTCGTACTTGGTCGCTTTGCTCATCTGCGTGCATAGAATGTCGCCGTTCTTTCGCTCTCCATCTTGGGAGCGGACCTCTACGTCTGCTCTGAAAATGGCCAAGTCAAAGTGATTCATCCTGTGCTCATTATATACCAGCATATTGACCTGCTTGCAGAGGTTTTCGGACACCTTTGACTGTACTGCTTCATGGAATGCGCATTCCGGAATCGTCCTTTCGTCCATCGTCACGGAGCGTGATGATCCTGGCGATTTTGAGCTTATCACAGGCGGTAATGACGGTGCCATAAAAGTAATTTCTTTATGTTTATCGTCGTCTCTTTCTTATGATCTCTATCTACCTAGGTTTGGAAAATACACCCTGCTGTCACCGACGAGATACTTGACGCAGACGACCCCAACGCCTCTAACGGTATGTTGCGGGTTTGTTTCCTTGTTCCGCACTTACTGGGGGGAATTCAGACGTCCTCGCCTTTGCACTGTCGAGATTTGTCTCTATTCCGAGTGTGTCCAGTTCTGCCGAACACCGTGAGGATTGTCGGCAGGCTGCCATTTGGCTCACCAAGTGCTTCGCGCAACTGGGCGCGTCGTCTAAGACTGTGTGTGTAATTTATCTTCTCCTAGAATTCTTCCGACACAATGTATCAAACAGCTTTATGCGGACGAGGCGGCGGTACATAACCCGACCGTCTTTGCGCGCTTCCAAGGCGCGCAAACTTGTGCTCGGAAACCACGCATCCTCTTCTATGGGTAATGCAGATCCACTACTCTCTGAAACCACAGTCCCAAGGCTAACGTGCAACATACGCACAGCCACTATGACGTGATCTCCGCTCCTCCCGAGGGATGGGAGAGCGACCCGTTCACGCTGACCGCCCGCAATGGTTATCTGTATGCGCGCGGTGTCGCTGACGACAAGGGTCCGGTGCTCGCCGTCGCTTGTGCGGCTGCGGACCTGTTGCGAGCGCGCAAGCTCTGCGTGGATCTGCTGTTCCTCGTGGAAGGCGAGGAAGAGACCGGGAGCGGCGGTTTCGTGGACACAGTGTTGAGGCATAAAGTATGTGATGCCAAATCAGCGCCTAATTCACAGTGGGTAATAACGGCAATTTATTATAGGATCTTATCGGAGAGGTGGACGCGATTTTAGTCAGGTGAGAGTTTTACTCCTCTTTAGAGTCCGTGTCTGATGGTGAGCGTACTGATGATTCGTGTCGTGCAGCAACTCGAGTTGGATAGCGTCCCATGTCCCATCAGTCACTTACGGCCTACGTGGAGTGGTGCATTGCAACATTGAGGTCAGTGCCATACTCTGTCGCATAGATTGACCTTTCTTGACCGGCTATCATACCCAACCTTCAGATATCGTCGCGTGGCACCAAAGATAGTCATTCCGGTATCGACGGTGGTGCGTGGGACGAGCCAATGCAGGACATGTGAGCGCTTTTCGCACGCCAACTGAAGTGCCAATGACCACTCTTTTACAGGATACAGGTTCTCGCGGGACTCATGGACCGCGACCACCATGTGCTCATCCCGGGTTTCTGTGCGAATTAAAAATCCCCTATCGCTCCAGCCCACATTGATCATCCACCCCCGTTCCACAGACGACAAAGTGCGGTCAATTGACGACGAAGAATCCGGGCTTTTCCGCGTGCTGGAAACAGTCACCCAGCATTCGGCAGACTCGCTCAAGTCGCGCTGGTGTGAGCCCTCACTGACTATCCACACCGTGCGCGGATCCGGACCCCACAATCCGACCGTCATACCGGCATCCGTCACGGCGCAGGTCTCGCTGCGCATCGTGCCCGATCAGGTGCTCGACGATGTCTGCGCGGCGCTCATACAGCACCTGCGGGCGTCGTTCGATGCGCTAAACACCGTCAACGAGATCAAGGTACTCTAATTCGCACTTGTTTCCGTGAGGTCGCTACGGGACGCTGATGACGATGACGACTGTGCATTGCTGCTTTGCCTCTTGATACTGCGATAGGTCACTGTGGACCACACGGCCGATTGGTGGCTTGGCGATCTGACGCACCCATGGTTCCTCGAGCTCGAGCGCGCCATTCGCGAGGAGTGGGGCGCCGAACCGATGCGCGTGCGCGAAGGTGGCGTACGTCCATTCCTTCCTTCACACACACACACACTATCATCCTCACGTCACGCTTTCCTTCTCTGCACCAGTCCATACCCTGCGTTCCGTTCCTGGAGAAGGCGTTCGGCTGCCCTGCGCTTCACCTCCCCATGGGCCAAAGTTCGGTGCGTTGTTTTGCGTCGTCGTGGCGTGTTGCCAAACCCCTCCACCCACCCTCGCCTGCGATGAATGATACTGATCGATCGTGTTGTTGATTAGGGTCAAGCGCACTTGCCGAATGAGCACATCTCGCTGTCGAACCTGCGGCATGGAAAGGCCGTCGTTGAGCGCTTCTTGCTCGCAGTCGGAGAGAGCAGCGCGGTGCCTAAAGCGCAGCCGAGCTTCGACGTCGATTAGCAGCTGACGACCGCCTATTCGCGATACCTCTTGACAATATTCGCCTTTGCAAATTGCTCTCGCTCTGCTTCCGCAATGTCGATCGATCAACGTTATAATTATGATTTGGTTGTCTTTCGGGAGGTGGGACGCGACATAACAGATAGAATTTGAGCAAGGAAGGATACAAGAAGAATAATGAAAAGGGACAGGGTCAAAAGCAGAAATTGAAATAAGGATTGGACCACAGAGGTCCTGTGTCTAGGTGTCGATGGTCAAATGGAGATTTATATTGTGGATTGTGGATTGGGGACACTGATCGGGGAGCAATCAACCGCGATTACGTCAGCATTTGTTGTTGTTGCTTTCTTGACGCGATCTTTGAGATTGAGAGTCCACACGCCCGACGCAACGCACTCAACACGATCTGTGTAGGGAACATCACCGTCAGACAATAAGCACTGCTCAAAAGAGGAAAAAGGAAAGGGCACTAACAGCGCGACGCTTGATTTTCACGACATCAATCGTCGTTGTCGTTGTCGTCGTCGTCGTCTTCATCAAGTCAGAATCGCCGATGGATCTTCTGCATCTCGACATCGTCGTAGTAGCGACCGTTCGTGGCACCGATGCCGCGACGGCAAAAAGTGAATCAGGTAGCGCGTGTTGTTGTTTATGCTGCATTTGCGATTGTTGGTGCTCGGGGTGGTGGTGCTTCTGCTGCGGCGCGCCTTGCCGACTCAATGTGTAACCCTCATGCCAGGGCACGTACGCGTACGGCCGCCGTAAAGGTGGATCGTGGTACCGATAGTCGACCGTGTCCTGAAACGCAAGAAAGAAAAAAAGCACTCGAAATGAGTTCAATCCAGCCACGGAGCTCCCAACAAGACCGATCGAACGCACCATGAGTCCCTCGTCCTGCACTGCTGCTGCGGTGGCGGCTACCTCCCTCGTGGGCGCTGCCGGGGATGACGACGGTGTCCGTGTGGAATGTGGAGAGGGGTGACATGCGCAAGATGCGGCGCGGTGCGCGGAGAGGCGTGTGCGTGTGGTGTGTGCGTGGACGTGGGCGTGGGCGCTTTTGACGTAGCCGTGGGCGTACGCTTGTGAGGGCGGGTTTGCCTGGGCAGTCATGACCCAGGTGAGGGACGGGAAGGGCGGGTAAACGTGGACGAGCGGGCGCCTATGTTTTTCGTACATGTGTGGACGGGATTAGGGCGTGGTGGATGGAGGAAGGAAAATGGGAAGGGGATAGAGTGATAAGAGAAAGGGGAGGAGAAGGTTGAAGGAAGGACGGGGAGACGAGTGGGTTAAATATGCATTGAAAAGAAAGTGGCGTGCCTATGGCTTCGCGCGAAGCGAATGAATATCGAAAAAAAAGTCACCGTGTTGTGGCACAGCACATTACCAGACGGACGGGGTCCCCGCACGCGGATGGGCGGCAAGCTCTTGGGCTGGGCCCTCACGCGTACCAGTCCGAGTCCGCCCCTGCTCCGCGTGTTCCCGTTTCGGAATGGTTCGTTGCTCGTTTGTCACCAGGAGCGCCTCTGCAGGCAAGTTGACTTGAAGTGCTGGTGCGAATTCCTGGTGCGGACCCCACGAGCGAGAACAGGGACTCGAGCAGAATCGACGTCTGGTCTTGTCTCAGGAGGCTTAACCCGTACACTGTTGCCAAGCTGGTTCGGCTGGTAGACACATTTCGCGTTGCGGGTGCCATGGTCGTGGAACTCCATGTGGAAAGAGGAAGAGGAGTGATGCTCTGATCGGGAGAGATTTGCCTCCGAGGCTAGATGTATGGTCGTGAAATGGCGGTAACAGATATCAAACGAAACCCATATGCCGATCCATAATTAACCCTCATTTCCCGCAGAACTATAGATCTACGTCCCGAAGGACGAGCTGAATCGCGGGGTGAAAGAACGCATACATCCTCTACCCTCCTGACGTGGGGCCTGTCTTTCTTTACGCTCACAAGGCAAGAGACATCCACTGAGCTGCGCATACTTTGGCCAGAAGACATCAACCCGATGACAGTCTATTCAGAATCCCCCAGATAATGTTTCCTGTGACTACCGGGCCCAGTATCCAGACACTCCCCAAAAAGGGCTTGCCGTTGCCGAAAAAGCCGAGGCATTGTGACACCGTGATGGTGACAAGTGACGGTCACTGTGACAGTACCCAAAACGGGATCTCAAGGCGAGTCATCCTCACCTCAGACAGTGACCAAGATCAGTTTCTGAATGTTCCAATTCCTAGCCCAGTGTGATTCAAGAATGAAGTGGACACAACATGACTGCATCAAGTGGTAGCGCATATTACGGTGCTTCAAGGTCTACCAGCATTTATAGGCAAGAGTGGGAATGTTCGCAACGCAGGAAACGTGGACGACTGCGAGATGCTCGCAAGCGAGTGAGTGTGGTGCCAAAAAGTATCTGGTCTTTCAGCAAGAACAAGGAGGAACGACAACAATAATTGGGACTCATTAACAACTTGATTTGACGACTGACCACTCAGCGATCTGTTGTCTCCTCGTCGGAAGGGCTGACCGACGTTCCCTGAACCACTGAGCTGGTACCATCGCCATCACTTGGGGAAAGGCAGAATCAAGAAGCCCATGCTTGGGGCGAGAACAAAAAAAGTGGTCACTTCTTAAATATGGGGGCAAAGAGTGCTTGGACGACATGTTGATGCCTCGGTCGACGACGCCCGAAACTGCTCGAATGGTGACAAGTCGCAACGGTGAAAAATCCGGAAAACGTGGTTTGTAAGTCGGGAGAGTGTCGAAGAGACAAACGCAAGCCAGACAGATATTGCCGTGATGAGTGACTGGGGTTGTCAACCTCAACCTCGGTGTTGCGGTTGTGGCTCAGGCTGAGGAGGGACAACGCAACCCGCACCCGCTCTGGTCACCTGTTTCAATATGCCCATTGCCCGTCCCTCTCCCACACGTCCCTTTTGTTTGATTTTCCTCTTGTCCCCCCTCTCCACGTCTTTCCCGCCCCCAGTCACTTACACTCAAGCTTTTATCGACCCCGCCGTCACTTGGAAAGACAATCGACTTCCCTTATTTTTTTTTAAACATCCCAACTTTCGTTGGCATCTTTCTTTGTCCCGTCGCAATATTTGTCCCCCGTCGCGTTTTCACCCACATCCTAGCCAGCACTTCCTACAGCACATCCTCTCAAAATGCACATCGCCGTGTCGTTCACCTTCACCCTCCCGCAGACTGAAATTCATCGGGCTCATCAACATGAATCCATGGCGAACGAAGTTACCCGTCAGCTCTGAAACACCTCCCCTTCGTCCATCCGCCGCGGCATCTTTTCTGTATATCCATGTTGGGATATGGAGAGCCCGCCGAATGGCCTCGTCGATCACAACATGACAACTCTATCAACGACGTCCCGCTTAGATCCCCGCTTTCGCCTTCTATTGATGCGGTCTGTAGGGACCTTTACCTTCTTAGCACGGCCGAGCGCCAAGCATGCGCCAACTTCTCAAAAGATCATCGGCAAGTTGGACTTCTACGGGTAGCAGAGGGATAGTCGCTGACACGACCGATAACACGAACTCCCGTCCCTTGCTCTGCCTCTGGTATTACAGGTGAGCGTTAGCTTTTTATTTAATATTGCTGTGGCAATAAACTTTGTTAGGTCACGAACCCTGCAACGTTGTTCAGATACGACGGAAGCGCCCCGAGCAAAATCTAGCCCTCACCCAAAAACGGTCCAGTCTGGGCCGATTCCACGTCCCCCACCATCCACATTTCTCCGGCTGGTTGGCAATTGCATCCCACCCACCGTCCGAGCCCGTCAAGGCGCGTGTATGCTGTGCGGCTCGTCGAGCCCATTTGCGTGCAGGCCTCGCATCGCGTAACGCACAACGGGTTATTACGATCATTCTTGCGAGAAAGATCCAATAGACCGGGTGGAAAATCATCTCCCGGTCAAGAGCCGCCTCGATAACGTGGAGGTAACTTAGTAGGCCTGCATGGTCGCTTCCCCCGTTCTTTATCCAGTCGTCCGCCATCTCCCGGTAGTACTTGCCAATATTCAACACGGACTTGTGGAGGATGGGCCTGTCTTCCTCGCTGCGACTGCGAGCTTTCGAAGGTTTCCCACAAGCTGGACACGCGCATTTGAAGTTGTAGCATTCAAGGAGGAAGCTTTGACGCTCGTCCGTTGCAGCGGTCGGCATTATGAAATCTTGGAAATACGAGACCGTTACTTCCTCGCCTTCAGAGATGGGACGCAATGCCCGAATCTCTCCGATGAACGAAGTATCATCCCATCTAAATATCGCATTTGGGCAGCAACTTATGACACCTATTTGTTATTATCTTGGTGCCTGAGAAAGCCGCAAGATGACACACCTGTGATTAATGCGAGAAAAGGTCTCAAAAACAGCCGCATAAAGGACGTTATGACCGGGCACCCCAGGAATGTAGAACGAGTTGGTCGCTACTATGCTCATTACGTCGTCCGGATCCGTTGACTTGCAGTTGTGCAGCGCAAAAAATGCTTTGTATTCATTCTGCGGCATTATGGCTGTTGCACAGTTTATGAACTGTCGAGGAGACAGACAAGTACGTGGCATCATAAATAGCGCACGTTCTCTTGCCACAAGGTCGCCACGGGACACCGCCCGCGATGCCACGCAACCTTTGCCTTTACTCCGGACGTCTTCGACACGAAGGTAACGCGGTTCATTCTCGTCGAGTTCAAAGTACACGATACGTGGCCACTTCTCCACCACCTCCTTAGGGAAGATACAAGTAGTGACGCCTTCCACGGCATATGCGGGGATTCGCGCATATATGATATCCTCGGTTCTTCGCACGATCTTCGTGAATAGCGCCGCCGCTTCGTCCTCCGGGACTAGTTTGGTGGCTTTGCGCCCGAGGCCGTTGATTTCGTCGGGGATGGCCAGGGCGTCCGGAGGGAACTGCGCATCGGACGGTGGCAGGCCAGCGCGCTGCCATTGTTCGAAGACGGCGAATCTAGGCTGCCATACTGCGTCGAGTCGCTGGGTGAGATCGGGAATCTGGTGGAAGTAGTCGGGATCTGCCGAAGGCATGCTTGTGAGCGTCGGTGGGTATGTCCTTGGGTGTGCGTAGGGGGATTAACGACGGTGGTGCGCAACTATGGCATTGTGCCCGGTTTTTAAATACTGATCGGTTTGTGGCAAGGGGAAAACCACATTGTCTCCCGAACACATTTCTTTAACTCGACGTTGTGGTTGTGGCGACCGATCAAAACTGCCACATGACCCACGATGACAATGATGGCCACTTTAATCAAGGCGAGAGACAGACCGGTCACAAATTGTGGACAGGCTTTCGAGACGTCGCTTATGTCACCACGTTTACCGTTGTCAAGCCTCTATTACCGAGCTTTCAAAAAGCAAAGCTAGTTAAACCCAAATCGGGTCGCGCAACCCTTTCTGATCAATAACCACGACCGCACACATCGTATCCCGACGAATTTCATCGGGTGAAGACAGGAACAACAGGTTTATTCGGTAGAACTACAATCCATGGACTTATAAGGAGAAGAGCGTGTTGAACGCGTAGTCCTTGGTATGTGTCACACACCGGTTACCACGACGCATATTATAAAGGAATAAAGACCCTCACCTCCGGTACAGGCTCTAGGGACCAAGTCTTGTACCGTGAACACATTCTCCAATCCTGTTTACCACTTTGGTCAGTCCCTGTCTGTCACACGGACTCTAGAAGAATGACTGGATGGTACCTATTAGAGGGCATCAAATTTAAGCAAGCCTGTCGATGAGATATCCCATGAGTCCATCGCTGTGAAAACAAGTAAAATTGTCCCCACTTGGTGCCGCCGCGGACCAAGGTATCGTCAGCGTTTCCGCCGTCCCAGCCGCCGCCGCCGCCGCCTCCACCGCCGCCTCCACCACCTCCGGGAATCTTGTTGGAGCTGCACATTTCGGTGAGGATTTGTTAAGAGTCAAGTGAATGGGCTGAGCTGAGTATGTAGAAGGACTGTGTCTCTTGGAGTTTCTCGACGTTCGAGCCGCTTTAATATCTGCGACGTCGAGTTAAGGTTCAGGTATACGGCATAAATTCCGCAGTTCTCGCCCCTATCTGATACGATTCGAAGCAACCCTCATCGTCAGTCGTGCTATGAGGATTTGTGGTGTACAGATAACGGTGGAACGGCATCTTTCCCAAGTAGCTTTTATGAGGACCCTAAATGATACGCGTGATACGCGTGATACGCCACTGATCAGAACACCCGACCTTTTGGAGTAAGACTTGTAGTTCGCTGTGCGATGCACAGTTCCAGTTCGAGACTTTCTGCGTATCTATCCACTGTGTAAGTTGCTGGAAAGTGGGCATCATGTGATGTCATGTGATGAGGAAACTGCCGGGCTCAACCGGCAATCGTGCGAAAGCACCGAACCGACTTGAACTTTCGGAAGATGAGTGTATGTACCTCTGGTGTATCCGATTGTACATCTATCTCAAGGAGGGCTCCTATCTAGGCGAGAAATCCAATCAGAACAGGAGGTTGAACAGTGGCAACCAATCCGAACGCGAGTTATTGACGAACTGCGCTTTGTATAGCAACTAGCATCAGAAATCCGAGACGACCGTTAACTAAAAAGAAGGCCCGCAATGACTTTATTTAGCCACTCCTCGTGCCTACGGCGTCTTGCTGGCTAGTATTAATAGGACAGTGACTGAGTCTGAGTCGCTGGCAGCTGCTGATGTGGCGGTCAACCCACCCGTGGCCCTCACTCGGCTGGGTAGAGTCGCGGTTTGGGCCGAAATGACTTGCTCTGAGATTGAACGACCTTCGATGACTTGCATAACCTGAGACCAGATCTCAAGTCCGTTCTCGCCTACGACGTTTTTCGGCCTCCGCTAACGGCACTGTACGTACTACGCTCCAAGGTACGAGCGATACCGTGACCACCTGGATTCGAAAACTTGAACAGAACTTTCCATACAGTAAGTTTGGAAGATGCCAGCATGGCGGCTAATTTCAGATAGTGAAGACCAGGTCGAATACAGCCTTCTGATATTCCAATGCGCGGATTAACCGGAAGCTACTAGTACTATGAAGGAAAGGTTCTTGTATGGGGCAGTATGGGGGGTCACAGCGAATGTCTTGTTGTCAAGTTTAGAGTATTGCCCCGATCTTCACTCTCTCTATGCAAAGGAAGGCCAGGCGCTGAATGTTCTCATCTACAGGGCTGTACCAGCAGGGGTCAGTTGTGGTAGCACTGATCAAACACCATGCGCCTCCCAACTCGGATTGTGGGACTTGGATAAATGAAGTGAGTTTGAATCGATTTTATCGGTCCTGTCTGTAGCGCTCGTCTCCAAAGATTTGTGCCTGTCCGAACCCCTTCAGCTGCTTTGGCTGGGACCACGTTGTGCTCTTCTGAATTATCTCAATGCCCTGTGACTGTCTCGTCGATAAGGCTTGCACGAAGCATAGCAGAGGTGAATGTGTGGCCTATTTCCTGCTGCCTTCAAGTTGTGAAACGGATAGAGTCGGAGACCATGGTATCCTGCGCAAGAATCCGAGAACCGATTTATGATTTATGCCACAACTCACGTGCTCCGAGTCTGCTGCCATGACCGTGACGGGGGTTCGCTTGCTTGCCTGTTCGTTTGATCCAGAACACAGCACCGCCGAGCGCATGACGCATCCTGATCAAGGGGGACGCGACGGCGAGCCAGCCCTCTGGGCTGACGTACATTTCCTGCTGCATCATTTCAACCTAGCGCTCAAGCACTCCGCGTAATGCATCTCCCGCGCGGACAAGTTGCATGCCCACACCCACACGCGCGCACTGGGGAGCTCGTCTCTGTGCGCCGTCAGATCCTTGAGATGCGCGCTGCGGCGTCGCTCCACGCACACGCGAGCGCCCATCACGGTGCACGTGCAGAGCTCGCAGCGAGCCGCTGTTGTTCGAAGACTGCATATCTGGGCTGCCCCGCTGCGTGGAGTCTTTGGGCGAGACCAGGACTCTGGTCGCTCTGGTCGGGCCTGTAGAAGGCATGGTGGATATATCCTTAACAGCGTCTGGGGTAGAGTGACGATACGATACAAGGATAAAAAATAAACCGGAATAAGCAGCGTTCTTGGAATGATAGACCGCGTCGCGTCAGAGGCTGATCCGACGTTGACGGGTGGGATAGGTGTGCGCAATTTGAACTACAGCACCCCGCCTAACTCTAGATAATATTACAGCATACCGTGACATCATATCAGGAATACCCAACAGCTTTCTAACCTTTCTACTTTTGGAAAAGAAAGACGGGTTTTTCGTACTTCTCTCCTCCTGAAAATAAATTTGAGAATGAATTTTTCTTTGAGTTCTACTAGGTTCCCTTTCAACTGACTTTTCCACTCATACGAACTCGTACGAGCTCGTACGAGTCCAAAAAAGCTGGTGGCAGGTTTCCTGATACAAATTTCGTTGGGCGAATACTGACACCACAGATTTATTCAATAGAAGCGGTGTGATACACAATACAGGGTCCATGGACGTATAAGAGGAGGGCGTGTTGAACGCCTAGTTCTTGGTACTATGCACAACACACCGGTCACCGCGCTGTCTATCATGAAGGACTAAAAGAATTCTCACCTCGGGTATTACGAACGAAGCCTGATACCGTGAACACACATTTCTCCAGTCCTGTTACTACTCTGATTAGTTGCTATCTGTCACATAGATTGTAGAAGAGTGGCTTGCGGTACCTAGTGGTGGGTCACAGATCTAAGAAAACCTGAGGGTCGAATTAGTCCATCGAAGAGTGGAGCCAAGGAAAATTGCGCTCACTTGGACCCGCCGCGGGTCAAAGTGTTGTCACCATTACCGCCATCCCAGCCGTAGCGTTCGTCAATTGTGCCGGGAATCATCATGTTGCGCATTTCGATAGGAATTTGTTGAGTACTAGGCTGAGGAAAGTGAAAGAGGTCTTTGTCTTGGGGTTTCTCGATGTTTGAGTGGCCTTTTATGTCTGCAACGTCGAGCTAAAGTTTACGTCTATACTTCCATTCTGCGCTGGCACATTTTGATCTAACGCAATTCGAAACGCCCGTGGTCAGTTGTTTGTTTGTCAAAGATGTCAACTGCGACGTCGAGTCAAGGTTCATGCATACAGTTTCCATTCCACACTCCCGGCATCTACGACCGGAATTCGAAGTGCCAGGTACTAGTACCCGTGTTCGGTTAGGACTGTTGGAATTTTGAGGATCAGCCCCATGGCCCCGAAGGGCGAGGGTGCAGGAACCTCCGCTGTAACGCGGGAACGCGGGCTCAGTCTTTGGGGATAAAAGACTAATATTGAGTTATCTAACCTGTAACGCGGGAACGCGGGCTAAACTACGAGTGAGTACAGGCACATATATACAGGGAGTAATAGGGTACTGACCTCAGTCTTTGGGGATAAAAGACTGAGGGTACAATGCGGCGTGTATCGTACTATAAGTAGAGCACATGCTAATCGTGAAGAAAACAATTGAGAAAGTATAAAAAACGAGAAGCAAGCCTCCTCCCCAAAGTGGGAGGACAATACCCTAACTCGGGTGCAAGTGGGTCATGCTGCGAGGCGGCTGAAACTCCAACAAGGACACCTGGCCTGACAGGCCTGGTCGTTTGAGTACTAGGCTAAGGCGCTGCAGTGCCAGTGCGCGACTTCAATTATGTGGGCGAGGATGTTCGGTTGGTCGCTTGTTTGGTCAAAATTTATATACTGCCAGCCCGAGATGAAAACAACTGCCCTGCGGTTCACTTTGGAGTCTTCGACGCAGTCTTCTGGTGACAGATTCTGCTGAGTCGAACTTAGTCGAGTGTACTACCCTCTTACGTTATCGGTTAGTTGATTCGCGACACTCCCTTTTTTAAAATCCGCATTTATAATACGAAGCATGTATGTACGTACAAAGACATGCGCAGGTTGTAGGTACGACCTGATCGATTTGAGGTGGCCCCGTATGCACAGTGATCTGCCTGTTTAGTCAAAAAAAAAAAAGTTGATGGATATTTTCCTGATGATCTAGTACTCTGGCCCTGTGGGCCTCAAATCCTATCCATCATACAGTCTATTCTGGCGCACCCGCAATAGCTCCCTCACTACCATTCAAGCCCGGCACAGTGCAGCAATACCACCAGCGCACACAGCCCACTTGCGCGCTGCGACAGCATTTCTGAGCGGAGCGCACAGTGGATCTTGACAAAGGGCTTGTCGACTTGTTCGTTTGATTCCGAGTCAGAACATACTGCATATCGCCGGGCGCATGATGTATCTGGTCAAAGGGGGCGCACTGGCAACGGCGAGCCAGCCCTCAGCCTGAGGTTCTGGGCTGACATACATTTCCTGCTCCATTATCTCAGTCTATCGCTCAAGCACGCAGCGCAATGCGTTATCATCCCCCCTCGCGGACGGGTCGCGTGCCCATGCCCTCACGCGCGCGTTGAGGAGCTCGTCGCCGTGCAATGTCAGTCCGTCCCTTGAGATGGGCGCTATGCCGTTGCTCCACACGCGAGCGCCATCACGTTGCCTCCGAGTCCGTCATCTTCAAATCTCAAGCCTTATCGATCGTTTCTCTAACAAATTGCGCATCCCAGCGCACCTGCGCTACGTCGCCTCCTAGCTCGGATGAGGCACCGCCACCTGCTCCACGTTCTGGGCGCTCTGGAAAGC
>Ga0209488_10001702_pt1 | contig 18670 bp, 17 predicted proteins | sample Rivendell_Oct201_8_FD_188349 | JGI IMG/M metagenome (GOLD analysis project Ga0209488, IMG submission 188349) | Vadose zone soil microbial communities from the Eel River Critical Zone Observatory, Northern California, USA -... | ecosystem: Environmental > Terrestrial > Soil > Vadose zone >...
CGAAAGGCCGGCAAGGTCTTGGAATGAGAGGATGGCTGTGCGCTGTGTGCGGAGCGATCCATGATCGTGACGTCAATGCAGCTCACAATATCCTCGCGGCGGGACATCGCCGTCTTGCAGAAGGAATCCTCGTCCCTTGAGGGCGAGGAGGATGTCAACAGTGCTCCCCTTTCGTAATGCTACATCAGATTTCATTGCGCCTGGCGAATCGCCCGATATGATCGCCGCGCGGAAAGCCAACGCCTGAATGGTCGAACCGCAAGCACGGGCACAGCCTCAGTAGCGAGCCCGATTAAGTTAGGAAGACTTCCGTAGGCGGGGGCGGCCCCCTCGCTTACCGTTTTCTCGCGAACTGGATGCCTTGCGCGCGGATGTTCTCGATCCCGCGTGGCGCGCCAATTCGCTCATCCAAGTCTTCGATCCGAAGATCCCAGCCGCGAGACCGGCTACGCTGAGATCCGCGTCCAGAGATTCCCAATGCAGTCCGGTTCCCAGTGGAGTCAATTGCACCTTCGCCAGTTGCGCGGGAGTCGCACGCTTCAAACCCTGTAACAACTTCGGCGGTAACATCAGAATCACTCCATTGGTGAGTTCGATGACCAATCGTGCTTTGCGGACGTCAAAGTATGCCTTGGCGGCCCTGGGTTGAGTCGCCAGCCGCGCTTCCCCAGCCTTTGTCGCTGAGGTGTACGAATGGGTCAGTTCGTCATCAATCCAGTCAGCCATGAATTTCACTCCACTTTTGCATCAGCATCGCTCGATGCTCAAATACAGCCTTCAACGCTTTGGCCAAGTCGACCCGACTCATTCGCCGATTATCGACCAGGCGAGGATATCCACCCTTCTCACCCAGTTCTATTTTTGCTTCTGCCTCAGCGGAAAACACATGCACGTGTGCAGGTGAGTGATCGTTTGGCCAAATGACAAACCGCAGAGCATCTACCTTGAGGATGGTTGGCATATTGATAATAACCTATCTGTTAGGTTTGTTCAATGAGTTGATATTTCGCTGTGGTGCGTTGCTGCTCAATGGAAATTCCGCGACGCAACCGTAAGATCCCCCAGCATCGCCGAGAGATTGATCAGCCGCTGCGCGATGACATGCTGCACGTCACCCTCGCGCTGCAATGTGCCGTGCACCTCGAGCAGACGCGACTCGAGCAAGGCCGCGCGCTGCGCGACGGCGACGCGGTTCCACACGATCAAATTCACGTGTCCGGTTTCATCTTCCATGGTGACGAAGATCACGCCGCTCGCACTGCCGGGTCGCTGGCGCGTGATGACCAGACCCGCCGTAATCACCTGCTTCCCGTTCGGTTGCCCCCAGAGATCCTGCGTCGGCAGCACGCCGCGGCGTTGCAGCTTCTCGCGCAACAGGCAGAGCGGATGACGACGCAAGGTCAGGCCGGTGCTGCCATAGTCGGCGACGATGTCCTGACCCTCGCGCGGCGCCCGCAGCAGCGGGATGCCCTCCTCCGGCACCGTCGCGGCGGGCAGCAAGGGCAAGGCACGCTCCACCCCGCTGACCTGCCACACCGCGCGATGCCGATGTCCCGTCAGACAGCTGAGCGCATCGGCGGCGGCGAGAGCTTCCAGATCGCGCCTATCCAGTTCCGCCCGTCCGGCCAGATCGGCAATGGTGTCAAAGCCACGTGTGGCGCGCGCCGCGAGCAGCCTGGCCGCTCCTTCGCTCGACAAATGCTTCACCAGGCGCAGCCCTAAGCGCAGTGCTGACCGGCCGTCGGTTCGCCGTTCCAGGGTGCAATCCCAGTCGCTGCTCGCCACGTCGACAGCGCGTACCTCGACGCCATGGGCGCGCGCATCGCGCACCAATTGCGCCGGGGCATAAAACCCCATGGGCTGGCTATTGATGAGGGCCGCGCAAAACGCCGCGGGCTCGTAATGTTTGAGCCAGGCGGAGGTATAGACGAGCAATGCAAAGCTCGCCGCATGAGAGTTGTGAACAACGAAGTGATTGGCCAAAAAATTGTGATCGCCTTCGATTTGCAAATCGTATGTTTCCTGACTACCGGCTGCCTCGATCTCCACAATTCTGTCCCAATAAACACGGTCTCCTGGCACCGGCTCGGAACGCGCCGTCGCGAGCGTGTCGCCAACCTTGAGCTTTCCCAGCTGGAGCCAACCCGCCATGGTCATGAATGGGTGTTCAGCCGTCGCGACAATTTCATGGCCGAGAGCCGTGCGTAAGCGCAATACGGGCTTCACGCCGCTTCGCATTACGCGCAGCACTTTGCGCTTCCTCAAACGCAGGTCATCATCGCACGCAAGCGTGTTATCGAGGCGCGCCTGCCCGCGGATGACTTCATCGATGGTCAACCACCTTCCAGTATCGGCATCCACTACGCGCGTCTCGCCAACGACACATTCCGGAAATCCATATTCGCCGAAGCCGAGTATCTGATTGAAAATCTGATGCGCGAAGCTCTCGGGATACCCCCGCTCACGCATGCCATCGATCAACTGGCGCTGGAAGGGCTCCAAGCCACCCTTTCGCTTCCAGGCCGCCATCGCGCGGCGCAGCCGGTCTGCTTCGCCCGGCGAAAAGCCGGCCGCGACGATGGCCAACTGCATCACTTGTTCCTGGAAAATCGGCACACCCAAGGTGCGCTCGAGCACCGCTTTGACCTTCTCGCTCGGATAAGTCACCGCCTCCTCACCGTTGCGGCGGCGCAGGTACGGATGCACCATCTCACCCTGGATCGGGCCGGGCCGCACGATGGCCACTTCGATCACCAGATCGTAGTAATTTTGCGGCCGCAAACGCGGCAGCATGGACATTTGCGCCCGTGATTCGATTTGAAACACGCCCACGGTATCGGCGCGGCAAATCATCTCGTACACGGCCTTGTCCTCGCCCGGCACCGCCGCCAGATCGAGCTTGCCGGCGACCGCGGCTGAACCGCCGAATTCATTGATCATCTGAAACGCCCGGCGTATCGCACTCAGCATGCCAAGCCCGAGCACATCCACCTTCAGCAGCCCCAGCGCATCGAGATCGTCCTTGTCCCACTCGATCACCGTACGATCGGGCATTGCCGCGTTCTCGATGGGCACGAGTTCATCCAAACGTCCGCGCGCGATGACGAAGCCGCCCACATGCTGCGAGAGATGGCGGGGAAAGCCCAGAATTTCCGCCGTGAGCGCGATGAGGCGCGCAATCACGGGATCTTCGGGATCGAAGCCGGAAGCGCGGATGCGATCAGGATCGATGCGCTGCCCATCCCACCATTGCATGCCCCGCGCGAGCTTGTCGACCTGGGCGAGATCCAATCCCAATGCCTTGCCGACATCCCGCAGAGCGCTGCGCGGACGGTAACAGATGACGGTGGCCGCCAACGCCGCTCGCTCGCGGCTGTACTTTCCATAGATATACTGAATCACCTCTTCGCGCCGCTCGTGCTCGAAATCCACGTCGATATCCGGCGGCTCGTTGCGTTCCTTGGAAATGAAGCGCTCGAACAGCATGGCCATGCGCGAGGGATCCACCTCGGTTATCCCTAAGCAATAGCAGACGGTGGAGTTGGCCGCGGAGCCGCGTCCCTGGCAGAGTATCCCTCGCGAACGAGCTTCGCGAACGACATCGTGCACGGTCAGAAAGAACGGCTCGAACTTGAGCTCGGCGATCAGACGCAATTCGTGTTCGATGTTCTCGCGTACGGCGCGCGGCACGCCCGCAGGCCAACGCTCTGCGCAGCCCCGCTCGGTCAGCTCGCGCAAATGACTGGTGGGAGTGGCGCCGGCGGGCACTATTTCCTCCGGATACTCGTAACGCAATTCATCGAGCTTGAAAGTGCAGCGCTCGGCGATCTCGAGCGTCTGCGACAGCAATGGCGCGGGGTATAGCTCGCGCAAGCGCTGCAGGGGCCGCAGACAGCGCTCGCCGTTCGGAAATACGGCATAGCCCGCGGCTTGCAGCGGCTTCCCTAAGCGAATCGCCGTCAAGACGTCCTGGAGGGCGCGGCGGCTGCGGCGATGCATGTGCACGTCGCCCGCGGCGACTCTGGGCAGCTCCAGCGCCTTGCCCAGCGCTTCGAGCAGTTCCAAACGGCGCATGTCGAAGCCGCCGGTCAGCAATTCGACGCCTATCCACAAGCGTCCCGGGAAGCGCTCGCGCAACCACCGGCCGTCCTCCTCCTGCCGCTGCGACGATGCTCTGTCCGCACGCGGCAGCCAGATGATCAAACATCCGTCGAGAGCATCCTCGAGATCGGTGCGCTTCAGAGAGTAACGGCCCTTAGGCTCGGCGCGGCGCGCCCGACTGATCAAGCGGCTCATGGCGCCATAGCTCGCGCGATCGGTGGCCAGCACCACGAGCTTGAGCTCATCGATGCAGGTGAGCTCCGTGCCGATGATCAGCGGCAGGCCGTGCTGCTTGGCGGCGACGTGAGCGCGTACCACGCCCGCCAGCGAGCATTCGTCGGTGAGTGCCAATCCGCAGTAATTCAACCGTTTGGCCTGGGCGATCAATTCCTCGGGTTGAGAAGCGCCGCGCAAAAAAGAGAAATTACTCAGGGTATGGAGTTCGACGTACACGAATCAGCCTCGAGCGCGCCCGCCGTTCAAGCGAACACTCCGTGCAAATACCAATGCTTGGATAGACGTTCCTGAAAAACCCACAGCCTTGCGCCATGGGATGGCCGCGCGCCAGGGATTTGACGCTCGCCCATCCTGGGCTCGCGCCCTTCGGGCGCCCCTACGGGCGTCGGCGTCCTGCCTCCGCATTGACTCGGGCCATCCTGGCCCTCGCCCTGCGGGCGCCCTGCGGGCGTCGGCTTCGGCTTCCTGCCTCCGCATTGGCGCGCAATGTAGTAATCGCGTGCCACGCCCCGACCGTCCCACCAACCGCTCTCGATACGTTCAGGGCCTTGTTCCAGAACCAAGCCGCTTCGATGACCCTCCTGCATGTCCGATAGGGATATGGCCAGCGGCGTGTCCAGCAACCACACGGGACGCGGCATGTCATCGCCGCTACCCCGGTCGATCATCTTCTCGCCCATGCGCCGGGCAGAGGTCAGCGACAGTTCGTGGACGCGCCGCCAGGCCGCTTCGGGCCGATGCTCGGGGATTGAAGCAACCCCATACACCGCCTCCTCGCCCAAGCGCGCGCGCAAACGCTCCACCAATTGCGGCACGCTGTCGCGCCCACCTGCGCCAGTGCCCGCACCGGTGCCTGTCAACCCAGCAAAGACATCGAGCGAAGCGGCCGAGAGCGGCTGCAAGGAACCGGAGATCAATTCCATGCCTCGGACCGGTGCGTCGAGCGCGAGCCTTCCCAGCTTTTGGGCAATCACATCCGTCAAGCGGCGGCGTTCACTGGTGATGCTCGCCAGCCCCAAATGCACCCGGGTCGCAGGCCCCGCACGATGCCGCAGCTTCAGCCGCAACACCTGTACACCGGCCTGACGCTCTCGCAGAAACTGCGCACAGCGCACGATCAGCGGTTCGAGCGCCTTTTCCAGATAAGCGACGTTCTCGATCTCCGTCTCGAAATCACATCGCGCTCGAAAGCGTTCGCGCAGCACGAACGCTCTGCGCGGAGCGAATTGCCGCGCCAGCGCAATGTCGAGATCCTGCACCGCTGCAGGTCCCAAACGGCGCGCGAGACCGGCGCGCGGCAGGCGCAGCAATTCACCCATGCACGTCACACCCATGGCGCGCAAAGTCTGCAGCCGTTCGAGATCCCAGGCCGTACAAGCAATCGGCAACTTCGCCAGGCGCCCGGGCAGCATTCCGAGATCTTCGATGACGATTGGGCAGCCGGCGTCCCGGTGGCCGGCACTCCGGTCACTGCCCCGCGCGAGCCAGAGCGCTGCCAAAGTCGACGGGGCCGTGGCGCTGTGGGCCGGCAGCTCGAGCCGGCGCCAACAGACATCGATGTCGGCGTGCAAGGTTTCAAGTGGACCGAATAACTTCAGGCTCCCTTTGATCTCCAGCAACAGAGCATTAGGTGGTTCGATGCTGACGAACGAAGTGAATTGTTGGGCATGCAGACAGAGACGCTGCAGTACGGCGGCGGAATGTTCCATGCCGACCAACTCCGGAAACACTGCGGCATACCAGAGCTGCTTTGAGCGTACGCGGCCAGCTGTCTGCGGGGTCGGCGGTACACCACCCGCCTTCAATACCCGGGGTGCAGAGCGTTGCGCCCGTGGTGGCGTGGGCGCGGACGCCGGCGTGAGCGTTGGCGTTGATGGTGCAAGCGATGGCAATGCAGGTATGCGCGCGGGCGATGCGTCAGCCTCGGCAAATAAATCCGCCGTCCGCGATTCCGCCGTCCAGGATTTCATAAGTCGCCAAGATCGACAGGGCCCGGTCGGCCGCCCTGCACCTTGAGTAGATCGAGATGTGCCTCAGGCTCACCCTGCGTCATAACCATACGCAGACTGGCGGGCGAAGATTCGAAACGATGCCGCTCGGGGCGAAACAGCACACCGAGTGCACCGCCCGTCTCGGCCGCGAGCTTCAAACGCCGCAGCCAGCGATCATCGGTGCCCTTCAGCCAGAGCAACACCGCGGCACAGACACCCGAACCCAAAGCCTGTTCAGCCGCCCACAATGCTTCCGTGGCGCTGGCAGGGCGCACGACCAGCAAGCGCGTGAGTTCGATGCCGGCTTGCGCTAATGCAGGGGCATAGGGTTCATAAGGCGGTGCAATCCAGACCAGCCAGGGAGCCTCGGTCTTTCCTTGGCCCACCTTGCGCTGGCACTCCACCAACGCCGGTAAAAAAAGCTGCACCTCACCCAAGCCGGTATGGTCCAGCAATACCTCGATGAGCGACGCCGTCGGCCACCCACCCCCCGGCAAGCGGGCATCCAGCGAGCTCTTACCGGTGGACCAAACCGGACGAGTGGGGGCAGCCGAGGCGTCTTTTAACTTCCAGACGCGTGCATCGGCCAAAATATCCGCGAGCGACGATAGTTGACGCTCGCCCATCCTGGGCTCGCGCCCTTCGGGCGTCGGCTTCGGCATCCTGCCTCCGCATTGACTCGGGCCATCCTGGCCCTCGCCCTGCGGGCGCCCTTCGGGCGTCGGCTTCGGCATCCTGCCTCCGCATTCACGCAGCATCCACGTCTTTACCGCGACGAAGCACTCCGACGACCACCCCTTCGATAATCATGGGCTGTTCTTTGAGGTCGACACGAATGGGTTCGAAATCGGTATTTTCGGGCAGCAGCCACACGATGGTGCCTTCTTGCCGATAGCGCTTGACGGTCACTTCATTATCCAAGCGCGCGACCACGATTTGGCGATTGCGCACTTCGGGCGTGCGATGCACGGCAACCAGATCGCCATCCAGGATGCCGGCATTTTTCATACTCATGCCCCGCACTTTCAGCAGGTAATGCGGCCGGGGTTGGAATAGCTGCGGGTCGATCTGATAGCGCGTTTCGATATGCTCTTCGGCCAGGATCGGACGGCCGGCAGCGACGCGCCCGATGAGCGGCAGTCCCAATTGTTCACGCAGAATGTCCTTGAGTTGGATGCCGCGGGAAGCGCCGGGGATGAGATCGATGACGCCCTTGCGCTGCAAGGCGCGCAAGTGTTCCTCGGCGGCATTCGGTGATTTGAAGCCCAGCGTGCGCGCGATTTCCGCACGCGTGGGCGGCATCCCGCTTTCCACAATGGCGTCTTGAATGAGCCTCAAGATCTGAGTTTGGCGGGGGGTAAGGTCCGACATGCTTCACCTGTATATGTAGCCAGTGGCTGGTATTATATACAGTCTTCGGGCACTGGCAAGTCCCCCGATAGAGCGGTAATTTGGCGGGCCATTCCATTGAACGGGGCTCCAATGACGCAAGAAAAACAAGATCGCTCGCGCGACCGCCTCCTCGGCATGGATCAGCCCATCACGCGGCGCGACTTCCTGAACGGCATCGCCGTAGGAGCCGCCGCGGCTGCCTCCGGCCCCCTGCTCGGAGCCGTCCCAAGCGCCGCCGAGCTGCCCCCCGCCGCTCAAGACGCCTTTGGCTACTATCCCCCGCTCCTCACCGGCCTGCGCGGCAATCACCCCGGCTCCTTCGAGGACGCCCATGCACTGCGCGACGGCAAACCAACGCCCGCGGCCGCGGACACCGGCGAGGAATACGACCTGATCGTCGTCGGCGCGGGCTTGAGCGGCCTTGCCGCCGCGCACTTCTACCGTGCACAAACCAACGCGCAAAGCCGCATCCTCATTCTCGACAATCACGACGATTTCGGCGGTCACGCCAAACGCAACGAATTCAACCTGGGCGGCCATCTGAATTTATTGAACGGCGGCACCTTGGAAATCGATAGTCCGCGACCCTACGGTCCGATCGCCGCAGGCTTGTTGACGGCGCTCGGCATCGACGTGGTGAAACTTGCCAAAACGACTCAGAACCTCGAGTTCTATGAAAGCCTCGGTTTGCAGAGCGGCGTGTTCTTCGATCAAGAAACCTTTGGCGCCGACAAGCTCATCGTCGGCCTCGGCCGGGTTCCGTTCAAACAATTTCTGGAGCAGGCGCCCCTGTCCGCGCCCGCGCGCGAAGCCATCGTCCAGATCCAGGAAGGACAGATCGACTACCTGCCGGGCCTGTCGTCCGATGATAAAAAACAGCGGTTGTCGCGCATGAGTTACGAAGCGTTTCTGCGCGACCTCGTCCATGCGGATCCCTCCGTGCTCAACTTCTATCACGCGCGCACCATGGGCGAATGGGGAGTCGGCACGGACGCCGTGTCCGCGCTCGACTGTTGGGGTTTCGGCATGCCCGGATTTCAAGGCATGAATCTGGCGAAGGGTTCGATTCAGCGCATGGGTTTCACACCGGCGGGTTACGCGGATACCGGCGGATCGTTCCGCCTGCATTTTCCCGACGGCAACGCAACGATCGCGCGTCTCTTGGTAAGAGATCTCATACCGAACGCGGTACCCGGCGACAGCGTCGACGATGTGGTGACCGCACGCGTGAACTATGCGCAACTCGATCGCAGCACGTCGCGGGTTCGCCTGCGATTGAATAGTATCGCCGTCCGCGCACGCCACCTCGGCGATCCCAAATCGGCCGGCCAGGTGGAAGTAACTTACCTGCGCGGCGGCCGGACATTCACGGCACGCGCGCGCGGCACGGTGCTGGCGTGCTACAACATGATGATTCCTTATCTATGCCCGGAACTGCCGGCGGGACAGAAAGACGCACTACACAAGCTGGTCAAGACCCCGCTGGTCTATACCAGCGTTGCCCTGCGCAACCGGCGGGCGTTCGATGCGCTCAAGGTCCACCGCATTTATGCGCCGGGCGGATATCACACGTATTTTCATTTGAATCCGCACGTCGACATCGGCCGCTACGAGAGTCCGAAATCTGCACACGATCCGATTCTCGTGCACATGGTGCGTACGCCCTGCAAGCCGGGACTGCCGGAACATGATCAGAATCGCTTAGGCAGGGCTGAACTATTGAGCACTCCGTTCGAGACCTTCGAGCGCAGCATCCGCGAGCAGCTTGCCCGCACCCTTGGGATGGGAGGTTTCGACCCCGCACGCGACATCACCGCCATCACCGTGAATCGCTGGCCTCACGGCTATGCGCCGGAATACAACCCATTGTTCGATCCGGATGTCTCCGAGCCCGAGCGGCCGCATGTCATCGGGCGAGCGCAATTCGGCCGCATCACCATTGCCAATTCAGATTCCGGCGGAGGGGCGTACACCGATTCGGCCATCGATCAGGGCCATCGCGCGGTGATGGAACTATTGCGCGGCTAGCGAAATGATGGCCATCTGCTGTAAAATTTACATTCGGACTGCATTCTTAACGATGATTTAATTTCTGTGAATGGAACTTGCCGAAATTCGTCGCCGAGGAACGACAAATAGCGCAAAAATAACGCATTTCAGTTGCATTCGACGCGCGAATTTGGCTTTATGTACGACTGTGTTGCGACGCGGACGCGCCTGACCGTGACTGGGCCGGCCCGTGGCGACACTTCGGATTTTCCGATACGAACGAATTAACCCTAGGGGAATACTTTTATGACATTGACCACCACACTTAAGGCCTCTCTCGCCGTGGCCTGCGTTGTTGCTTTCGCAGGATGCACGGATCTGAAGCCCATCCAAGCCCAGATTGATGATCTGAAATCACAAGTCAGCAAACTGCAGGGCGACACGGCGAAGGCGTCGAGCGATGCAGCTGCTGCCAACAGCGCGGCTGCCGCGGCACAATCGGCTGCTTCCGGCGCGCAGAGCACCGCGAATCAGGCGTTGTCGACCGGCCAGTCGAATTCGACGGCCATTGAAGCGATCAACGAGAAGATCGATCGCATGTTCAAGAAGTCAGTGTCGAAGTAAACCGAGCATTTGCCTAGCTGAACGCCGCGGGTAACACCGCGGCGTTTTTTTTAAGTGTGGCCGGTCAATAGCGGATGAGCGCCGACCCCCACGTAAAACCGCCGCCGAACGCCTCCAGCAGCAGCAGTTGGCCGCGCTTGATGCGGCCGTCGCGAATACCCGTATCGAGCGCCAGCGGCACCGATGCGGCAGACGTGTTGCCCTGGGTGTTGATCGTCACGATGACCCGCTCCATCGGCAGATCGAGCCGCTTGGCGATCGCCTCGATGATGCGAATATTCGCCTGGTGAGGGATCAACCAGTCGAGCTGGTCCCTCCTGATTCCGTTCGCGCTGAGCGTCTCCGTGACCAAGTGCCCCAGCGTATTGACCGCCACCTTGTAGACCTCGTTGCCCTTCATCTGCACACCGGCCTTGCCTTCGCGCACCAAATGGAACCCCTTGGATACGCCGTCCGGGTAGAGCAACAAATCCTTGTACTTGCCGTCCGAGTGCAGGCGCGTGCTGATGATCCCGGGCGTAGGTGAAGGCTTCAGGATCACGGCGCCGGCGCCGTCCGCGAACAGCACACAGGTGCCTCGATCTTTCCAGTCGATAATTCGCGTGAGCGTCTCCGCACCCACGACGAGCGCGCACTTCGATTCGCCCAGGCGAACGAATTTGTCCGCCACGCTCAACGCGTAGACGAAACCGGTGCAGGCCGCTTCGAGACTGAACGCCGGACAGCCGTGAATCCCTAAGCGGTCCTGCAGCAGCGTGCCCACGTTCGGAAACACGAGATCGGGCGTCGTCGTGCCGACGCAGATCAGATCGATATCCTCGGCGGCAACCCCGGCATCCTGCATCGCGCGCCGCGACGCATGTTCGGCAAGGTCGGTCGTGGTCTCGCCCTCCGCCGCCACGTGACGCTGCTCGATCCCGGTTCGGGTGCGAATCCATTCGTCGCTGGTGTCGACGAGCGCTTCGAGTTCCGAGTTGGTCAGTATCTTTTTCGGTAGATAGCTGCCGGTCCCTGCGATGCGTGCGTACATTGAATTCCTTCAAGTTTCGCGTGAGGCGGCCAACCGTTGCGCGATCTGCGCCGGCACGCCGTTGCGCGCCTCCAATACCGCGACTTCGATCGCGCGCTGAAAACCGTAGAGATCGGTATTGCCGTGACTCTTGATGACGATCCCGTTCAAGCCGACCATGCTCGCGCCATTGTAGCGTCTGGGGTCGAGGCGCGTGCGCAGGGCATTGAGCACCGGCTTTACCGCCAGCGCGCCCAGCTTGCGCAAGCTGGTGCGGGTGAATTCCTCGCGCATGGCATCGGCGATCAGGCGCGCCGCGCCTTCCATCGCTTTCAGGGCCACATTGCCGGTGAATCCGTCCGTGACGACGACGTCGACCTTGTCCGAGAAAATATCGTGGCCCTCGACGAAACCGACATAATTAAGATCGCTGTCCGTCAACAGATTATGCGCCGCCTGAACGATGTCGTTGCCCTTGATTTCTTCTTCTCCGATGTTGAGCAAACCCACGCGCGGATTATCGTGCGCTCCCTCCAAATCGGCGGCGAGCACGGAGCCCATCACCGCGAACTGCGATAAGTGCAGCGGAGTGCACGAGGCGTTGGCACCCAGGTCCAGCATATATGTGTGTCCGCCGCGCGACGGGATGAGCGATACGATGGCGGGGCGCTCGACTCCCGGCAGCATCTTCAGTACGAAATGTGCCGTCGCCATCAATGCGCCCGTGTTGCCCGCGCTGACGCAGGCGTGCGCGTCATGCGCCTTCACCAGATCGATGGCCCGGCGCATCGAGGAGTCTTTCTTGCGCCGCAAGGCCTCGCGCGGATGATCGGTCATTTCGACGACATCGGACGCAAACAGGCAGGACACATTGGAAGGAGATGCAGTGCCCAGCTCGCGCTCCAAATCGGGCTGCCGCCCGATCAGGGTAAACCGTACATCGCTGAATTCACGGGCTGCGGCCAACGCCGCCGGAACGGATACCGAGGTCCCGTGATCGCCGCTCATGGCGTCGATGGCAATATGGAGCAGCGCAGACACAGTGCGTCAAAAAAGCACGAGCGGCGGGCGGACCGCCGCCAATGTATGGCTTATTCTTCGGCCGCTGCCGCGTCTGCTTTGGTCTGGAGCACCTTGCGGCCGCGATAAAATCCCTCGCGGGAAATTCGATGACGCGAATGAGTTTCTCCGCTCTTGGCGTCGATCGACACCGCGGGTAGAGGCAGCGCGGAGTGAGAGCGATGCATGCCGCGCTTGGACGGGGTTTTTCTGCTTTTCTGAACTGCCATGAGTGCTATGTCCTATCAAGTTTTCTTTAACAAATCCTGCAAAACGGTAAACGGCCGTGACCGATCGCCCGACAAGTCCTGAATCTCGCCGGCCGCCTCGTAAGCCGGTGCCTGACCGCAGACTTGCGGTGCATGCATCGCTACGATGGGCAAGGCCAACAACAATTCTTCCTCGGCCAGTTCGCGCAAGCTAACCCAGCCCTCATCCGTCTCATACACCTCGCGCTGCGAATTCGCCGCGCTCCCGTCCGAGACGCTCGAAAATTCAATCTCACTGCTGCCGGCGGCGGCAAATGCGAAACCTTGCAGACAACGCTGGCATACCAGTTGCGGAGCCGCCTCAATCGCAACGGTCGCGCCCGCACGGCCCACACCTAATTTCGCAAACGCAAATCTCGCGCGCACGGTCCCTTTCGCGTCCGCCAACAAATTCTGCAAGCGAGGCATCTCACCGAGCGAGTAGACGCGCTCCAAAACCGCTCTATCGTCCGCCTGGCGCGCGCAATCGACTCGGTCAGGCAAGGCCGGTGCCATGGGCCGCGTATAATAGGGCCGGTTCCCACCCCTGTCAAAATCAATCGGGTGCAAGTCGTTGTTTTTGCAGTCTCCGCCTTCACTGATTCTAGCGTCGACCTCGACTTACCGGCGGGAACTCCTGGCGAGGCTGCATTTACCCTTTTCCTGCATCGCACCGGGAGTCGACGAAACCCGCCGTGCCGGCGAACGGCCGCACGCCCTGGCGGCGAGGCTGGCAAGGGCCAAAGCCATGGTCGTGGCATTGCAGCACCCCGATGCCTGGGTCATCGGTTCCGATCAAGTGGCGGTACGGACCGACGCCTCCCTGGGAGAATTGATCCTCGGCAAGCCCGGGACGGAGACGCACTGCATCGAGCAATTGCGAGGCTGTTCGGGCCAGACCCTGTCGTTCGTGACGGCGGTCGCCGTAGTTCGGCACAACGGCCGCTCGGCTCACGAGTTCGCGGATACCACCCAGGTGAAATTTCGCACGCTCGATGACGGCACCATCGCACGCTATGTCGCCCGCGAGGCGCCGCTCGATTGCGCCGGAGGTTTCAAGAGCGAGGGCTTAGGCATAGCGCTCTGTGAATCCATCCACAGCGTGGATCCAAGCGCGCTCATCGGTTTGCCGCTGATTCAATTGAGCACGGTGCTGCGCGGTGTCGGTTTCGAATTACCCTAGGACGGCCGGGCCGGTTGCTTCGCCAGGCGCTTCGCCGTGCGCTTCATCGGAACAATCGCGTCGAGCACGGCGGTGAGGTCGCTGGGCAGCGGCGCACTGGCGTGAAACGGGACGCCGGAGCCGGGCCATTCGAAGGCGACGGACTGCGCGTGTAAGAACGTGCGTTTCAAACCATGTCGTCTGAGTTCGGCATTGCGCTCACGATCGCCGTATTTGTCGTCGCCCAGCAGCGGGTGGCCGGCGAACGATGCGTGCACGCGGATTTGATGCGTGCGTCCCGTGGGAATGTCCACTTCCATCAACGTCGCGAGTGGACCCAGGAATTGCACCGGCTTGAATACGCTCACCGAGTCCTTACCGGCCGCCGCCACGCGCACATGCCGCTCACCATGCTGGCGGTTGTCGGTCGCCAGCGGCGCGTCGATGCGTTTGGTCCCGAGCTGCCAGCTGCCGGCAACCAAGGCCAAGTAAGTCTTGTGCATACCGCCGTTGCGGATCAGAGCGTGGAGGGCGGTCAGAGTGGCGCGGTCGCGCGCCACCAGCAGGCAGCCGCTGGTGTCGCGGTCGAGGCGATGGACGAGTTCCAGGGTCTCGTGCGGGCGCGATGCCCGCAGCGCTTCGATGACGCCGAAGCTCATGCCGCTCCCACCATGCACCGCAACACCGGCCGGCTTATCGATCACCAGCAGATGCTTGTCTTGGAAAATGACCGCTCGCTCGATCAATTCCAACAGGCTGGTCGATGGCCGCCCAGGTTCATCACCGGCGTCGATGCGCACCGGCGGCAGGCGGACTTCGTCCCCTTCCTGAATCCGGTATTCCGCTTCGACCCGCTTGCGGTTGACGCGCACCTCGCCCTTGCGCACCAGCCGGTAGACCCGGCTGCGGGGCACGGTCTTGAAGAGACGCATCAGGAAATTATCTATTCGCTGACCGGCCTCATCGGCGGTTACCTTGCGCAGAGTCACCGCACTTTTGGGAGAGTGCAGGCGCTCGGGCATTGCCACATTACTGTTCATGATCGACATCTTTGCTGCGCAATCTTCTAAGGTATTGATTACATTGACCCTGACGGGATGGCGTGATAATGTCCTAAAACCGTGTCAGGCGCTGAACCATTTGAAGGGGCGACGCCCATAAAGTTTGGTCTGCATGTACACCGGTTTCCGGTGGCCCCCCATCCGTTGGGGAGCCGCATATTAGTTGGTTCTGGATTTCCAGACCATCGCTCGGCCGATGAGACAGACGCAAGCGAGCCCATTTGAGCTTCGGCGTCTGACAAGCGGTTAACCGAGAACAAGGCCGCGGGGCTTGCCGCATGGTTTTTTTGTGGATTGGGTTTTGGCAGAATTGGGTTGAACTGATGCCGGTCGCGTGGCTGGCGCGAAGGCGTTCCCTATTCGTGATTGCCCCATTCGTCGCGGTCCCGGCTTCCATTCTCAAGCTCACCTCCACCTCCTCGGCCCCTACCATTTCAGTTGGGGCACATGAAAAGAATGCTCGTCAACGCAGTTCAAGAAGAAGAACTGCGAGTCGCACTCGTCGACGGTCAGAAACTATACGACTTATCGATTGAGATCCCGTCACGGGAACAGAAAAAATCCAATATCTATAAGGGCCGGATTACCCGCGTCGAGCCCAGTCTCGAGGCGGCATTCGTCGAATACGGCGCGCAGCGCCACGGCTTCCTGCCGCTGAAGGAAGTCTCCAAGGAATACTTCCGCTCGCAGCCGGCCAACCAAGGCAGGCTGAACATCAAGGATCTGCTGCAGGAAGGCCAGGAGCTGATCGTTCAGGTGGAGAAAGAGGAGCGCGGCAACAAGGGGGCGGCGCTCACGACCTTCATCAGCCTTGCCGGCCGCTTCCTGGTGCTGATGCCGAACAACCCGCGCGCGGGCGGAGTTTCCCGCCGCATCGAGGGGGAAGACCGCGATCAAATGCGCGAGGCCATGAACGGCCTTCAGATCCCCGACGGCATGGGCGCCATCGTGCGCACCGCCGGCGTGGGCCGGTCCACCGAGGAATTGCAGTGGGATTTGAATAATCTCAAGACCGCCTGGGACGCGATCGTGGCCGCCAACGACGGCCGGCCCGCGCCGTTTCTGATTTTCCAGGAGAGCGATGCCGTCACCCGCGGCCTCCGCGACTATTTCTCCGACGATGTCGGCGAATGCCTCATCGATCAGCCTGAAGCCTTTCAAAAGGCCCAGGAATACATGCAGCGCTTCATGCCGCCCGACGCGCAACGCAAGCTCAAGCTGTACCAAGACCCGGTGCCGTTGTTCACTCGCTACCAGATCGAGAGCCAGATCGAGTCTGCTTATTCGCACAAGGTCACCCTGCCCTCGGGCGGCAGCTTGGTGATCGACCATACGGAAGCGCTGGTATCGATCGATATCAACTCGGCCCGCAGCACCCGCGGCGGCGACATCGAAGCGACCGCGCGCAACACGAATCTGGAGGCGGCCGAGGAAATCGCGCGGCAACTGCGCTTGCGCGACATTGGCGGACTCATTGTCATCGACTTCATCGACATGGAGTCGCAGGCCAACCAGCGTGCGGTGGAAGACATGCTGCGGGACGCGGTCAAGATGGATCGCGCGCGCATTCAACTGGGTCGACTGTCGCGCTTTGGCCTGCTGGAATTGTCGCGCCAGCGCCTGCGGCCGGCCTTGAGCGAGACCACGCACATCAACTGCCCGCGCTGCAGCGGCATGGGCACCATACGGGGCGTCGAGTCGATGTCGCTCGCGTTACTGCGCTTGATCGGCGAAGAGGCCCGCAAGGAGCGAACCGGCCGCGTGATCGCGCAAGTGCCGGTCGATGTCGCGACCTACCTCATCAACGAGAAGCGCGATTGGCTGAACCAGATCGAACAGCGAGACAAGGTGTCGCTGGTGATCGTGCCGAATCCGCATATGCAGACGCCCGCCTACTCACTGCGGCGAATCCGCGACGACGAGAAGGAACTGCCGGAAAATACCACCGTCAGTTATCAACTGGCCGATCAGCCCAGCCTCGACGATTCGAATATCGGAACTCGCGACAAGAAGCCTCAAGGCGACGTGCCCCTGGTGCCCAGCATTTTGCCGGCATCGGCGGCGCCCATCATTCCGATGCCTGAGCCTGCCGCGGCACCGGCGCCCGTACCCGCGGCGGTTGCGGCTCCGCAAGCGGGAGTGTTCGTACGCTTGTGGCGCTGGCTGTTCGGTGGCGGCACGAGCACCGCCACTCCTGCGCCCTCGTCCTCATCGACCCAAACCCAACGCGAACGGCTTAGCGGTCGCGATGCGCGTCACGATCGCTATCGTAGCGGCAGCGGCGGCGACCGGGATCGGCATCGCGACCGTGGCGACCGCGACCGAAATCGCGACGTGCGGCGCGACGGACCTCGCGACCCGCGGCAGGGTGGACGGCCGCGCGGCGAGAATCGCAGTGATTCCGCACCGCGCCGCCCCGAAGGGGCTGCCCAGGCAGAGCGCAATCCGGGCGGACAGCGGCCGGAGATCCCGCGTGCCGAGCAACCCCGCCCGGAACAGCAGGCGCGCGGCGGCGAGCCCGGCGGCGGCGAGCGATCCGCCGGCGAGCGCTCCGGCGGTGAGCGATCGGGCGGCGAGCGTTCGGGCGGTGAGCGTTCGGGCGGCGAGCGCGGCGGGCGTAGCCGACGGCGGCGCGGCCGCGGTCGGCGCGAAGGAGGAGAAAACACCGCCAATGGTGCCGGCGCCAGCCAGGGGTCGGGCCCGGGGCCGGGCACAGGTCCGAATAGCGGGACCGCTGCCGGCGCGGGCGAGGGCCGTGAGGGCGGCGGCTCGCCGCCACCCTTCGAAACGGCGCGTGAGACACCGGCACGAGCCCCCGAAGCGCCGGCGCGGGCCGCCGAGGCACCGGCACGGGTCTCCGAGCCCTCGGTATCCAGTACCGGCACCGACAACAAGTACGTGGTGTGGTCTTCCGCACCGAGTGACGTGCCGCGCACCGGTCCGGACGACCGGTAGGGTTCGACGCCGACGCCGATTAACTCGCCCTGCGCGCGCCCGATACACCGAGCGCGCGCAGGCGCCAGTCCAGGACCAGGCTGGTGCACACGAGCGCCAAAGCCAGGCCGCGAAGCGCGGCCACCGCCATGCTGTTGGCAATGAACATCATCGGGTGCGCGCTGACGGGCGCCCACAGCCAACACGCGGCGCTCAAGCCAACTGCGGCGACTAAATAGCTTGCCACCCATGCCCGACGCTCTGCGGCCCCCAACGGCCGGGCACTAACGGGCTGATCGCCGCCGGGGCGCAGGCCGTACGCGATGAGCCCCAGCACGACCGCAAGTCCGATCAACGAACTGCCGTCCTGCACCAGCCGAATCGCGCGTATATGGTGGGCGCCGATGTCGATCGGCTCTTCCAGCCAAGGGATCAGGCGAACACCCCGTGCATTCTCGTGAGTGAAGGCGTCCCACATGAGGTGAGTCACTGCTCCGGCCACCACCCCGAAGGCAACCAAAATCCACTGGCGAATGCTGGCAATATGCGCGGGCGAGGAAAACGGACGCCAGCGCGCATACGCCCCGTCGGGCAGCACTTCCAAAACCGGCGCTTTGACCAGATATTGGAACACCCAGTAAGTGGCCATACCCACCGGCAAGCAAAAAGTAAACAAGGCAACCGCGCTGTGCGTTTCGACGCGCTGTAGGCGCCAGGGAAAGAACAGTCCGAAATCGGGAACCATGGCGCCGATTACGACCGCGGACAGCAAGCGCCATCGCGCAAGCAAGCGGGAGAAAGGCAGAACTGCAGCGGCGTGGGAAATGGTGAATGGCATCAACGAACCTCGGTTGTCATCTCAC
>Ga0209488_10001703_pt1 | contig 18656 bp, 20 predicted proteins | sample Rivendell_Oct201_8_FD_188349 | JGI IMG/M metagenome (GOLD analysis project Ga0209488, IMG submission 188349) | Vadose zone soil microbial communities from the Eel River Critical Zone Observatory, Northern California, USA -... | ecosystem: Environmental > Terrestrial > Soil > Vadose zone >...
GTCATAGCGGCTATTGCATTGGCTCGATCTGTGTCCCACAATCATCATCCTCGATCCGGTGGACCATACACGTTGGTCGAATTCCCAGCTATGAATAGCCCAACAGTGTTTAAGAAATCGGTCCGTCACCGCGGTCCAACGTGTGCCCGAAACAGAACATCGATGATCGCAATCGTTTCACCGCGACAGGACTGACCGCTCAGTGTAGAATCTTGTCTTCCTAGCGTTTTCCCGTCCATACTTTTGGCCACAAGGGGGTCCGAGTCCTTGAGGGAAGGTTGTCACTACCACCCAACGGATCGCGGGGGCCACCGTGGTCAACACAACACACAATGGAGTCCGAGTCGCACGCGACCACGCAACCCAGATGGAGATGGGCACGAACGAGGTCGAACATCCCTATTGTGATTTGAGGTTGTACAACAGGTAGCCCCTCCATCGAAGGCTCCCGCTCGATCTCAGACCCAATGCGGCTCCAAAGTGAGTGATTACTGTGAGGCCACGACGACGTCGCGTGCATGTACCTCCGACAGTAGCGAGTGTGTGTGGACTCGACGATAAGATGAGCCCCTGTTGACAAACTCGATGTCCCTCCCGCCTCGTCTGACCAGGGACGAAAGAGACTGGTGCGGGATCTCTTCTGTTAATAGACGTTAGAGGGCGGGGGTGGTGTAATTTCCCGTTTTGAAACCGTCCTCGAGACAGGGGATTACGAGGTAAGGAGGGACGACGACCAGCGGAGAAGGCTAGGGAAGGACGAAAAAAATCCAGCACTCTGCCTGTCACAGTGGGTAAGTTCAGGGGGAAGTGCTGTGGTGCATCAGAGCTGATCCTCGGAGGTACTGTATGAGCGACCTTTTTCTTGGGCTTCGTTCGGATACAACCTCGGCACGGTTCATATCGTACGACCTCCTGGTTATCCAAGTCGGCTGGCCACTTTGTACTCTGATTTGCATTTCTTCTTGCGGCACCCACGGGACGCGAATGTTCAGCGTTAGGCGCATTCTCGCTGGTTATCACTACGACCTCATTGTGGTTATGGTTAAAAATACCATACGCTATACCTTGTTGCCTGGAAGCCAATCGAACGCGACCGCCGAGAGTCCCGCTGTCAATGTTCTACGTTTCATTGTATTGGTCAATGACTCTGATTCACACCAACCAGGGTTGGGTTGGCGGCCCTCCAACCCCTGCAGTAAGGTAAACAGCCTTGCCATCATGGCCTACGTAGAAACAATCCTCGATACGTATACCAACCTGTATGGGAATTATCATCAAAATTCGGATTCGAGACCTGTGGAAAGTACACTGAAGGCTTACCTCGCCCTCGATGTAGATCCCTGGTTCGTTAGAGAACGTGTGTCCGATCTCGATGATGTCATTTGAGCCGCCTCGCAGATACGGCGATTCATGACCTTCGAGACCAATGCCTAAAAAAAAGGGCGCCCACATCAGACCACACAGGCGCAGCAAATAGAAGTAAAGAACAGACCATGACCAAGGCGGTGAGTGAAGTACTGCGCGAGGTTACTGCGCCTCAAGAAATCGCGCGCGACTTCGTCTACGGCACTAGTGTGGGCACCCGCGTGCGCAGCATTGAGAGCCAACGCCTGAGCCTCATGGACTAGGTGCCAGAGGTTAACATGATGCTCCTTTGGTGTTGATTCGTCCAAATAGAAGGTCTGGCGATGGCGATGAATCAGTACCCGGGAAGGTTTCAGGGCTACGGAGATGTCGAGTGGTGAAAGGGGAAAAGGAAGGGATGAAAAGGGGGAACGCACCCTGGTTACGTCGCTCGTGTATCCATGTAGAGAACCACCGCAATCGATAAGGACAAGATCATTAGGCGCCAAGGCGCGGTCTGTAACCAAGCCATGCGGAAACGCCGCATTTTCTTCGAGCAGTAGCGGATGGGAACAAGGTGTGGGAGCAAGGCTCAGCTTTTGGGCGCGATGCGAAGAGAAAGTAATAAAAAAAATAACGTACCTCCGAATAGCACGAGGCCATCACCATCTTGCAGGCCCGCAGCGGCTAACGCGCGTTGCAATAGTCGCAGGGCCTCGGATTCACGGATGCCGATGTGCAACTTCTGGCGTACGGCGCGTATGGCAAGAACGGTGACCTGTGATGGCCGAATAGCAGTTAAGCCTCATTTCAGGTGGAGTTGCGCGTTTGGAGATGAGTCATGATTGGGAGCATGGACGTCCCATGGCACGTCGTCTCAGTCGTCTCATTCAAGCCGTCCCGGTTTTCGCGGCGACTCCAAGACAGACATACCCATCTGCAAAGGGAGAGAAGGGGAGAGAGAAAGCGAACCTCATTGACACATTTCAGCACCTCCAACTCATCCATAGACTTGCGTTCTCGAAGCCGGCGTATCTCTACTGGCGCAATGACGATACGGGTACCAGGCGCGGCGTGGGTGAGTCCATCGACAATAAAATGACGCACGCTGCCGTCGATAAAGATCGTGCTGCCCGGAGCGTCGGACAAGTTCGGATCCGCGTCCCCGTCTGCGGGTGGTACAGAGAGTGCCGCGACCGCGACCTCGTATGGGTCCGCGTCGTCCCCCCACGTGATGTACGACACGCCATGTGCGGGCGAAGCGGGAACGGGCAGCAGACGCGCGCGGGGCGCCTCAAATTCGGGAGTTAGGACCGCGATGCGCGCGGTGGTAGCCGACGCGTGCGAGTCCCGCGGTGCCCCAGGCCCGCCATCACTTTCCGATTCCGGTCTGACGATGAGCAATAACGGGCGCTCCGAGAGATCCCACGCGCGGCCGGAGATATTCGCAAAGTACGCGGCGCTCCCGCCCGGCTCGGCGAGATACGCGGATGCATTGAGTGCGCGCAGTTCCGTCGCTAAGGCTTGCTGGCGTTGGAGGAAAGAAGCCTCGGCAATCGGTCGTATGCGAGCGCAGTGGGCAAAGAGATGCTCAAAGCCGGACTCGGAGGTGTCAACGCGGTCGTGATCAAAGTCAGACCAGAGTTCAGGACCAGCATGACGATGGGAAGATGTGGAGGTGCGGTGATATAGTCCACCAAGTGTGGCAAGTGTGAGAAGACACGACTGATACGGGTTGGGCTAAAGGACCGGATCTTTTCGTCGATAACGTACTCACCAGGACGAATTTGGGGACGTGGCGGTCAAAGGGTCGGATAGCCCTGGACGGAGGCCGTGCGGGTGGCTCACCGTGCTGAAAACCCATTGAGAGGAGTTGGCTGAGTTGAGGAAGGGATGACTCAGATCGGGAGGTGGTGATGGGTGATGGTAACTCGAACATTGATAACGAACAATACAGCGCCGTACGGTATGGCTGCTGACTTGAGAGATTTATGTCAATCGCTGGGTAAAAGAGCCAAGACCAGGGGCGATGAACCCCTCCACCCCTTTCGATCCTGGGACAAGTGTCGTCCTGCCAGTGAAGACATCAGATGGGTTATGGCGCATATCGAATTCCAACTACGCACGTGCACCTCCACTCCACGCCTTTGTTGACAAAATATGATTTTGGAACAATTGTGACAGATTGTGCGGCCGGTAAACTCACTCGGTATAAAAGTACCTGCCATGGGCTGCCATGTAGGCGGCTAGTTCATTCGTTGCGAAGCTATTGACTCAGGTCCCTGATCACAAGGGCTGTAGCCGACATGGCAGAAGCCCCCCAAGATCAATCAGGCGCCCATGTGAAACAGCATGGCCACGTCCATTCCATTCATGCCAGCAGGCGACGGAGCCGGATATATTCGTTCGTGGCACGAAATATTGCGTCTTCTTGAACCTTGAACTCGCCTGTGGCGTCGGCATCAGTGACCATCAGTCAGAAACGTGTACAAGGGAGAACGCCCAATGACAGCAACCACTGGCACAAGGCGCTTCGCAGCTCACGGAGAAGCAAGCCAACAGGACTAAGGCAAGGCGCGGCGTTCTCGAAAGCGCTCAATATATAAAACTGGGGGGTCGTCACTAAAGGGGCGTTGACCGGGCAGCCAGCCATTAATGGGGCCTCGGCGGTGAGAAAGGTGCCATTGGGGTTCTATTAATAAACAGGTTTTATGAATGCATGCGTCGAATCATGTATGTATGTTGTATGTATGCGCAATGATGTGTTATCTGGAACCCAACAAAAGGTGAACGTTAGCCGCGTGGGGACTGCGGAATAGTCGGAACACTCACGATGAATGAAAAGACGGTTCAAAGGGAGTATGCCAAGATACAAGAAGAAGAAAAAAAGTCACTCTGAAAGTCGGCGTTGGGATCTGAGACCATTCAGCCCGCGGAAGACAGTACTCGTGGCAGTGGCCCGTCGCTTGGAAGTAGGGTCATCCTGAGACTCTCTCGCCCTCTTTCGCTTCGAACTCGACCGCGTGTACGGAGGGTGTGAGAGATCCTCATCGGGATCGGGAAGCTCGAAACTGTCAAGAAAGGCGGGCGGTCGATATGGAAGCGGCTTGGGTGCCAATAATGGCGCATCGCACACCACATGGAGAAACTCCGGTGCAGGTGTGAGTGGCGCAGCCGTTGACATCGGCGATCCCGGGTCCGAGGGGGATCTAGTCAACGCTGAGACGGATGCCGTGTGAGTACAGGCCAGAATCAGACCGCTCAGACGACCACTTACGTTCCAGCGCAGGCATTGGCAGAAAAATGGGAAGCGCAGGCAGCGCAGAAAGTGCGGGGGGAGCCTGGGAACGTAGCCCATGTGCCCTTGCCCGTGAAGAAGGATGGGGGCGCAAAGCCCGAGACGTGGATGGGCTGGCCGCGCTCTGTTCGAGGCGGGGATATGGGCGCCGACGGGAGGCATGAGGATTGGATGGATAGGCAAACCAGGAGGGGTCGGGCTTGACAAAGGTGGGGACGTCGGGCCAGGAGGGAGTCCATTGGTTGATCAAGGGAAAGGAGAGAGGGAGGGATGTGTGGTGCATCATGGTGGGGGAGAGAGCGCAAAGAGGAGGGAGGAAGCAAGAACAGAGGGGTATAAGAAGGGCGGCATAATCGGCAATATTATGAATATATGGATGGTAGGGAAACGGAGGGGCGGTGTGAAATCTGAAGATGGGTTGCGGGCGAGAGTGCTAAAGTAAACTTACTTACCACATAACAGATCTTCCCTCAACCACCACAGGGGCTCCTCGCCCTCGAAACACACGCCACGCCAATTCAAATTTATTGTGTCCCTTCAGATCTTCCGATTCAGATTCGCGCTTGCGCCGCCTGCCCTTCGTATACACAACTATACCATCCTACTGTCTCCTTCCCTCTTCGGGTCCTTTCCGTGTCCTGCTCAACTCAACTCTGCAATCACATCATGATCATGAGACTACCTCGACCCCTCTCCCTTTCCTTCTCGGGAATCACGAGCCGGTATTCCCTCCATTCCCGTTTCTTCGCCTCCGACACCGCATCAGGTTCAGCCCCGCCCTCTCACCGCCATACGTATTTCGTTCCCCGAAATTCCCGTGGCTCTCTTCCCGTTTATTCAGACGTGCGTAATGGTGGTACGCAATACCTCATCTCGGTTCGCAGTGTGCAAGGAAACATAAAAGTTTGTGATCCGGTTCCTCACGACCGTTCCCTTTCTCATCTGCCATCATCACAAAAGGCCCTGTCCGATGATTTACTTCGCGACCTATCCGACCCTAAATCAACAACAGAGTCAAGTCTCATAAAAGCTCGCATCACCAGATCAAAACAGCTCGTGCTTAGCGGCCTTAGACGGAAACACGCTGTCCTGGACTGGTTAGTCCGTCAAGGTTTCTGACACGAGAAGGCCGCCCATTACTTTCATATTATCCCCTTTGACACAATCGAATGCATTCGAACACACACCACCTTGCGCCGTTCTATAAGTGCATCGCACCAGTCACCCAGCGCTCGATTACTATTGGAATTCTTTGGCCACCACTATTCATGACAACGACAGGCAGCCATGATGCACCCAAAATGATCGTTAGGGTACCTGCCCCCTTTCTGAGCCTGGGTTTCCTTGTATTGTCAAGGGGCTTGTTTTGATTATCAGCCATTCCCTGGACACAAGTCAGGCAAGTCATCTCGAGGGTGCCAACATTAATGCTTCCCGTGGAAGGTGCATTGTTTTATCACATTCCAAAAAAGATTGGCTGCGCCCGAAACCTGAGTCAAAACCTTCCCCTATTTTCTGCCGCCTGAACCATCGGGACGAATTCTGACGGCTGACGGCCATTACGAGAATATCAGTATCAGCTGCGGGCCCCTTTGGCGCTCCCCGTACAAGCCGGTTTCCAACTGTAATCATCGGCGGTGGGTCACATAATGTATTATTGAAAGTTGGGATCGATTAATGCAATCATTGGCACCACTGCGAGTGATCGTACTTGAGCATGTGCCATCTCACGCCCACCTGATACGGCAGCAGAAGCGAGGCCCCAAATTCCAATTCAGTGTCATGCGGACTTGGCACCTCTCATGTCATCCTAAAAGTACGCGTATGAGGGACATGTGCCAGGTGTGCGCAAGGCACAAACTTGGCACCCGGTTGTAGTGGCACAGCTAGCATGATCTCCACCTTCCCATGGTTATCAGCCCGTCAATGTTGTGCCACTGGTGCCAAATGGACCGTATGTCTTGATTATGGTATCACCAGAAAATTTCCCGTGAGAAAAACGTGTCAAGTCGAGCTGTTCTTGACCTGATGAGGTATCCTGCCCGCCGATAACGCGATACAGTACACCGTCGGGTCCAATTCGATCGAATCCAGGGCTCTTTATCATCAACCGACTGCCCCACCCATTGTTGCGAGTCGGGAGACTCGGGAAAACAAAAACTGCGAGGCACAGCACTGCGGAACGAACACAGGATCGGGAAAATGCAAGCGGCGGACTACAGTACCGTAAGGAGAGGGTCCTAATTCCAGAAGCCCATGCGGCGGCAAGTCTTTGTAAGGTTCACCACGCCCACCGCTTTGGTCTCTAGAGGTTACAAAAGGTCGCCGTCAAGTAGAGAATTTGAACTCAGAGATGATCAATAGGTTTTCATATATAAAACCGCAGGCCTCATGTATGAAACGGGATTCGGTGCCAACTTTCTGTGAAACTGTTCACGCGGCCTGCATCTCCCTCGTGCGCCGCGGCGGGTGTTCCGCACAGGAACCCCAACGCCAACGCACAAATGCAAGGATCGCAGCCAGGGGACGCCACATCGGCCTGATCGGCCCGCATGGTCACAGGGAAGAAAAAAAAAAAAAAAGTAAATTGATTGAAAGGGACATCTCATCAACCTCCAATAGCTTGTAATGGCCTCGCCACAGCCGCAAAACGTTCAGGGTGCAGGTAATACCACTGGATCAACCGTAGGTGCACCGACACGCCAGAAGGATGCGGGAAACAGCAACTTGGGCACATTTGGGGTGTGTGTTACCGTACTTTCTCTGCTTCCCTACATATAGGCGCCCTTGCTGGCAATTGAATTCTGTGACTCAATTCATGTGGTCTGTGATCTGTAGGTCAAGTCTGGCCTTGCCCAGATGCTAAAGGTGCGAATGGCTTGCGGTTCCAGTTACCCTAGCGTCCACTGATCTCGACTAGGGTGGCGTCATCATGGACGTCGTCAACGCAGAACAGGTGCGCATACCGTATGGCCCCAACCCATGCTTCCCTGATACTTATCAATGGCTGTTCGCCTGATGCCGTCTCGCCAAGGCACGCATAGCTGAAGAAGCTGGCGCGTGTGCCGTTATGGCCCTAGAACGTGTTCCTGCAGATATTCGTTCTGCAGGCGGTGTCGCGCGTATGGCAAGTGCGAGGCTTCGTCGTTATGCATTCTGGTGCTAGAACCTATCCCTTTGGACTTTTTTTCTCTTGCCTTTGTTCCTTTACAGAGCGACCCCCACATGATCAAGGAGATCGTCGAGGCCGTTTCTATTCCCATCATGGCTAAAGTGCGGATCGGTCATTTCGTGGAAGCCCAGGTTAGCGACATGACCACACGCACACACACGTCACCTCCCTTTGGGTAAAACCAAGAGCCTTACTCATATAACCTTATCACCGGGTCGTCCCCGCCGTAGATATTACAAAGCATTGGTATTGACTACATCGACGAGTCGGAAGTGCTAACTCCCGCGGACGAGGAGCACCACATCAACAAGCACACGTTCAAGGTGCCATTCGTCTGTGGTGCCCGCAACCTCGGCGAAGCTCTGCGACGTATATCTGAGGGCGCGGCCTTCATCCGTACCAAGGGGGAAGCCGGAACCGGAAACGTCGTGGAGGCCGTGCGCCACCAGCGTGCCATCGCAGGCGAGATACGCAAAGCAAGTGTGATGACGGACGAAGAGTTGTATACGTACGCCAAGGAAATCCAAGCGCCGTTCCACCTGCTCAAAGAGACGGCACGTTTGAAGCGACTTCCCGTCGTCAATTTCGCTGCCGGTGGAATCGCCACGCCAGGTGCGCCGTTTAGGTCTCTCCTCCCCTCTTGCCCCCGATTTTGATGCGATGCCTCGCCCACCGCGGGTTTCCTCTTTTGCATACAGCCGATGCTGCGTTGATGATGCAGTTGGGCAGCGATGGAGGTTGGCAATTCGGTCCACCTTATCATGCCAACGTGATTGATTGCCCCCTATTTTTAGTCTTTGTAGGCTCGGGAATATTCAAGGTGCGTTCCCCATATATCAAATCCACAATTGATCCCTAATGAGTTGTTTGTTTTGCTACAGTCCGGGGACCCCGCCAAGCGCGCTCGTGCTATCGTACAGGCTGTAAGCGCCCAGCTGCGAACCGCCTTTCGATCTCATCACTGAAACGTCCTCCAGGTCACGCATTACAACAATCCGAAGATTCTCGCGGAGGTACGGACATGCTTGATTCGAATCCTGTCTCCATATGCAAACCCGAACGGTGAAACAGGTCTCGGAGAACCTCGGCGCGCCAATGGTTGGCTTGTCAATGTGGGTAGTTTCGGGTCGTGTGGCATGTCACGTCATTCTAAACAAGCCACTTGATTTTTAAGTGATGAAAAGCTTGAAGGGGGGCGACTAGCGGGGCGTGGATGGTAAAGCGATGTAGAAAATAAAAACATAGACCGCGGAGGAGATTTATGATCATTGTAGCGTTACAAAGTATATGTACGACCTCCAACGTTTCACGTGAACGTGAAGGGGAAAATGATGTCATTGTCAGGCGGTGATGGATACGAACGTGCAATGTTGACAACGATCCTACTGTAGTGTTGCACTCACATGAAGTCGTCCCTCAGCAACGACGATAACCCAAGGGAACTCCTCAAACAATTCATTTCCGTTCGCCACCTCTTTTTTTTCATCATCAGCTTATGCCCATTCACCCTGATCCAATCAACAAGCAGCGGAACCCCAATGCAATATATACCTTCGATAGTGAGCGTGATGCGTCCCAGTCAGAAATTTGCAGGCAGGGCAAGGGCAAGGAGTGCATAATCGTGCGTCTTTTCCGTTCTCACCGAAGCCATCAAACCGACTGGAGAGTTAAATTTTTTTGACGACAAAAAAAAAAAGCTTCAGATGACCTCCAGAGAGTTGTTTACGGCTATGCAGGTCCGTGTGTCGTTTCCTGCTGCTGATGGTTTTCGCCCGCGGTCACCCCTTCGCAATGTGACTTAAACGCGTTATTGCGACTGCGGGGGTGGCCATTCCTTTGGATCTTCTTAACATTCACGGGTGTTAATGGCGATTGCTCGTATTAGGAGAATGGCTTCTTCTGCGCATTACCCATGGACCCGAGACGCACACACATGGAGTGCAAGCCGGTTCCGAAGCCGTAAACCATTCCGCCACCATCCCCTGTGTCCCTTGTCTGCTGTTGTAGGTTTCATGCGACGATCGCGCCCATCAAGCGACGTTGCTCCCTATTATTCATTGCCGTAATGAAAAGATAAACGAAGACGGTCGTTTTGTCTAGGGGTTTTAGTATTCACGTCCGCCCCCAACGCCTAACGTCCCTGCACGTGCCTCCTCGACTTGGACCGCGGCAGCTTTGCGACGCTCCCTCGCCGCATACAACTCGAGTAGACTCATTTCAAGTTCGTGTCGTGAGCGTTCAGCGGCACGAATCAGTGGCTCGGCCGCGGCCTTTTGAGACACGTTCCAACTAGCCAGTCGGGCAATCTGCGGGGGGTCCTTGTGTGTAAGAGACGAGGACTTGTCAAAAAGGAGAGCGACTCGCCTCTTTATTTAGACTCTCTTTCACTACTTCCTTTGCCTCATGGGGTGGAATTGGGGGCATTCGGAAACCGGAGGAAGAGCGGGATACATTGGAGCTTTGCAGGCTCGTTTGAGATTGAGAGTTTCGCGATCGTTTCGGATTTGCGGGTAAAGTAGGATGGGACGACAGATGAGACGCAGGCGTAGCTCCCACCGCAGGCTGAGGGCTAGGCTTCCTCAACTGATCGATGGGTTGTGGACTGGGCGGCGGAGCTAAATCGACCATCTTCACATCCTCGTTGATGTTCGCAGCAAGCTGCGGTGCCACCTTCGCCTTGCCTTTATCTAAAGGGGTTGAAGATGCTGGTGCAGGGCTTGGACGCGCTTCGGATGACGGAGGATGCTGTGGGGACGCAGGTGACGGCGATGGTTCCTGTTGTGGACGTCGCACATCCACCGGACTATCAGATCGCAACGGTGACTTTGGCTCTGGAGGAGCTGACAGTCTGGAGGAAAATGAGGAGTTTTTCCTTACGTCTGGACTTGAGCGAGCATCTGGTGAACGCCGTCGCGGTGAACTGCGACGCGGCGGAGGCGTCGGAGAACGCCAGCGGCGATCTCGGGAGGCTAGAAGAAAGAATTGGTTAACATATTGTTGCTCGGACTTAGATGACTGACGTGAACGACGCCGAGGTGACCATGATCGGTCATCCCGTCTCCTACTCCTGGAACGTCGGCGCGGAGGGGTATTGCGCCGACGATCACGGTCAAAGTGGTCGCGTTGGTCGCATCCACGGTCACTGTCCCGTCTTTCATGATCACGACCGCGGTCGCGGATGTAGCTACGTCCGTCGCGACCACCGTCTCTGTCGCGTGAACGGTCGCGGTCATAGTCCCTTCGGTGGTCATAATCCCTCCTGTCTGGCTCGTAGTGCCTGTCGTCACGACTCGGACGATACTCATCTCTTCCTCGCCCATCCGAGTCGTAGCGAGAGGGACCACGCGAGTCTCTGTAACGAGGACGATAGTTAGGTTGGTATGAGTCGCGGTAAGGGCGGGAGCGCGGTGGAGGAGATCCACGGGGAGAGCGCTGACGCCTGTCTGGTGGAGGGCGACTTGGAAGGGCCTCAAAGACAGGTTTTGGTGGAAGAGTGGAAGACATTTGAAAGGATTGTTTGTCCCTGTTCACTTGTTTACTTTACACACACACCCATGTCCGGTACAGTCACCGTCCGCCGGAGGCTCTATCCTCTCGCATCTCTCTCCCAAATTCAGTCTACACCCTCAGCTCAAGACGACGTTCCTCATGACATCGAAGAGGACCTTAGGGCATTCGGTTGCAAGCTTGTTCACCAAGCTGGCATATTGCTAAACCAGTGCGTCTCATCCTTGACTTCTCTTACCCCCACACACTAGGTGACAGAAAGCAAGTTGCTGTAGCCACAGCACAGATTCTCCTTCAGAGGTTTTTTTATGTTAGCTCTCTTAAGCAGTTCGGTGTCGCCGTACGCGCGCGCAGGTCATCTGTTCTCGTCGTTTCTTCTGACCGCTTATAGGACATCGGCATGGGTGCGCTCTATCTATCTTCAAAACTGGAGGAGTGTCCTATCCGTATGCGCGACCTCATCAATGTCTACGACATCCTCCTTCAACGTGCAGCCCACACCGTCTCGTCCGCATCTTCGCCACATCACTCATCCGAATTCAAGTACACGCCGATGTCGTACTTTGGCAATACGTTTTACGACCTCAAGGAGGCATTGGTCGTCTCTGAAATGCAGATTCTGAAGAGGCTGGGATTCGACGTGCAGGTACTGCTGCCGTACGGCACATTGGTGAACTACATGCGCTTGCTTGGTTTAACGAGCCGGAACGAGGCGGTATCGATGGCGTGGGGTTATCTCAATGACGCGTGCGTACTACTGACTGATGGGTTCTTTTGGGGCTCTCGACTCTGAAACCTCGAACAGACTGCAAACGCCTGTGTATGCCCTGTATGCCGTGCCAACGGTAGTGAGCGCGTCGATTCTCCTTACGACGCGTCGGCTGGGTATATCGTTACCTTCAAGTCCGGAGAGTTGTTGGTGGGAATTGTTCGATGTTGACTGGGAAGATCTATGGAGTGTATGCGGGTACATCATGCGGTTATACAGGGAACGGACGAGCGCCGAGAGCATTGAGATTATGGGTTTGTTAAGTAAAAAGGACTTGCGACAATGGCTTGACAGTAGAGTAAAATAAGTAAAATAAATAAAATATAGACTCTCACGTCGACATGCTCGACCACTGCTCGATAATGCACAAAGGTCTGCTCGCTCTCCTCGACGATACCGTTTGTTCATCCGCTGCCAGGCGGGATCGTCCTTTGGTCCCGCTCGTTTACTCCAGACGCTTCTCAATTGGCTTCTTCCTCTGCATCCCCAGTCAATGGTCTCATCCGGGACGCTCTCATAGAAGGTCGCGCTGCAGAACAAAAGTACGAGAAAGACGGATATTCCGTCAGGTGGACGTTCGTCAATGATCTTGAACTCATCTTTGTCGTACGTTCCTTCTCTCTCTCCCTGGCTTTCGTGACCCGTTCCGCGCTTCCAGGTCGCATACCAGCGCATCCTCCAACTCACATACGTTGACGACCTATTGAGTGCGCTCAAGACTGTATTTGTCAAGCTTTTCCAGCCTTTTATTGCCGCATTTGTTGCCTCGCTCCACGCCGTCAACAGCACCGCCGTCGCGCTTTCCAATGCCGCATCAGAGCCGACCCGTTGGAATTTCGCAAAGGCGCTCGAGGGTTGGGACACCGCCTTTGACAAGCTACTCAAAGGTCTAGAGAACAAGGCTGCGGAGGTGCGCTCCTGTCCCGAACGTGCCAACCTGCCACTCACGCACAGCCACGCTTGGTGGTGCAGGATCGCAAGTCTCGCTTGCATCCCGCGGCTAGACCAGCGCCGTCCACGCCTAGCCCTAGTACCAGTGACGTCGATGCCCGTGGGGGTTATTTATCTCTCTCATCCCGCTTTCGCTTATGGTGGATAATATAGCTCCCGCGGAGTCACATCCAGCTACAGTGGACGAACAACAGATCGCGCGTAATGTCCAAGCGCTGAAAAACAGACTACGCGGACGAGGGGGGACCCGTGCAGCTGGGCGGGGCAGAGCCCGTGGAGACCCTGGGAGCGGCAGAGACAGCCATCCCAACTCAGAGTGCGCTCTGTTACGCTATGCCTTCCATCTCCCCTTCCGACCTGTGTGACCCGATCAGCTCGGAAGCCGCTGCGAAGCGTAAGCCGAAAGGCAAGGCCCTCCGAAAGTGGGGAGACGCACCACCTAGCGAGTCCGAAATGGCCTCTCTCGATTTCTCAGAGAAGTTGAGTGACCTGGATGCTCATCCGACCTCAAGCGACCTGCAGGTGCTCATAGACGAAGCGTCACTCGGAATTCGCAACAAAGATGGGTTGTATGAAATCAGAGACTTGGAGTTGGCCAACGGAACGACAGCGGATGATGCCATCGCTCGGGCGTTGAACGCGGGCTCGAACAACGAAAATAAGCCAGCCCCGGGCTCACTCGGCACTCTGGGTTCATTGTTCGCGAGGTTTACAGGGTCGAAAGTACTTTCACAGGATGATCTCGACCCTGTGTTGGAGGCCATGAAGCAGCATCTGATGAAGAAGAACGTGGCCAAGGACATTTCTGAGAAAGTTTGCGAGGGTGTTGGGGAGAGCCTCGTTGGGAAAAAAGTGGGCGGGTTTCAAAGTGTGTCTTTCCCCTGATTCTGTTCAACACACAACTGACCTCCCGTAGCAACAACTGCAGCCGTGCGGCAGGCCCTATCTAATTCAATCACGCACATATTAACCCCCAAAACGTCGACTGACCTGTTGCTTTCAATTCGAGCCAAATTGTCATCGCCGCTTACGTCAACGCAAAAGCGTGTGCCGTACAGTATCACCTTTGTGGGCGTTAACGGCGTGGGCAAGAGCACCAACTTGTCTAAAGTCTGCTTCTGGCTCATCCAGAATGGATTCAGGGTCCTCATTGCTGCCTGTGATACTTTCCGGTGTGCTTTGTTTGGCTCCCAACTCGGGTCACGGAATATTCATTATTGTATAGGAGTGGAGCCGTGGAACAGCTACGCGTCCATGTCCGGAATCTGAGTATGCTTGGCGTGAACGGAGCCGGAGACAGCAAAGGCCGTGTCGAGCTATATGAGCGGGGTTACGGAAAGGACGCCGCGGGAATTGCTAAGGAGGCCATCACCTACGGTAATGATCTACTTCATCTCTTTGTCAGTCAATACTTATTGGCATCCCAGCCAGGGACAATGACTTTGACGTTGTTCTGATAGATACTGCCGGCCGTATGCAGGATAATGAAGTACGTATTATGTTCGGCCTAGTTTCAATCAGCTCACTGAGCCATCTAGCCCCTGATGCGCGCCCTCGCCAAGTTGGCGTCCGTGAATAACCCCGACAAGATTCTTTTTGTCGGCGAGGCTCTCGTCGGTAATGAAGCGGTTGACCAGCTATCCAAGTTCGATCGTGCCTTGCGCGATTTTTCTGGTGCCGGGGGTGTAAGTAAGGGACGGGGCATTGACGGAATGCTTGTAACCAAATGGGATACCGTTGACGACAAGGTCAGTTTTCTCGTACCTGATGCGCTTCCAACAGACGCTGATATGTCCCTTGGCGGTTGTAGGTCGGCGCCGCTTTATCTATGACATATGTGACAGGCCAGCCGATTGTCTTTGTCGGTACGGGACAGGTAACTCCTTTTTTTGCTTTCTCTTCCCAGCGGGACCTGATATGTGAATGACCATAGACATATACGGACTTGAAGCAATTGCGTGTTGCCAACGTTGTTCAGGCCATTCTAAGCGATTAATCCGAGTGGGAATGTGTACCTTCCTCCTGGATGTTGGCCACCAATGCCACAGCATAACCAGAACTTTGCTAGCAACGAAGGAGCAGTCGATATTAAACGAATGGATTCGGACCACTACCCCCTTGACCAGTTCACTGTCTGCGAGATACTTTTGGCATGTTTAGACGGGGGTTATCACGGCGACACATCTTAGATTCGCTCGAATGACTAGCTCGCCCTTGATGCTCACTATATATCACTCTGACTGAGATTAAGGGACCTGTTATCGCCTTTGTTGTGTGGATTGAGATGCTGTCAGGCTCAAGTACTAGTCCATTACGGTGGACAACCAGGACTGCAAGATAGTGGCGCAATGTATAACTGGCGCTTTATTGGGTGTGGGCGAAGGCTGCTATGGCAGTGAAAGAAACCGGGTGCTGCACCCATATTAAAGGATACGTACACAAGTTGAAGCTGCGGAGGTAAAATCTAATGAGTGTATGACATCCGCCGTTGCCCATAAAATCGCTACCCGCCATGCTCTCATCTCTCAATCTCGACTTTCGATTCGGTGCTCAAAGTAGCCGAGCAGCATTGGTCCATGGACACCGCCGTGCTTAGGACTGCCGCACGCATCAAAACCCTACTTCCTTTGAAGGGCCAAAGGAGTAGAGGGGTTAGAAACATTAGGCTACGGAGAATATGTCGTCATCTCCAACGAGTTGAGATAGACTGCGTGGTTGGCCATTGGCTCATATCCCGGCAAGGAGATGTATCAGCATCAGGGGAGAGGAGTCGGAGGACACTGCGGCGTGGCGACGAAGTTCTCCATGATTTCGGACAGCAGGGTGGCAATAACTTGAACCCACGGCAATATCCATGATGAAAAGAGGACCCTGTTTTTTTTTTTCTTTTTTTTTGATTCCATTATATGGTGCGCCTTGGGGCAACAGGGCCCTCTTTATCATTGAAGCGACGCTTGCTGGCCTCTGGCGCAAGCAAGCGAGGTGACTTGCCCAAGTCTGAGAGGCGCACAGCCTGGGTGGCACTGGCAGGGAGGACAAAACAGCGCGAACAGATTGCACCGTGATGTTTGAGGTGGAGCCGCACTAGGCCTGTAGTATGCGCGGATCGATCATGGATTAGGATGAATAGACTACGATGCGAAGCTTGGGATCGCGCGCGCGTGGGACTCAGAGAAGGTGGGAGCCGGTCACCATGAACGGAAGAAGAGATGAGGGAAAAAGAAAACGAAGGACTGTGACCGGACACGGATGCGGAGCACAATCGAGGGGCCTCGTCAACGCCGACGAAGAAATCGAATGTTCAAAGTTGTTCCGGTTGTTCCTAGCATCAACAAGCAGGCGCTGGCATCGTTGGTCACAATGCATTACTGCCACATTCAGGCTTATGATCCTGATCCTCTAGTCCACCGTACAAGGCTCCTCATAAACAATGGAGGTGCCATTGAGTCGGTGGCAGCAGTCTTCCTGGACGCAACATCCAACGATCCACTTGCACAGTACGCGCATTGGTCGCTAGCGAGCCGAATCCGGAAACGGAGTATAAGCTCGAGGACTGGACTGGCGTTCACGATAGAGATCCCGCCCCGCCCGGAGATGAAAGGACCACAAACAAAAAAGCGATTGATTTTCCATGCTTTGTTTTTCAATCTTACGTTACTATCTTACGTTCTTATCTGATTACATTTCGGCTTGCCCCACCACCCGAATATTTCCGCACTTGCACCCGCACCTGGCGAAGCGAATGATCCTACTACGTCAGTCCAGCGTCACCTTGACCGTCCGCCCGACTCGGAGGCTTCTGAGGTCTGCCAGTGCCCTCACTACCCTCACACTCACACATCGGCCATTCCACCACCACTCTGTCTGTTCGAGAATGAGAGTCCTTCCAGTCCCCGTTCGGAAAGACAATTACTCCTACCTCATCGTAGACGTCGCCGCGAGGGAGGCCGCTGCAGTGGACCCATACACGCCCTCCAAAGTCAAGGAGGCGGCGGAACAACTCGGCGTCAAGGTCGTCGCAGGACTCACTACGCACCACCACAATGACCACAGCGGCGGAAACGAGGTCGGTCACTCCTTCCTTCTCTCTCTCTCTCGTTTATCATGCGACCTTCTTTTTGACTTGCACCTACCCGTACGACACGCAGGAATTCGTGAGTTTTACATCCATCACTCTATAGCCTGTCCTCTGTGCTCAATCACTTCTCTCACTCACTCGCACCTGCGATCATCCAGGCCCAGCTATTCCCGGGCGTACCGATTTATGGAGGCAGCCATCGGAGCCCCGCCTTGACCCAGCTAGTCAAAGGCGACGATCAATTCACCATAGGCAAAACACTCAACGTCAAGTCCGCTTTTCTTCCCCCCCCTCCCCACCTCCATCTTTGTCATTCATAAACAGCCCCAGTGACACTGTGTAACAGGTGTCTCGCAACGCCCTGCCACACGCAAGACGCAATCTGCTACTACGTGACCGACACCTCGGACGCGTCTGCGCCCTCCGCCGGTGCCGTCTTCACCGGCGACACGCTCTTCATCGCCGGTTGCGGTGTCTTCTTTGAGGGCACCGGCACCGAGATGCACACCGCGTTCGAACGCCTCCGCGCCCTCCCCGACGCGACCATCACCTACGTCGGGCACGAGTACACCGCGGGCAACCTCAGCTTCGCCCGATCCGTTGACCCGGAGAACGCGGCGCTCGCTCGGCTCGGGGAGCTCGTTGCCACCCACCCCGTCACGGTCGGCCACACGACGATCGGAGATGAGAAGGAGTGGAACGTCTTTTGGCGCCTTGCGACCGACCCAGTGAGGTACGAATCAACCCTTCATGATTCCCAAAAACATCCTCACTACGTTCACGCAGGATCGCTACAAAGGCGGGGCAAGATACACCACTCAGCGAAATAATGGATAAGCTGAGAACGCTGAAGAACAACTTCAAGGGGTGAATGCGGCAAACAGATTTATTCTGGTTCCATGTCCGTATCTGCCATATTCTTCTGCTCTGTCTATTTCGAGTTTACGTTGCGAAGATATGAATAGCAGGATCCAAGCTTGCAACCTGGCAACTGAGGGTCGTAAGATAATATATAATGACCTTGCTACTACCCAAAAGATATGACCTGTAACAAGCATCGAAGACAAGACAAATTACTCATGACAACAGACAAGCGTCAGATAGGAGATGGGAGAAGTATGATGGTAGCGCAGTGAGGGCACTATGCGAGTCCGAACACTTTGAGAACTGCTGTGCGCGCGTAGGGAATGTATGACAGCGTGTACCAGAGGAACGCGAGGTACTCGAGCACGACAAAGACTGTATCAACCCCGCTTGAGTAAATTGCGACGGAACTTAAATGACGGATGACCTACTGATACATAGGGTGCTGCTGCCGATCACGAAGGCTGAGATGAAGATCATCACGATCATAGCCAGGACGACGATCGTCGCAACAATGCGAACGGGTTTGAACATCTGGTAGTAGCAGCGTAAGAGGGAAGAGGGGGGTGGGAAAGAGGAAGAAACGTTGGTTCCGGATCATGAGCGATGTGGACGCAGCAATTAACTTACTAGTTTCAGCTGTTTGGAAAACTGTTTTCGGTTGGGTGTCCGA
>Ga0209488_10001705_pt1 | contig 18644 bp, 18 predicted proteins | sample Rivendell_Oct201_8_FD_188349 | JGI IMG/M metagenome (GOLD analysis project Ga0209488, IMG submission 188349) | Vadose zone soil microbial communities from the Eel River Critical Zone Observatory, Northern California, USA -... | ecosystem: Environmental > Terrestrial > Soil > Vadose zone >...
CCGAAGGCCGCCGCAAACTCCCCCCGGCGAGGCGCTACCAGTGTTATGCGGCGCTCTTGCCGCCGCATAACACGGGTAGTGCTTCGCCGTCAGTCCAACACTGGTAGTGCTTCGCCGTCAGTCCAACCCAGGATCAGCTTCGCCGCGGGTATATAGCCCCGGGTTTCGCCATTAGCGCGTTTACGCGCGTCTTACGACGCGCGTGCGGCTCAACCCGGGCTACGGACCTACGGACCAAGTATTTGAGCCTCCCACCAACGAGTCCCCCTTGGAGTTCGATCTCCCAGACGAACTGAAAATGCTCCGCGACATGGTTCGTCGTTTTGTCGACGACGAACTCATTCCGCTTGAGGGCAAATCGCTCGATGGCCAAAGGTTCAAGCCCGAGATCGAGGCGCGGTTGACCACGCGCTGCAAGGAACTGGGACTCTGGCAGATCGACGTGCCGCAGGAATTGGGCGGCCAGGGGCTTGGCGCGCTTGGCCGCGCGATCGTCTGGTCGGAACTGGGACGCACCGTCGCGCTGCCGACCCGCACGGTACGCATTCTTGGGCCCGATATCCGCGCGCCGCTTTACGCGCTCGAAGGCGAAATGCGCGAACGCTACCTGATGCCGACGGTGCGCGGCGAGCGCGAGAGTTGTTTTGCGCAGACCGAACCGGACGCGGGGTCAGACCCCGGCGCGATGCGCACCACCGCAACGCGCGATGGCGACTACTATGTCATCAACGGCACCAAGCGCTTCATCACCGGCGCCGACCAGGCCGATTTCGTCCTGCTGATGGCTGCAACCGACCGCGCCAAAGGATCGCATGGCGGGATTTCGTGTTTTGTGCTGGACATGGATACGCCGGGCGTCAAGCTCACCAATTGCTATCACACGCTCACCGGCGAGACGCCATGGGAAATCGTGTTCGACAATGTGCGCGTGCCCAAGGGCCATCTCATCGGCAAGGAAGGCGGCGGCTTCGGGCTTGGGCAGAAATGGCTCGGTGCCGGCCGCATCAAGCAGGGCGCACGCGCGCTCGGCGCGACCCGGCGCTGTCTCGAATTGGCGTCGACCTACGCCAAACAACGCAATACATTCGGCCAGCCGCTCGCCAGCCGGCAGAGCATCCAGTGGCGCCTGGTCGATACCTACGTGGCGCTCGAAGCAGCGACGCTGCTGGTTCACCGCGCAGCAGCGCGGCATGATCGCGGTGAAGACGACCGCAACGAAGCCTACTTGGTGAAACTCTACTGCACCGAGATGGCCTGGGAGGCCGCGGACATGTGCCTGCAGGTGCATGGCGGCATCGGGCTGACCACCGACCTGCCGGTCGAACGGCTCTGGCGCGACCAGCGCAGCCACATGATCACGGAAGGAACGCCGGAGATCATGCGCATGGCGCTATCGCGACACGTGCTCAATACGTTTGGAAAATGAGAAAAAGCAAATGAGGAGTGACAATGGCTGACAAGCAATATGAAAACATTCTGATCGAGCGGGAGGGCAATATCACGTTCCTGTGGCTCAACCGTCCCGACAAACGCAACGCCATGAGCCCGGACCTGCATTTCGACATGGACGACGCGCTCGACTGGCTCGCAACCGACAAAGAGACCAAGGTGCTGATCCTCGGCGGCAAAGGCGAAGCGTGGTGCGCGGGCCAAGACCTCCGGCTTTATTTCCGCGCCACCCAGGACGATCCCGCGAAGCGCTACAAGGCCAACAATGCCAGCCACAATTGGCGCTGGGAGCGGCTGTCGCAATTCCCGAAGCCGACCATCGCCATGGTGCAGGGCTATGCCTTCGGCGGCGCCTTCACCCAGCTCTGCGCCTGCGACTTCGCCGTGGTGGCAAATGAAGCGACCTTCGGCCTCTCGGAAGTCAACTGGGGCATCATCCCGGGCGGTCTCGTGAGCTGGAACCTCACCGACATGCTCCTTCCCCGCCATGCCCTCTACTACGCCGTCACCGGCGATACATTCGACGGCAAGCGCGCGGTCGAAATCGGTCTTGCCAATGTTTCGGTGCCGAACGATCAATTGCGCGCCGAAACCCTGAAACTCGCCGAGAAGCTGTTGAAGCTCAATCCCAACGTGGTGCGCTACACCAAGGAAGCGATCCGCGCGGTCCGCCACATGGACGACAAGCACGCGCGCGACTATCTCAAGTCGAAGCAGGATTCGCTGTCGAAGAATGACAAGGAAATCCGCGAGCAGCATGGCATGAAGCAGTTCCTGGATGAGAAGTCATATCGTCCGGGACTTGGACCGTTCCGCAAGGTCGTGGAGGGGTGAGCTGATTTGCGGAGTCGCCGCGCGCTCTCACCTCTCCCCGCTCTTTAGCGGGGAGAGGTCGGCGCCCCTTGGCGCCGGGTGAGGGGCAGCCACTTGCTCGGTCACTACGCGTTGCCGCCCCTCATCCCAACCTTCTCCCCGCAGCGGCGCAAGCCGCCGAAGAGCGGGGAGAAGGGGCATACCGAGTTCGCCTCGCCAATGAAGCACACAAACAAAAACCAATCGATCGACGCCCTCTTTCGCCCGCGCAATGTGGTGCTGGTCGGTGCATCGGACCGTCCCGATCATTGGTCCCGGCGCGTATGGGACAATCTGCGTCGTTTCCACTATCCGGGTCGCGTGTTTCCGGTGAACCCGAACCGCAGCGAAATTTTCGACACAACCTGTTTCCCCGATTTCAACACGCTGCCCGAACCACCCGATCATCTCGTGATCTTCACGCCGGCCGAAACCTCGATCCGCCTGCTGCGCGAAGGCGCCGCCGCCGGCGCACGCAGTGCGACATTCTATGCCGCAGGCTTTGGCGAAGCTGGCGACGCAGAAGGGTTGGCGCTTGCGGCACAGCTACGCCAGGCGCTCGACGACACAGGCATGACGATCGTCGGGCCCAATTGCATGGGGGTCGCCTGCGGCCCGTCAGGATTCTGCAGCATCCCGGACGAAACCCTGCAGGAACTTGCCCCCGGCCCCATCGCGGTCGCGGCACAAAGCGGGGCGATTTGCGCCTCCATCAACCGGGCGCTCAATGAGCTTTCGCTGAAAGTTTCCTATTTCGCGTCCTGTGGCGGCCAGTTCGACTGCAAGGTCTCTGACTTCATCGACTATTTTGCGGTCCAGCCGGAATTGCGCGTCGTGCTCTGCTACATCGAAGGCATTCCGGACGCGGCGCATTTTTTTGCCGCCGCCCGCCGCGCGCGGCAGAACGGCAAGACTGTCGTTGCGGTCAAGATCGGCGGCTCGGAATCCGCCCGTGCCTTCGCTTTGGCGCATACGGGATCGCTTGCCGGAACATCGGAAGTTTTCGAGGCCTTCGCACGCGAGGCCGGAATCGTACGCCTGGCCTCGCTGGAGGACGCCATCGAGGCGACCGAATATCTCGCGCGCTGTCCGCTGCCGCTTGGGCACAACATCGCGGTGATCACCAATTCGGGAGCGCTGCGAAATCTCATCACCGAAGCCGCCGACCGCACGGGCGCGTCGCTTGCGTCGTTAACGCAGGCGACACAACACGCGTTACGCAAAGCGCTGCCGCAAGATGACATCACCAATCCGCTCGACACCAAGCGGACCATTCCGACCAGACAATATGTCTCCTGCCTCGATGCGCTGGTTGCCGCCGCTGAAGTCGACATCATCCTTGCCGCCGAAGAATTGCCGCGGGACGATGGCGCGGAGCGCCGCGTTGCCAACCTGCGCGCGCTCGAAGAGGTCTCGCTTCGCGCCGTCGCCATCGGCAAGCCGGTAGTGGCTTTCACGCCCTTCATCACCAGCCCGACGGATTTTGGCCGAGCGGTCCGCGCCCAGATCCCGTATGTCCCCGTCATGCGGGATATCGATCGGACCATGCGGATCATGCGGGCTTTGGCGGACGCTGGCACACGCAAGATCAGCCCGGAACCGCTGTTCGCGCCGCCCTCCGATCAAGAACCTGCCAGAACCTGGCGCGCCCGTGCCGCAAAGCTCTCAGGCCCAACCGCGCTCAACGAAGTGGAGTCGAAGGCGCTGCTGGAGAGCTACGGCATTCCGCTCCCGCAGGAGCGCCTGGTGCACACCGCCGACGCGGCGCAAGCCGCCGCGCGCGCCATTGGATATCCCGTGGTGCTCAAGGGCGTGTCGGCCGCGATCCCTCACAAGAGCGATGCCGGCCTGGTGCTGCTCGGCATCCGGGATGCCGATGCGGTCAGGCAAGGCGTCGCAACCTTGATCGAACGCATCGCTCACATCAACGCCCCGTGCGATGGAATTCTCGTTGCGCAACAGGTCTCAGGCGGGACGGAAACCGTGCTCGGCATCAGCCGCGACCCCGAAATGGGGGCGGTCGTGATGTTCGGCCTCGGCGGCGTCTGGGTCGAATTGTTCAAGGACGTGAGCTTTGCGCCCCCCACACTCGATCGGGATCGGGCTCTCGCCATGATCAAGGCAACGCGGGCGGGACGCCTGCTCGATGGATTTCGCGGCGGCAAGGCGGGCGACATCGAGGTGCTCATCGACGCACTCGTCAATCTCGGCCACCTTGCACGCGATTTGGGTGATATCATCGAGGCCGTCGACATCAATCCGTTCGTGGTGTGCGAACGCGGCGGCGGCGCATATGCGCTCGATGGACTGGTGGTGTTGAGGAGACCGTAGCCCGCATGCTGCTGCAGCGCGCGTCGTAAGACGCGAGTTGCGGCACAATGCGGGGAATCGCGTGGCGTGATAGAGTCCCCGCATTGCGCGCCGTTCGCGCGCTTCCGCGCGCAATCGTCCCTCCATCCGGGCGACGCGGCCGGAGATTTATTTCGAGGACCACTCATGTTCGCACGATCGTCATGTCTTGCATCCGTCCTACTGCTCCTCGCCTCCCCGCTGGCCGCCGATCCGGTCGCCGATTTCTATCGCGGCAAGACGATCACCTGCTACATCGGCTATGGCGTCGGCGGCGGCTACGACCTGTTCGCCCGCACAATCAGCCGCCACATGCCGCGGCACATTCCGGGCAATCCGAACATCCTGCCGGTCAACATGCCGGGCGCGAGCAGCCTGGTCCTGGGCAATCATCTCGCCAAGCGCGCCCCGCAGGACGGCACCGCCTTCGGTGCGGTGAATTCCGCGCTCATCTTCGACACTCTGTTCGCCGGAGCTGAATCGAAGGCGCAATTCCATGGAACTGACCTCACCATCATCGGCAATGCGGTGAGTTCGGCGGCGGTGCTGGTCGCCTGGCATGCGTCGGGAGTAAAGACGATTGCCGATATCCGGCAGAAACCGCTCATCATCGGCGCAGTATCGCGCACGGGCGATACCTACCTGATACCGCTCGCTGTAAAGAACATTTTGGGTCTCGACAATCTCAAGATCATCACTGGCTATCCGGGCACGCGCGAAGCCGCGATCGCGCTTGAGCGCGGCGAGATCACGGGTCGCGTCTGGGACATGGAAGGAATAAAGGCCGCGCGCCCGCAATGGCTGCGCGACGGCAGGCTCAACATCGTGGCTCAACTTGCGCCACGCAGAATGCCGGAAGTGCGGGCGAATGTTCCGCTGGTGAAAGATTACGTAAACAACGATGATGATAAAAAGGTGCTTGACGTCATCTTCATCAGCACCGTCCTGGCCCGCCCCTATATCGCGCCGCCCAACATTCCCCCCGAACGCGTTAAGGCGCTGCGCGATGCCTTCATGGCCACCATGGCGGACCCGGAGTTCCTCGCAGAGACCCAGAAACTCCAGCTCTCCATCGACCCGACGTCGGGCGAGGAAATGCAGCGCATTGTGCGCGAAGCCTATGCGCTGCCCGACGGCGTCATCGCGAAGGTGCGCAAAGCGCTGGCGGATTGAGGGTTAAGCAATGCCCGAATATCAGCTCTACTGCTTCGCTCAGTCCGGCAATGCCTATCGCGCCGCGCTGATGCTCAATTTGATCGGCGCCGACTGGCAGCCGACCTTTGTCGATTTCTTCAAGGGCGGCGAGACCCGCACCCCGAAATACCGTGCCGACGTCAACGAAATGGGCGAAGTGCCGGTCCTGGTCCACGGCTCGAAGAAGCTCAGCCAATCCGGCGTCATCCTTACATATCTTGCCGAGCGCAGCGGAAAATTCAGACCCGATGGCGAAGATGAGCAACTCGAAGCGCTGCGATGGATCATTTTCGACAACCAGAAAGTCAATGGATTCCTCGGCCCCTACAGGTTCCTAAAGAACTTTGCCAAGCCGGCCGGCGATCCCGCCGTCATGGCATTCCTTAAAGGGCGCATCGACACCAGTCTCGCCATTGTCGACAAGAGGCTCGCAGCACGCGCGTTCGTGCTCGGCGACCGACCTACCATCGCCGATATTTCGCTTTGCGCCTACCTTTACTATCCGGCTGACGAATTCGGCTTCGATATTGCACATACGTATGTAAACGTCGGCGCCTGGCTGGAGCGGATCAAAGCCCTGCCCGGCTGGAAACATCCCTACGAATTGATGCCGGGCTATCCACCCCAGCTTTGATTCTTGTTCGGCGTGATCGGCTACCTGCAATAACGTGGCAGGTTGCGCCTTCATGCGGTTGGAAAGTAACCGATCGTCAAACCCACCCGGGTATGGTGGCGCGACGGAGGTCGCCCCATGAGCGAAACACAATCCGCAACGCCGCGCCAAGCCCGCCTGATGGGCGCCATTGCGGCGACCATCGGACTTTATTTCACGCTGGTCGGGCTTGGCGTCCTGCCGATCCCCGGCGGCAGCCCACGTAACCTGCATGCCCCGTCGTGGATCCTGCTGCTGGTGGGGCTGCTGTTCTGTCTCGCCGGCACGGCCGTCTTTCTTCAGGTCATCGGGCGGGCCAATGCCGGCGGCGCCCTGCCCACTGACGCGCCGTTCTGGATTCGCGTCGCGCAATATCTGCTCGGCGTGACCATGTACCTGTCCTTTGCCGTGCTGGGAAGCTGGGTCGCGCTCACCGGCCAATCGCAGCACTTCTCCGGCAGGTTCCTGATCTTCGACCCTGCCACCACCGCCTTGATCGCACGCAGCGCATTCGGCATCGGCGCAATCATCACTTGGCTCGCCACCATCGCCTTTGCGGTGTCAGGCGCTCGCAAGCTATTGCGCCGCGAGAAGGACTGACGCGTCACGAGGAGACATCGCAGACGAACGTCGGCAATGCCGGATCCGTCATGTCCTTGTCGTCTTTTCCGTCACACAACTTCGACCGGATCAACGGGCGCCAATAGCTTTTCGAAGATTTCGATGCTGGTCTGCTTGACCGGGCGAAAGTTCTTGCTGTTGAAAGCCGGTTCCACATAGCCTTCGGAAAAATGGGCGTGTGGGCTCCTGATTTCATGAAAACAGAGTCCAATGAGGCCGTGGGCTTCGCGCGTGTGTCTGATCGTGTAAATCCCATGCAATTTTGGGAGCGATTGCACGGCTTGACGCCAATATTCGCACGGTGAGAAGGCGTCGTTGACGCATACGACCAGTTGTCCGACGTGCAAGCTCATCGCCCTGCCTTTAAGCCCCACTCCCAAATGACCGACGTTACATGACATTCACGGCATAAAGATGTAGCATTATTTGATGGTCTTCATTGATTCCAACAAGGTCCAAGGAGGCAACCCATGTTGCAACTGATTGTGGCAGGAGTAGCGGCCGTTGCCGCCTTTATCATTACAACGGGTCCTTTGGCCGCCCAGACGCTCGATAAGATCAAGCAACGCGGCGTCTTGGTCGTGGGCACCAAGGCCGACTACAAGCCATTTGGCTTCCGCGACACGAGTGGCGCCATCGTGGGTTTCGAGCCCGATCTCGCCCGAGACGTGGCCAGCAGGCTCGGCGTCAGGCTTGAGCTGGAGCCGGTCGTGTCCTCGAACCGCATGCAGTTTCTCCAGCAGGGCAAGATCGACCTCATGCTGGCCACCATGAACGTGACCCCGGAACGGCGACAGACGGTCGGCATCATCGATCCGAGCTACTACGCCTCCGGCGTCAATGTCCTGGCAATCAAGAGGGCCTCGTTAAAAACGTGGGAGGCGCTCAAGAATCAAAAAATCTGCGCCATCCAGGGCGCCTGGTACAACAAGGTTGTGGCTGAGAAATACGGTGCCGAAATCGTCGCATTCCGAGGACAGGCCGAATCCGAAACGGCGCTGCTGCAAGGCAACTGCATCGGGTGGATGTATGACGACACGGCGTTCCTGGAACGCCTCGGAGAGCCGAAATGGGCGGCGTTCGAAATGCCGCTCGAAACCATTTTGGACGAGCCGTGGGGCGCTGCCGTCAAGCTCGAGGAACGCAACGGGCCCTGGGGCCAGTTCATGACGACGACCATCACGGAATGGCACCGGTCGGGCAAACTGATGGAAGTCGAGAAGAAGTGGAATATTCCGCCTTCCGCTTTCCTTAAGAAGTTGCGCGCCGAAACCAAGTGAGCACGCAGGCGCTGCGCTCGGCGGTTGGCTCGCAGGAACGATGATGGACATTCAGCCGGTCTGGGACTGGTTCCGCGTGCTCCATGCGACCACTGGGATAAAGCTCACGATTTTCTATGACGCTTTCGACCGGGCGCGCTTTTTCAACGGCCTCCTGACCTCTATCCGGCTGATGGCGCTCTGTTTGGTTTGCAGCGTCGCAATCGGCATCGTGGGCGCCTGGGTGCAAGGATCCAGGCTCAAGCTTCTGCGTGCCCTCACCCAGGCCTATATCCAATTTTTTCGCAACACGCCGCCTCTGGTCCAATTGTACTTTTTCTACTTCGCACTCGGAGGGTACCTGCGCATCACCAATGCGGCCGGGCTGGAAGTGCCGGTCGTTTCCAATTTCGTCTGGGCCGTAATCTGCCTGTCGCTCTATGCCGGGGCATTCAATATCGAGATATTTCGTGCCGGCATCGAGGCGGTGCCGAAGGAAACCGTCGACGCCGCTGAGGCGCTCGGTTACAGCCGCTTCAAGGCCTATGTCTATATCATATTGCCGCTCGCCTTTCGTATCAGCCTGCCGGCGTTGAACAACAATTTGGTCAACCTGGTGAAAACCACCACCATCGCTTACGCTATCGCGGTTCCTGAAATGCTGTATGTCGCCAACCAGATCTGGTCGGACGAATTGAACGTGGCCGAAATGATGAATGTGCTCCTTGTGATTTACGTCTCGCTCGTCGGCGTACTGGTCTACGTCATAGGGCGCTGGGAGCGAGCGCTGCGCATTCCTGGCTATACGCCGTGATCCCGGCAAGCCGCACCGATCTTGCCGTTCTCAAGCCATTTCGGCTGGTAGCATCGTCGGGCATGCCTGCTCTACCGCTCGATGCGCGCCATGGCGCCATCCTCACGCTGGCGCTGCTGATATCGGCCGGCGTCGGCGAAGCGTTAGCGGCCCCCAGCGCCCCGTCGATCATCGAAACGATCCTCAAATGGACGCCACTGCTCGCTCAGGGTTTCGCGCTCAACATCGCCATGAGCTTTCTCGCCATGGCGACCGGCACGACGTTCGGTGTCGCGCTTGGACTGGGCCAGATTTCCCTGCTGTCTCCCGTGCGGGCCAGTTCGTGGTTCGTGACGCAGTTCTTCCGCAACTCGCCCTGGCTGGTCCTGCTGTTCTACTGCATGCTGTTGCTGCCCTTTGAAATACGAATTGGTAACACCTTTATTTCACTGCCGGGCTGGGCAAAAGCGACGATCGGGCTGGCACTCCCCGTCATGGCCAATGTCTCGGAACTCGTGCGCGGCGCCGTACAATCGATCCCGTCAGGCCAATGGGAGGCATCGGAGGCGCTCGCCTTCACGCGGTTTCAATTGCTACGCATGGTGATCCTGCCTCAGTGCGTGCAACGCATGACACCGCCCTGGATGAATCTCTACGCTATCCTCACAGTCGCAACGCCGCTGACGTCGGTCGTCGGCGTAAGCGAAGCAATGACGCTGACCGGTGACATCCTGTCTTCGGAAGGTCGCACCGAACTGCTGGTGCCGATGTATCTGTATTTGCTGCTGTGGTTCTTCATATACTGTTATCCGATCGCACTTGCGACTGTGGCGATCGAACGGCGCTTCCAGGTGCGGTGATGGTCTGGACCCCTGATCAACCCCTGATCCGCATGCGCGACGTTCACAAGACGTTCGGCGCACACACGATCCTCAACGGTATCTCGCTCGATGTGATGAAAGGCGAGGTGATCTGCATCATCGGCACGTCTGGCGCGGGAAAGTCGACATTGCTCCGTTGCATCAATGCGCTGGTGCCGATCGACCGTGGCTCGATCCTGGTCGCGGGCCAGGAAGTGCATGACGCCAAGCTCGACAAGCTCGCGCTGCGCCGCAAGGTCGGGATGGTGTTTCAGCAATACAATTTGTTTCCGCACCGCACCGCGCTTGAAAACATCATGATGGCTCCCATCCATGTGCTCAAGCGCGATCGCGCGGAGGTCGACGCCCGGGCCCGCGCGCTGATGCGCAAGGTCCGTCTCGACGGCAAGGAGAATTCCTATCCGGGCGAGTTATCCGGCGGCCAGCAGCAGCGCGTCGCCATCGCGAGGAGCCTCGCGATGCAACCTGATGCGATGCTGTTCGACGAGGTTACAGCCGCACTTGATCCAGAAACCGTCAAAGAAGTTCTGGTCACCATCCGCGAGCTTGCCGAGGAAGGCATGACCTGCGTCATCGTCACGCACGAGATGGGTTTTGCCCGCGAAGTCGCCGACCAGATTTATTTTACCGACCGCGGTGTTGTGGTCGAGCACGGGCCCCCGGCGGAATTCTTCACCGAATGCCGCGACGAGCGCACGCGCCGGTTCCTCAGCCAGATCCTGTGAGCGCTAGGGACGGATTGGCCTCCTTCGCATCGACGAGAAGCTCAGGTACCATGCGCTCACCGCGCACAATTCCTGGGAGGTCACGATGAAATTCCCTCGCCGAAAATTCCTCCTCCGCAGCCTCACGGCTCTCGGCATCGGGGCTATCCTCGGATTGTCACTGGGAGCAGTCGCATCCGCGCAGACACAGCCCTACGATCTCCTGCTTCGCAACGCGCGAATTGTGGACGGTACCGGCAATCCGTCCTACCGCGGCGACGTTGCGATCCGAGGCGACACGATCGCCCGCATTGCACCGTCAATCTCCGAGGCGGCGACGCGCGTAATCGATCTCGGCGGTCTCGTCCTCGCGCCGGGCTTCATCGATGTCCACACGCACGCCAGTCGTGGGATATTCGAAGTACCGACGGCGGGAAACTATCTCCGACAAGGCGTCACGACCATCATGGAGGGGCCTGACGGACGTTCGCCAATTCCGCTCGCGCCGTTCCTGGCGAAGCTCTCCGCGCTGCCGAAGTCCGTCAATATCGGCACCTTCATCGGCCAGGGATCCGTGCGCGAAGCGGTGATCGGCGAAGTCGATCGGCGCCCCAGCGCCGCCGAACTCGATCGGATGCGCGCCCTCGTCGAGCAGGGAATGAAGGACGGCGCGTTCGGACTGAGTTCGGGCCTTTTCTATGTGCCCGGCATCTTCACGCAGCACGAGGAGGTCGCCGAACTTGCCAAGGTCGCGGGACGTCTTGGCGGCTACTACAACTCGCACATGCGCGACGAAGCGTCGCGCGTGGTCGAGAGCGTCAAGGAGACGATCGCGGTCGGCGAGCAGGGCGGCCTGCCGACGCAAGTGTCGCATCACAAAGTCATCGGAACCCCGAACTGGGGACGCAGCGTCGAGACGCTCCGCCTCATCGACGAAGCGCGCGCCCGCGGCGTCGATGCAACGATCGACCAATATCCCTACACCGCGTCGAGCACCTCGATCCAGGGCGCGCTGGTGCCGGCCTGGGTCCAGGAAGGCGGACGCGCCCGTATGCTGGGCCGACTGAAGGATCCCGTAACGCGCGCCAAGGCCAAGGTGGAAATCGCCGAAAACCTCCGTACCGAACGCGGCGGCGGCGACCTCACCAAGGTCGTCATCACGGTTTGCGAGTGGAATGAATCACTCGCTGGCAAAAACCTTGCGGAAGTGACGAAGCAGCGCGGCATGGACGCGACCATGGAGAATGGCGCCGAGACCGTCATGTGGCTGGTCGAACAAGGGCTATGCCGAGGCGTCTATCACGTAATGGACGAGGAGGATCTCGAACGCATCCTGCGCCACCCCGCGACGATGATCGCCTCCGACGGCGAGGTGCCGCTCGTGGGCACGCCGCGCGCCGGGATGCCGCACCCGCGCAGCTACGGCACTTTCGTTCGAGTGCTCGCCCGCTACGTGCGCGAGCGCAAGACGATCACGCTGGAAGATGCGGTGCGCAAGATGTCGTCGTTTCCGGCTCAACGCCTTGGGCTGATGGACCGCGGCGTGATCCGGCCGGGGCTGAAAGCGGATCTCGTGGTATTTGATCCGGCGCTAGTACGCGACACGGCAACTTTCGAGCAGCCGCATCAATATGCTGAAGGCGTTCCGTTCGTCATCGTCAACGGTCAGATCGCGGTCGAGCAGGGCGCGATCACGGCTGCGCGTCCGGGCAAAGTCCTCTATGGGCTGGGAAAGGCTGAAAATTAAACTTCACAGAGACTGATCGGCCATCTTTGTTGTTCGCAGCGCTGCACGCGGTCCCCGCCATCAACGACTCTATTCCAGCGCAGTCACGCGACGTTCAAGCTTTTCGAAGCGGCCCTGAAAGCCGCCAACCAGGAACTGATTTCCAACAACAAGACCGCTGAAAGACTGATTCAAGTCCTCCAGCTTCCCTTCAATGTGAGAAAATTTTTGCTCCGTCACAGTCTTGAATTCCGCAACCTCGGATCTCAATGCCGCAAACTCGGACCTGAATTCATTGAATTCGTTACGAAACTCAACTAGCACTCGAAGCGTGTGATTTTCCGGCTCGTTCATGGTCGCTCTCACATTGGATACGACTGAAACATACACGCTGCAGCTGCCAATGTCACGAAGCTCCGCCTGTGCCCTCAATAGAGCCAGAATCGCCGACGAATGAAGAGCGTTGAGACGTCACCCTGGCAGACGCAGTTTGCATCAAGGTCGCCTCCTCCGCTCCACATGCTGCTCGATCCAGTTAAGCAGCAGTCCTGCGATCTGGTCGCTGTTGGTGTTCCACATCATGATGTGGTCGTTGCCCCAGATTCCCGACTGCGGGATCCGGTCGAATTGCGGCGTGCGCGGCAGTTTCGGAAGGGAATGGTAGATCGCGTCCCCGCCCATCGTCTTGATCTTCGCATAGGTCTCAAGACACGGACCGGTATCCGGCCGGCCGACCTGGTTGATGCCGTGGATGCTCAAGAGCGGTACTTTGGCGAGACCTTTGATCTCGACACTGGGCGGCAAGTTGCAGTCGCCCTGCGGTTCGATGCCGATGAGAGCATTGAAAAGTTCCGGCCTGTTGTTGGCGATGCGGCCCCCCATGGTGCCGGCAGCCGAATGACCGATCACGATCGACGGGCCGATCTTTTCCAGCGCCGCCGTGATGCCTGGATCGACTCCGCCCGCGACCGGCCCTTCCGGCATCAGCGAGGCAAGCCAATGCTTGTAGCCTTCGTCATCGAGCGCCGGCATCAGGTCGCCGTTGCAATATTGAGGTGGATTGTTCGGATCGCGCGCGTCGTTGCCGATGCAGTTGAGGTCACGCTGCCCGTGCCGCGGTGTTGGCGCCGGTAAGCGCCCGGTGTTCCATTCAAGCCAGGCGGAGCTGTCCCACATGCGCAACTCGGCTTGCGTATTGGGCGGCGCCACGCCGCGGCGCACGTCGTTGTAGGCGTCGGGAACGAAGCCCGCACGTCCACGGCCCGGCACATCGACGATGTAGACCGGATAGCCGCGGCGCACGAAATAATGCGCCCAGCCTTCGCGCCCGTCGGGCGTGGTGAGGAAATGGACGCCGGTGAGCGCGCCGCCGGGGATCAAGACAATCGGCAGCGTCCGCCGGCCATGGCGCAGCCGCTGCGGGATCAGATATTCCACATAGGCCTGGCCGGCCAAGACCTGTTGCTGGTTGTAGGGAATATCCTTGAGGTCGCCGGCGCTCTCGGTGCCGGATTGCGTGCGGTTGATGATTTTCCCGCCCGCCCAAAAGATCCCATGCGACTTGAGCACAAGCGGCGGCCGCTTCTGGTCGACGGGCGGATAAGGGCCGGCCGCGGCCATGATAGACGACAGCGAGGCCGCGAGTGCAGCCGTCATTGTGATGGTACGAAGTCGCATGGCGCATCCTCCCCTTTGGCTGTTGGAATTGAGTGTAAGAGCGCCCGCGCCTGCGATAAAGTCCGATCACATCCGCTGCCGGGGAGGCATTTGCAATGCATGTCACAACATTCTGTGGCCTTGTCGTGGGCCTGGCCGCGGCCACATTGGAACCAACCTTCGCCCAGGCCCCGATTACCGTAATGGTCGGCGCGGCCAGCACCACCAGCGACGCCCCGATCTATATCGCGGACCGGAAAGGCTACTTCCGCGAGGAGGGCCTCACGGCGAAGATCACGAATTTCCGCTCCGCCGCCGACATGGTGGCGCCGCTTGGTATCGGTCAGCTCGACGCAGGCGCGGGCTCGGCTTCTGCGGGCCTCTACAACGCCATGCTGCAAGGCATCAAGATCAAGATCGTCGCCGACAAGGCGTCGTCGGCGCCCAGCTATGGCGCAACCAAAATCCTGGTGCGCAAGGATCACGTCGATTCGGGGCGCTACAAGAGCCCGCGCGACTTCAAGGGCATGAAGTTCGCCATGAACGCGCCGGGCGTGAGCAACACCGCGACGCTCAATGCACTGTTGAAATCGGTCGGTCTCAAATATTCCGACGTCGACACCATCAACATGCCCTTCCCCGACCACGTGGCGGCGCTTGCCAACAAGGGCGTCGACGCCTCGGCTTCCGTGGAGCCCGGCCCGACCATCGCGATCAAGAACGGGTTCGCGGTGCTGGTCAAAGCTGATGACGAAATCATCCCGCATCACCAGATCGCGGTGCTGCTCTATTCGGAAAACTTCGTCAAGAAGCCCGATGTTGCCCGCCGCTTCATGCGCGCCTATCTGCGCGGCGTTCGCTTCTACAATGGCGCGCTGCAGGATGGCCGCATGGCCGGCCCCAATGCCGACGAGGTGATCGCGATCCTGGCCGAATCAACGCCGATCAAGGATCCCGCCATCTACAAAGCCATCACGCCGACCGGCATGAATCCGGACGGCCGGGTGAACGCGAAGAGTCTTGCCGAAGACTTAGCGTTCTATCGCGAGCAGCGATTGATCACAGGTGATATCAAGGTGGAGCAGGTCATCGATGATTCATTCGTGGAGGCGGCGCTGAAGGAATTGGGAGCATACAAGAGATAGCGAATAGTGAGTAGCGAATCGTAGACTCGTAGCCCGGGTTGAGCGTTCTTCACGCGAAACCCGGGACGGCCTCGCCGCGGATAGACCGCCCCCGGGTTTCGGCGTAACGACGTGCAGTGCACGCGTTACACACCAACCCGGGCTACAATCTCACGACTCGCTGCTCACTATTCGCCTTTTCCAACCCGGGCCCACCAATGCCGGCACCCCCTACCACACGCTATCTCGGCGTCGATACCGGAGGCACCTTTACGGACCTTGTGGAAATCGACGGTGCCGGACAATTGCGTTTCGACAAGGCATTCTCAACCCCGCAAGCACCGGAACAAGGCATCCTTGATGCGCTCGCAGCGCTGAGCGCATCCGCCGGCGTCACAATTCACCAACTGCTTTCCGATACCGAACGCTTTGCACACGGCACGACCGTCTCGACCAATGCGTTGATTCAACGCCGTGGCGCACGCGTCGGCTTGATCACCACCTCTGGCTTCGAGGACACGCTGATCATCGGCCGCGGTCCGGTCGGCCGCACCGGCGGCCTGCCGCAATCGAAGGCCATGGATTTCCTGCACACCGAGCCGCCGCCTCCTCTCGTACCAAAAGCCCTGATCCGCGGCGTGACGGAGCGTCTCGCGGCCGGCGGCAATATTTTGGTTGCGCTCAATGAGGCGGAAGCGCGTGCCGCGATCGAGGCGCTCGTTGCAGCCGGCATCGAGAGCCTCGCCGTGTGTTTCCTCTGGTCGTTCCAGAACCCGGCACATGAGCGGCGGCTGCGCGACATCGCACGCGACATCAAGCCCGACCTGCCGGTCAGCCTGTCGTGCGAAATCGCGCCACGCATGGGCGAGTTCGAGCGCATGGCGACCACCGTCGTCAACGCCTTCATCGGACCGGTGACGGAACGCTATATCGGCGGATTGCAGAAACAGCTTGGCGAACGCGGGCTCAAACATCCCGTGCAGGTGATGAAATCCTCCGGCGGCGTGATGCTGCCGCAGGCGGTCGCCCACCAGGCGGTGTCGATCGTCAATTCGGGGCCGATCGGCGGGCTCGTCGCAGCGCGTCACGTCGGCGGTCTACTCGGTTACAACCGCATCATCACCGCCGACATGGGCGGAACGAGCTTCGATGTCGGCCTCGTCGTCGACGGCGTGTTCGAGGAAGAGAACACACCGTTTCTCGATCAAGGCCTTCCCGTCCATGTGCCCGCCATCAAGGTGGTGACCATCGGCGCCGGCGGCGGCTCGATCGCCTGGACCGACGGCTATCGCCTGGCTGTCGGACCGCAAAGCGCCGGTGCAGAACCCGGCCCCGCCTGTTATGGCCGCGGCGGTACGGAGCCGACTGTCACCGATGCCCTGGTCGTGCTCGGCATCATCGATCCCGACAATTTTTTCGGTGGCCGCTACGCGCTCGATCGCACCAAAGCCCTGACCGCAATTGAAACCCGGATCGCAATGCCGCTCGATCTTGACCCGCTCGAAGCCGCCGCCGGCATTTTCGAGGTCGTGACCGCCAAGATGGCCGATCTCATTCGCAAGGTAACGGTCGAGAGCGGGCACGATCCCCGCGAATTCTGCATGCTCTCCTATGGGGGCGCGGGCGGCGCCCATTGCGCAGCCGTTGCGGGACACCTCGGCATCAAGCGCGTGATCGTACCCTTTGCGGCGCCGGTCTTTTCCGCGCTCGGCGTGGCGCTGTCCGACATTACCTACCGGCACCTGCGTTCGGCCCCGATGCCGCTCGATGGACCGGCAACGATCGAGAACGGCAATGCCTTGTTGGAAGAACTCGCCGGACGCGTCCATGCTGATATGAGGGCGAGCGGTCTCGACACCACGCAGGCCATGATGCGTTACAGCGTCGATATGCGTTACGTGGGCCAGATGAACGAGGTCCCGGTCACGTTGCGGCACGGCCAGATGGGACCCGACGCCGGCAAGACACTGCGCGAAAACTTCGAGACGCTTTATCGGCAGCGTTATGGTGCCGGCACGACGCGTGCGCAGGCGCCGCTGGAAATCATCAGCTTCCTTGCAGAGGCTGTCACGCCGACGGGGAAGCCCGCATTCGCGCCTTTGTTCGAGGGCAAGCAACCTTCTTTTGTCGCGCCGCCGCAACGGTCGGTCTACATGCGAGGCCTTGGGTTCATCGAGGCAACGGTCTTTGCCTATGATAGCCTTGCACCCGATACGCCGATTGAAGGTCCGGCCGTGATCGAACGCGAAAGTACGACCATCTGGCTGCCGCCTGCGACCCGCGCTACGCTCGATATCTATGGCAACCTGACAATCGATTTGTAATGCGAGCAACTTGCGAGGAGAAGAACTTGGCCGAAACCGTCATAGTGACACCTGATGATGTTCAACTGCGTCCGGGCACGCTCGGTTATGTCAAGGGGTTGACCGTCATGCATGTCAACGAGGGCGCGCCCTACATCACGTTTCTCGAATCGCCGCCCAATCATCATGCGCAGGTCCACTCGCACAGCGAGGACGAAGTGATGGTGGTGGTGAAAGGCCGGATGATCTTCAACGGACGCTGGTGCGAAACCGGCACGCTCATATACGTTCCCGCCAACGAGGAATATTGGTACGCGACCGGCGATGAAGCCTGTCGCGTCGCCCTGATGCGCCCGAAAGGCCGCGGAACCTTCCGGGATGGACTCGAAGCCATGGCATCCGCTCCGCACAAACCCTCGCAGGCGGCCCCGTCGGAGACGGCCCCGTCGGAGACGGCGCGATGATGACCGATCGGCCCTATCGGACGAAGATCAGTGCCGGCGAACTGGTGGTCTGGTGCGCCTGCGGACGTAGCCAGAGGCAGCCCTATTGCGATGGCTCGCATCGCGGCACAACGCACAGGCCGGTCCGCTATACGGCGCCCCAGGACCTCACGGTCGCGCTGTGCGGCTGCAAGCAGACGGGGCAACCGCCGTTCTGCGACGGCCGCCACGTTGCCTATCGGGCGGCGCAACAAACGAGCAAACCCACGCCGGATGGGAAGTGAAAATATCGCCCGCCGACAACAGGAAGGTGGGCAATAAACCGCAATGCCCGAAAGAAAAAACGGGGCCGCAGAACCCCAGAAAGCAGACGCCATGTTGCGGTGCAGCGCGGTTCTGCAATGGGCCAAGACCGGACGAATGCGGTGCAACATAATCTCGTCAAGCCCGTTCCGTCGCCGCCCCCTTTCGCATGGGAAGCCACCACGGGCACTTCTTGGGAGGACGCAATGAAACTGCCGCGCCGCAAATTTCTGCATCTAGGAGCGGGAAACTGCGCGCGCTGGCGGTCACGACCGCAATGCGCTCGCCAGCGCTTCCGGATGTTCCGAGCGTGAGCGATTTCGTGCCGGGCTACG
>Ga0209488_10001707_pt1 | contig 18635 bp, 22 predicted proteins | sample Rivendell_Oct201_8_FD_188349 | JGI IMG/M metagenome (GOLD analysis project Ga0209488, IMG submission 188349) | Vadose zone soil microbial communities from the Eel River Critical Zone Observatory, Northern California, USA -... | ecosystem: Environmental > Terrestrial > Soil > Vadose zone >...
GGCGAAGTCGGCCGCGGCGTACAGGCCGCACGCGCGCACCGCGCTCGGTGCCCAGCGCGCGGGGATCGCGGCACGCGCGGACGACGGCGAGACCGACGAGATACTGAACGAAGACGAGGCGCGACGCTGGGAGCGCCGCTGCCAACGGCACGCGGACGAGGACGGAGAACTGTAGACACCCCGACGGCGAGAGCCACGTGTTGGAGCCGCGACCGCGCCCTGCCAGCTGGAACGTCGCGAGGGAGACGATCGGCACAGGCAGGGCCGTCAGGAAGCGCGGGTTTCTGAAGGTTTTGGGCTAGTTTGAACGACGGGCGGGCGTGACAGAAGGGGCGGGGGCGTACCTCTCCAGCATCGTCTGGGTGCTCGTCACTGCCTCACCATAGAAAAGAGCCTCGCCCAATCCCCAGCTGTCTGCGTTGCTTGCCTGGCCTTCTCGAACCTCCGCGAGCATGGTAAAATACTTCTCTGCGTCAAATCGGGGCGTGAGTTCTTTGGTAGGTAGGGCGTCCGGAGAGAGGATGATGACGACACGTGGCGCATCCGTCTCCATCGCTGCCCCCGACGACGCGTCTGTGGATGCCCTCGCCTCGGCAACCAGGCGCTCACCGTGCTCGAGAGTCGTGACCCGGTAAAAATGAAACGTGTCCGTCCTGTCCTTGACCAGGCCTATCTCCGAATCGTTGGCCGACTGGGCGGCCGAGGCGGATGCAAGGCCCAGCCTTTGCAGAATTGTCTCGACGATGTATCTCTTCCCGGGTGGATGCAGCAGAAATTGAGGGAGCGGATGCCTCGGGATGGCGGGGAGCGGATCCGGAGACTCGTCTGGGGTCATCTCCGATGGTACGGATAGCCCAAGGGAGGCCAGTGAGTACCGGAGAAGAGCGAGTACACTTTCCCGGTCCTCGATTCCTTCGAGATGAGGCGAGACGCCCCAAAACGCAGCACATCCAGATCCAACGGGCATCTGGATGCCTGCGATAGCACCACTAGGCTCCCTCCAATGCCCACGTATGACTTCGTTATCCAAAGCGGCGCGTGTCAGCTCAAATGAAACACCAGCTGACCGGAGACCGGAAAGCAGTCCACCGGTCTGCAGGAGTATAGATGAGGATGTTGAATGGGCCGAGCCCTCCGAGTCCTGCGGGGACTCAGGAACTACAGCAGTGCCTGACTTTGCATCCCAGAAATTGAAGCGATCCCGTGTCGGACGATGTGGTAGTAATGAGACGCCTAGGCCAAAGCCTAATACACAGCCTCCAGCGATGATATACTCCTGGATAGCTTCATAAGCGGGTCTAGGGAATGACAGAGGTGTAGGAGATGTATCAGGCGGGGAAAGGACAAGAAGTGCGCAAGAGGCAGCCCATGGCTGCGTAGCTAGGGACGCAGAGGTGATGAACTGAACGGTATAGAAAGGCGACAGAACGGAACGTAAGGCATGCGCCAGCCCATGGGACGCTGAAGAGGTGTACACAAGGACGTTCATGGTCACCAGGCCTACATACAGTAGAGCAGAGAAAAATAACCTTCAATCAATCCCCCTGAACCACAAATACATTGTACCGTCGACGGGGGTCGAACCCGCAACCCCCACCTGCCTTCGCTAGGAACAATATCCCATAAACGTAGGAAGGTGATGCGCTGCCATTGCGCCACGACGGCATAATCAGTGGTCACTGGTAGAGTTATCTAACTTTGCTATGTGGCCGAAGTGCCCAATGTTTGTACCCACTGAAGAAAATGTCCGAAAAATCTATTCTCGTCCGTTGCTATTCAAAATATGTGCGACACTAAGTCTCTTTTTCAGTTATGATCCTCGACCAGGCTTCCGCTCGCTTGGAGATCGGCCTCCACCATTTCCTTCACGAGTGAGTCAAAATCAACTTGACGTTTCCAACCGAGTATCCTCTCAGCTTTGGCCGGCCTTCCCAAGAGTTGTCTGCGTACAGTCGCGTTGAGCTCAATGCAAGAAAGGTGAAGATACGTCGACACTCACTCAACTTCCGCCGGACGGAAGTACTGGGGATCGACTCGAACCAGAATTCTGTCAGTTTTGGTATCTTTGCCAACCTCATCGACGCCCGTTCCGGACCACCTATGGGATGACAACGTTCAGCACATCCGTATCTTTGAGTATTCGGGCGAACCAAATTACACTATTTCCACGCCAACAACGCGGAAGGCCTTCTCAACGAATTCACGCACGTAGTGCATTTCACCGGTGGCGAGGACAAAGTCCTCAGGGGTGTTTTGCTGGAGCATACGCCACATACCCTCCACATAATCACGAGCTGCGTAACAGAGAAACGAAGTAAAGGTCAGCGCCGAGGGTCACCCGCATGCGGACATAGAACGAAGAGTATCACCATGGCCCCAGTCACGTTGCGCGTCGAGGTTACCGAGGTACAGACACGCCTGCTTCCCGAGGCTGATGTCCGCGACGGCACGAGAAATCTTGCGCGTCACAAAGGTGCGCCCGCGGCGAGGGCTCTCGTGGTTGAAGAGAATGCCATTGCACGCAAACACGTTGTAGGCCTCACGATAATTCTTCGTGATCCAGAATGCATACAGCTTTGCGACGCCGTACGGACTGCGCGGGTAGAACGGGGTATCCTCGTCTTGCGGGACGGTCTGTACGAGACCGTACAACTCGGAAGTTGACGCCTGGTAGAATCTTACGTGTTTCTGGAGGCCGCAGGTGCGTACGGCATCGAGCAGGCGCAAGGTACCGAGGGCGTCAACGTCGCCTGTATACTCCGCCATGTCGAAGGAGACCTTTACGTGCGACTGGGCCCCGAGGTTGTATATTTCGGATGGTTGGACCTGCGCGATGATATACACGAGGTTGGTGCTATCAGAAAGGTCTCCGTGGTGGAGCGAGAACTTGTTCTTGCCTATTCTCTCGCATAATCAGCGTGCAAAAGGGGATAAGACAGTAAAAAGAAACACACGCTCGTGATGATCATAGAAGAGATGGTTGATACGCGAGGTATTAAAGCTAGAGGAGCGACGGATGATGCCATGCACTTCGTAGCCCTTTTCGAGCAGGAGTTCTGTCCTACGCTCCAATGAATGATTAAAAAGTCACACGAGTAAACGGAGATACGAACAAATAGGAGCCATCTTGGCCCGTGACGCCTGTGCAGATATGAGGATCTACCAGCAAAGCCTGGGAGAGAGGAACTTGCCTGAGATGAGGGCAACCTTACGTTTGTGCCATTCTTCCGGGGATGGTAGGCCCTGGAGGGCAAAAGGGTTAGTTTTTGCGAGGGCGGCCATGTATTTTTCTACAGGTGAATGGATACAGAAAAACGAAAAAGACGAAGGGGTTAGGTGTGGTATGAGGGATGAGAGGGAAGGGATGTAAAGGAAAAGGAAAGGTCGCCTGCTGCTGAACATCGTGCATCAGGCCCCCTGATTGGACGTCCGCCCTGTGTTCCTTAATGCTAACTGTAGTAAGTTAGAGGCGCCACACTTTCGCACAAATGTCGTGCTTTGGTATATCATTCCCTCGCTACGAGGGTTCTATTTATCACGGCGTTGCTAATCTATTCGCACTCTCTGCCTCGACTCAAGCCTCGTTGTCCGTATTCACCTTTGTCCGTCCAGTTCTAGCATCAGTGTCATAATGCTCGACTAGCCACTGCACGGTGTCGCGTAACGCTTCCTCGAACGGCGTGAAGGGGAAATTGCCCCCGAGAAGAGACAAAAGTTTTTGGTTCGAGGCCGGTTTGCGGAATTGCCCATCCGCGCGAGAGGGGTCGAACTACCATAGCTCGCTCAAGGGTCCGGGATCCACAGTTGGAGACGGAGGACGTACCTTGTACTCCCCATCGAAACCAACAGCGGCAACAATCGCGTCTGCAACTTGCTTGATACTAACCTCTTCATCCTCCCCGACTGTAGGCATAAAACATTCAGGATCTCCACAGTATCGGCCCAACTTGAGCTCTTACCAGAAAGGATGACAGGATCAATCTCGTCGTACTCGCGCAATTGCCAGATAAATAGCTTGGCAAGGTCGTAGGAATATATGAACTGCCGGAGAGGCTTTCCAGAACCAAATACGACGAAAGGAGTGTTATTGCCTGCCAGGGGGCGTGAGTGGATTGATCGATTTCCAAGATATGAAACCCACGTTTGGCTAGTAGGCATTTGTGAATTAAAGCAGGTATGACATGCGAATCTTCTAGGTCACTAACGAGCGTCAATCCGTCACGATCCGTAGGTTAGCAAAAAAACAGATGTCATACAAGTTGTCGTTGGGTCCAAACACATTTGTTGGAATGGCCGAAGTAAAGTTACGTCCGTGTTCATCGTGGTACGCGCTGCCATTCCTCAGGACTGTTGAACAGTAATATTAAGATGTGACATACCGATTGGCAATGTCAACCATCCTCTTTGCATGTGCGTATCCGTAGTTGCTCTCATGAGGCGGTCCCAGATGAATCTTGGACTCGTCAAGAGGGTAGGCAACCTTGTCCGGGAATACACACGTCGACAGACAAGAAACCACTTTGATTACTCCGGTCTCATGTGCGCATTGGAGTACGTTGTCATTAATGAGCATGTTGTCTCGCAGGAAGGAAAGCTACAGAATTCAGCAAAAATCAAACTGCTGTAGGTAACACGAGCATATACCTTGTATCGCATATTACGGTACAAACCACCGACTGTCGGCAAGTGTCACACAATGTGTGTATGATACCCAGAGCGACGCACGACGTACCAAGCGCGGCGAGGTGAATGACATGTGTTGGCTTATACTTGTCGAAGAGTCTTTTGGTTTGTGCCGGATCTCTGCGGAAATGGCCAAGTTATAGAAGTGCATTTAAAGGGGTCGAGTGATAGAGTTGGATACGTACCGTAGGTCGGCCTCCTTGGACCCAATGAATACCCACTTTTCACCCCCACGCTTTCCGAATCTTGAACCTACAGGTTCGGTCTCGATGACATGTTGTATTGCGTAGCCAACGAGGCCAGTGCCGCCGGTGACGAGAATGACGGAATGTTGATGCTCAGCCGGCATGAGAGAGCTAATGGAGAGGACAGGATGTGGTTCAAGTTGAAGGGATCGAACGTGGTAGTTGACAGTTGACAACACACCCCAAAGACTTTTCAGGTACGGTAACGACCATCGGCTACGGCTGTCTTTTAACCACTTGTGTTCGGTTCTCATTCCCTCGTGGCTCTCATTACTCCTCTTTGCGGAATTTGACATTCCTCGCATGTCTTGGGACTCTGATGTCCATATTTAACGTCATGTAATACAGGTCGTTGGGAGTACCACCTTCGATCCCTTCCAGCTGGGTACCATTTTTTCACGCCGAAATCTGCCTACCATCATGCACTTTCATTCACATCGAGCGTATCTGACAACCCTCTGACAGCAGCGGCCACGTTGGGCGTACATTTCATGATCAGTTGACATTCGAACGAACATCTCTGCTCCGTGGCAAGCGGCACGGCGGATATTGGCGTGGAGCTCGCCTCCCTCGCAGAGACAATCTAAACTAAGAAGATAGATATCCTTGCCATGGTACCAGCTTCCATAAGTACTTCAGCAGACGGATGTGACCTAAACTCGAGCTGGAATAGAGTAACATCAGAATTCATATTGTTGTCTTGTCTCGGTATACCACGTCTGATTTCCCATTATCTCTGATGTCGTCTCCCCCGGTCCATTCAAGAGAATGAATAAATGACAGACCAGTCCTATTCCCTTCCATAGTGACTACGACAGATAAGGAAGTATCGGTAACGAACATCTTGCCACGGCGACTGTGCGCGAATCACGGACTCAGAGTGGGTGTCAGCATATCAACCATTAAGCGATGAAGGTTCACTGAATTGAAGGTCACATGCAACTGAAGTTGCTACTGCGCAGTACGAAGGTATTCCGAGCTGAGTACTTCGAGTCAAGTGAAACACTGTGACATGATTGCCCGCGTCGCCTGGCCCCGTGTTTGGGTTTGGCGACTTCTGGGTCACTCCACTCATCTTTGTGGGAATGGACGTGGATGAGACCCCCGTTGGCTCGACCTCGGACTTTTGGGTCTTTGGCAGCAGGTATGAGCCTCACTTGTTACGTTCTGATCCGCAACCCGTACCATGGTGATGTCTGAGCCTCTTGACTGTCAGATTTAGATAGCCCAAACTGTTAGAAATAAGCGCATCAGGGATGCCGAGAAGAAAATCAATACAGGATAGGGCGAATTCAAGCTTGAAGCCTTTGTAAGAAACAAGCCGTATGGTCAAGTGATTGCCGCAGACTGACATACGAACATTGATCACGTCAGATGAGAAGGGTCACAGTCGGCGGGAAGAAGTAAGGAGGGGTCCGTCACAGTGGCGAAGTTTCGATTGATATGGAATGGTGCAAGGCGAACCGACCGACCGACCCGGTGTTTTTTTTCCCTTGGATCTGTCAAGATAAGTAGTGTCTCCGCGCAAAGGACTAGTTACCCGGCATTACCGATGTGAAGCGCAACAAGGCACTGTGATAACCTTGGTGTCGTAGGAGCTCCGAGTCGGCTAATGGGGCCTATCCCGGGCCGATCAGCGGGAGTAGGAAGACTCGGAAGGGAGGGACAGATGGGTGGCGTGGCAAGACCTAATGTTCATGGAGTTTCCCTTCTCTTGCGGAGCCTGCCAGTGGGGGATCATATACTAGTACCCATACAGTAACATGGCGAGGCTCAGTCGCAACTGCAAATTAATCTCATACCCATGATGTGTGATTGGACTGGTCCGGAAAGGGAGTTGACCACTTACCCACTGGCGTCCTAGGTAACCCTCATGCAAGCCTCACGGTGATTAGTTGGACGGGGCCAGGAGCGCCAGACGCGATAGCAGATCACGATTGACATGAGTAGTCAGTAACACGGTCGGATGGTCCGAATCGTTCCATACTACTGTATTACGCAAACTTCATGCTCGGGGGACAACCAAAGAATGGATAAAACGAAGTGTCATCGTGACATGAGATACTGTGTAAACGATATATGAATACAAAGATAACAGTAGTCGAGCATAGCAGTCAAACTCGATTTTGTCGTACATTCATCTGGCTTCTAATTGTAAATCAACGTCTCCAAACGCAATTATGCTTTAAGCACTGGGGTGTGTGTGCTCCTGCCCAACCGCTCGTGTGCGGCGTCAGCGAGCTCGTATGCGGGGCGATAACGCGGCGTGGGCGCGGCATGGGTGGCATCTCCGTGCGACGCGCCGTTGTCTCCCACGGGCGCCACTGCCAAGCCCTCAGCATGCCCATTCTGTGGTACTCCTGATTCAGCCTCCGAAATTGCCTCCTGGATGGGACATCCGTGACACGCCGTGTCAGGATCACTAGCGATCACCTGGAGGCTCGTGAGGTCTGGAAGTTCGCCTTGCTCTTGTTGCGCTGACGAGGGATTGGCGGGGAAAATGACCTTCTGTGCGTGGTTGGCACAGCATGAGGGCTTCGAGTTGGGTGAAGGGATAGCGGAACCATCAGAAACAGAATGTGTGGACATTTTTGCTGCTGTGATGGGGTCGTTGGAGGGGTTTGAAAATGAGTCTGGGAGAATTCCGAGGTGGGTCGAGTCAAGGTATATATTTATTCCGAGTGGTACTCACGTGACTGTGCCTGGACGTCAGTTTCCTCATGGACAAGCAGTGCAGGATTTCGGAACGTATTGTAGGTGGAGCCAAGGGAGGTGTACCTGGCGCGCATAATGATGAATGATCGGGGAGAAAGATAGGGGAGAAGAATGGACAGACCCCTCGTCGTACAGTGAGCAATACGGTACTTTGAGTCGGCGAAGGAATGTCCAGACATCCGCATAGCTCCAGTTGATGATTGGGTGCACGCGCACAAAAGGCGGCCAGTCGGGATCAGTTTGCACACGAAAGTCCAGCATCGCTGTACATTCGCAAGTAAAAATGACTGGCAGACAGGGGGAGTGAAGCGCGCGCACCTCCATGTGGGTCCGTTCGCCGCGTGCCAATAAGAATGGCCTCCACGGTGGGGAAGCGCGACCGATATAATTGTAAAGCTTCCCGCATATTGTGAGGGCCATTGGTTAATGCATCACCGTTAGGTATCGACGTCTCGGAAGTAACGGTCAAGCTAGGAACAGCACAGGTGAAAACCGACAGATTGTAGGTGCGCGCAGCATGGGATATAAAAGCTTCAAGAGCAGGGAAAGGTGATGGTACAGGTATATAAAGTGCTGGAATTGAAGGGGTGATGGTTCGCTTGGCGAGGGCAGTGACATATAGATGGAGAAGAACAGTGCCTGTGAGCGGCAGGTAACTATCGAGCGCTTATGTTAATGGGGTTTCCACGTACAATCCTTTCCGCCGTTGAAGCTCAGAGACAGATTATCAGTGCTAGTAGACTAGGGGTCAGCGAAGGCGCAGGAAAATGACGGGATTGAGGATTGTCGGAGAAGTGGGCAGCGCACCCATACTCGTCGAGAGCGTGATCAATCACCTCAAGTGCCTCCTTGACAAGGGCGGCGATAGGCTCGCTGGACGCTGCAAGTGAGTATGTCTCACTGACGAGGGTTGATGGATCAAAAACGACCATAGTTGCTACCCTTTGGATGAAATGAACGACGACGGCAAGGACCCCATGGGCCACGTGACAAAGGTGACAGGGTTATCCAACAACTCGTACTCTATCTCTATCTCTAGAACATCATCTACTCCATATGTTTTTCCTTGCCTTCCTCAAGCTCTTCCATCGAGACTTGTTCGTACTTCCGCGACGGTGACGGGGGAAGCGATTCAACATGCTTAATCCAGGTATAGTATATCGACCCGCCAAGGATGACTATGATGGCCCAAATACGGCCTCTACATTCATAATGTCAGTGCTGCCCAGACATTGTGTAGGACTGCCATTGCTCACGATGTGAAGACGTCGCCGAAAAGAACGACACCAAGAATAGATGCCGCAACGCCGCGAATAGCAGAAGAAATCATATGCGTAATCGGCGATGTGATCTTGATGGATAGTACACCAGCAATGGAGAGCAGAAACCCGACGCTTCCCTAAGCACAAATTTTCACATCGAGAGATCTTTGAGACAGAGCGTTTAAAAGAGCGAGCGAGATGATACGTACAGTGACCACAGAGCCGATGAGAAACGTCGAGAGCCCCTCCGCTTTGCCAGAAAAGATGTCAAGGACTGCCGGACCCTCGCCCAAAATGATGACGAATGGTAGGAGTAACAGAGCGCTGAATAGGTTAGAATACCAGCTCATGGACAACGCACTGCCCCCCACAGCCTCGAATCCGCGCTTCATCGCAGAGGCATGGAGGGCTGTCATCAAAGAACTTGCAATGCCAAAACAAATGCCAAGGCCGGAAACGTGGACACCATCGAGGAAGACGCCGATGACGAAGCCTGAAGTGACGACCGAACACGATAAGATGATGCGATGACTAGGGCGGGTCCCGAGCATAATGTAGGATGTGAGGACGGTAAACGGGAGTAGGAGCCCACGCGCGACCTGATAAAAGGACGCGTCGACGAATCTTAAACTATAATTACCCGTGCTGTTCAGCAGAAAGGGTTTCAGAATTCGGATAATAACCGTAAGGAGAGGAGATTAACCTTAACGACAAGAGGTTAAGAATAAAAGTTGGAGCGAGAGCTTGCACAGTAGGGCGGTCTACTCGCATCATTGGTACGGTGATTATTTTGAGCGCATCGCCGACACAGAAAAGGATGACGGCGATGATCAGCTGAGAGAAGAGGAAGAAGAGCGGTGCGCTTGTGACGTTCAGCACCCATTTGTTGCTAAGGAATCAAGGCGTTAGCAAAAGGGGTGTCAGGAAGTAGCATAGATGGAGACATACACCATTACCATCTAGTAACGAAAGCAAAGTGAATTAGAGAAGGGCTAGAAGAAGAGAAACGTACCGCAAGTGCAGCGACGAGATAGAAAGAGACCGTCCCAGCCTACACTCAACTTAGCCACATTGCGTCGGAGGTGAGTATAAAATGCCACATACAACACGCATTCTGTATATCGGAGATGCTTCGGACGCGGACATTATGACGGAGGACAGCGGGACAAGATAGTATGAGAAAAAGGACGATGGGGTGAATGGGGAGAGGGGAGACGGACGTGGGTAGACGTTTTGACAGAGGTACGGTACTAAACAGCACCGCGTACTCAACTCAACTCAACTCATCCCGGGACCCCTCGTTGAAATGTGTTTTGATCGGAATCCCCTATACTCTGCGTCGTTCATATCATATCTATGCATTCTGCAAGGGGCTTCCCTAACGCGAGGCCTTGGTTCGGGGCGGGATGTTGATTCCCCTATTCTTGGTGTCATTCCTGAGTTGAAGTCACCTCCAGCAGTGCACTAAACTCTCCTAGTAGGGGAGGCATCACAGGGGTTCCATTGCAAAAAGAACACGAAAGTATTACTATAATATTTAGCGTCATGAGAAATATGATCATTGTTTGTTGGGTTCACCATTTCTCCCTTCAACCTCCACACCCACACACATGCCAGTGAGTGACACCAATTCAGACGCAGAGCTCGGGCCTCCACCTCCTACTCTTAAGCATGACTGTACGTGCCTCGGATAAAATATGATTCATATTGTTATACGCGTCCTCTAGTTCCTGAGGACACCATCCGTATCCTGCTCGCCACGGATAATCACATCGGGTATCTAGAACGCGATCCCATCCGTGGGCAAGATTCAATCAACACCTTTAAAGAAATATTGCAGCTTGCAGTAAAAAATGATGTGAGTTGTAACACAAGCCTCACGGACCCTCTCTCAAATTGCCTTAGGTAGACTTTCTCCTCCTCGCTGGTGACCTATTCCATGAAAATCGTCCATCTCGCGATTGCTTGTACCAAGTCATGAGTCTGCTGCGAGAATATACTTTGGGAGACAAACCAGTTCAGATCGAACTCATTAGTGATCCCGCCGAGGGTAAAGCGGCAGGTTTCTCGTACGCCGACTCGCTTCTTTTTCGACACGCTCTTTTCTTACCGCACGTAGCTTTCCAGCAATCAACTATGAGGACAACAACCTCAATGTCGCAATTCCTGTTTTCTCAATCCACGGAAACCATGATGACCCACAGGGTGCTGGACCGGTCAGCCCACCTTGATCCTCCGCATCCACATCTTCATTTGTTTTCACGATTGTTTTTAGGAAGGCGCCCTTTGCGCTCTTGACATGCTGTCGGTGGCAGGACTCATTAACTACATCGGAAAGGTTGAGCTTCCCCTCAGCGATGTGCCTGCCAATGGCATCGCTGTCCGACCTGTGCTGTTGCGCAAGGGTAATACACATCTGGGTCTGTACGGGATTGGCAACGTCAAGGATGCAAGAATGCATTTTGAGCTAAGGAGTAATCGCGTTCGAATGTTTATGCCGACGGATAAGGGCGACTGGTTTAACCTTCTACTCCTACACCAGAATCGGTGCGGGATGGCGACTGACTTCCCCTTGCTCAAACATCTCACACTGTGGTGCCCAGGGTCAAACATGGACCACAAGAATCCGTTCCAGAAGGCCTCTTCGATGACAGCATCAATCTCGTCGTGTGGGGCCACGAACATGATTGCCGTATCAGGCCTGAGCCGGTCGCAGGCAAACGTTACTTTATCACGCAGCCTGGTTCATCTGTCGCGACTTCTCTCGCCGAAGGCGAGGCGTTGGATAAGTACGGTCGAATTTCCATCTGTCCAGTTTTCTCTTTTTATGATGCTAATAGTCCCGTTCAGGCATGTCGCACTTTTGAAGATTCAGGGAACAGAATTTGAATTGACCCCAATTCCCTTGCGCACTGTGCGGCCGTTCGTAATGGATGAGATACTTCTTACGGAAGTCGCAGAGGAGGAAGGTTTCGACCTTACAGATCAGATGGAAGTTGCAAAGTATCTCAAATTAAGGGTGAGCCATAAATGTATTTCGATACACACTCCACTCAATTCATTCAGGTTAACGAACTGATCAACAAAGCGAATGATATATGGGACCGACGTAACGCCCAGGCGGTGGAGGATGGCGATGTCGAGCTCCCTCATATGCTTCCGCTAGTCCGACTCAAGGTTGATAAAGCTCTTCTTCCTCTCCGATAATGCGTTCTCGAAGCTTGTTTATGATTAGGTCGACACCACTGGCGTACCGACCATGTCAAACCCCATCCGGTTTGGCCAGGAATTCGCAGGGAAGATTGCGAACCCGCGTGACGTACTCGTCTTCCATCGTGCAAAAAAGTCTGCGGCACGGCGTGTTGTTGCAGATGAACCCGAGCTGGCAGGGCTCGACGGCGACGAGGAGGGCGAAGGATTGGATAAGCTGGCCGCTGGACGAGTGCGAGTTCATTCACTTGTGCAAGAGTATTTGCGTGCACAGGAGATGCAGTTGCTCGGCGAAGTTGGCATGTCAGACGCGATACAAGTTTTCGTGGAAAAGGACGATATCCACGCTATCAGTAAGTATGTGTCAACCGTTCGACCTTCTCGGATGATTCGAAACTAATCGAATACAGGCATGTGGAGAACACGCTCAAGGCACTTATGAAGGGCGTGCAGGCGAACGGTGAAGTTCCAGAAGAGAATTTGGATGATGTGGTCAGTGAATTCTGCTTAGAGTTGTCCTCGGCCTACCTGAAGCATTATAAGCTCGAAAGGGTGCGTGAGGAGCGCGAAAGACGGTACGCAGAGGAACAACGGCCTAGCAAGACAGGAGGAGCGAAGGTCTGCGATAGTGTTCTATCGCCCATTTTTTCTATTTAGTGATATTTCTGTCTAACAAGGGGAAGGCCAAAGCTCGTCCCGGGGCAGATGACGATGACGCTGAATCAGTTGATTCCATGGCGATGGAAGTCGACGAGCCAGGCAGCGATTTTGGTTCCGATGCAGGTCATGCGCCATCAGGGAAGAAAGGCGCGACGAGCAGAGGGAAAAAGGCAGCACCACGGACGGTGGCCAAGAAGAAAGCGTCGGGCTCGGGGAGGAGAAAAGACACGGTGAGTGCGGTCCCACAATCTGCTTCCGAGGTTATGACTTACACGGGTGAAGGCTGACGGTGATGAGGATGACATTGAAGACGATGAAGACGAAGACGAAGTGCCAAAACCAACGAGACGGGCGAATCGTCCGGCTGCACCAAGGTTGGTTTCCCATATCTCCCATTCATGGCAACAACAGTTTAGTTGTCTTGTAGCAATCAGAAAGCGGTAAAGAAGACACTTGCCAACAAACCTACCCAGGCATCAACCAGGACGAAGCAGGCAACATTGAACTTTGCGCCCACTGGTAACACTGCTGGGCGGACATCAACCAGGGCCGCAGCTGGAAAGGCGCGAGGGAGATTGGCTGACACCGTGAGTTACAGCATACAGGTTATTCTTTGCGACCAGGAACTAAAAATATCCACGCCGTTGCTTCAGGTTGATGTAGATAGCGACTGATTTCTGCGCCCCCAACGGGGATATCACTTGGTCAATCAAATAAGGACACAGTACGATAGACAGTACATACGGTATTTTGAGTCGTGAATCCAAATTTGGTGCATCCCAGGTGACCGTGACTAAAGTCTGAACTTGAACGGCGATGAATCTGTTGGACATCCCTCCAGAACTACTGATACGAGTCCTCGATATTGCCACCTCTATCCATCCCATACCATCTCATGTACTCGTCCTCAACAAGTTTGTGTATAGGATTGCTTCCCCGATCCTGTATAAGCATCTCTACTTTCCCTCCGTATCTGCGATGGCGTGCTTCCCCACCGTAATATGGGGATCAGAGATTATTGGTAAACCAAGCACCATTACCGTTAAACTCGCTGGGGGAGAAGTTGGCAGGGGTGCCTTTCGTAGCTTGTGGCGACTCTTCTCGAAAACTCGATTCCAGAGAGATGTCACCAAGCTGGAACTTGAGGATCTGCGACTGTGCATGCACTCTACAAGTGACAATGATGCGGACGACCAAACTCTCCAGGCGTTAGAATACGTAAAGTGAGTCCCTCGCTCATCCGTGCGTCCAGGAGTGGTATGACAAGTATGCACTTGGCAGTCCTCAGAGGTTCATGTGGACGGGACCTGATCCTGCGCACCACTTTTCCATTGCGGTGCGTGCCGCAGGGGGTCCCATCAATCTCTCAAAAATCTAAAACTACGCAGATCGTTGCGTCGGCCGTTACCGTCCTCTTTGCGCGCTTTCGAATGTGGACGGGGCTGCGCGATCTGCACCTCGCGAACATTGCCTTTCCCCAATTGCCAGTGGGGGACGCGGCAGGGCTCTTCCCCACGCTCCCCGCCCTGCGCACGTTATATCTCGGCCAAGCGACGCTCGTCCCCGTCGTTCCCCTGGCGGGCCTTGTTTGCGACCCTCAAATGCATTCGCTCACGATCGTGCGGCTCGTGGATTGCTATGTAGAGAGTATATGGGGACCCCGTCTCCGCCGGGCTGACCTTGAACGTGCCGTGCTTCAGGCACAGTGCAGTGAGATATCGTTGGTTACCGGAGGCGAGCATCACGATATGGCGCTGGGTAGGATACGCGCCGTCGTCCGGTGCGAAGCGTTGACGGAGAGGATAATCGGAGGCGATCGTGCCGACGGAATAGGGGTTTTCGAATGAGTGTCATCTCGTCATTACACTATCGTAGAATGCAAGAAACAGCGTAGTAGATGATAGGAAAACAGGGACCTATTCTGTCCCCAAGTCCAAGTCTTGGAATTGCCGATCCTGATTCTTGTTGGGCGTATTATTCGAACTCCCTCGCACCCTAGCTCTTGTCCCAAAGCCCCGCGAGCCTTCCTTACCCTGCTCATCCGCTCCTTGAGCATCCTCCGGACCTTTGGGATTCCGGATAATCGCCGGAATGGGACCACCCTCTCCTCTGCCCCCGTTAGCCTCTGCAGTGCCAGCGAAAATACGCTCTCGCGCAGCGTTATATCTCGCAGAGCGCTCAGCGAACGTCCCAGTCCCAGAGGTGTTCGCGGAAGCCGGCGAATCATCACCCGCGCACTTTCCAGTCTGCGCCACAGCACGCTTCAGAATGCGAATGGGAGATTGGAACGCAGAGGGGGGCGGGACTACGCCCGAACCGGTTCCCGTCACGAACTGAGGCATGGGAGCTTTCTTGTTTCTACATCGACATTGGGGGAGGGGTTCAGCGCGGGACGGTGGAATGTTGAAAGGAAAGATACCGCACGCGTTGTCCCATATCATCTGATTGTCTTCCTCCCCTGAGGAAGTGGCTTGGTCCCAGTCATCGGGGATAGCGCTCGAAAGTGCAACAGCTTTACGACGTGCAGATACGGCCTTTTACACCATCATTGCGTGAGCACCAGTCAAGGTTTAATTTGGTTCTGCACTCACGTCGGGCTGGCGGTCCCATGGATCTGCGTCCGTAGAAGCTGCGTTCGACATGGAGGTCTGAGGCCAAGCACCACCATGTACTGTATTTGTGCATGACTTTACGAGGGCATCAATCACTCATAAAGAATACAGGCATCTACGAGTAACAGATAGGTGATGTAGATTTCCCACATGTAAAACTTAGACTAGCAGGAATGTCCAATTTGACATGTAGGTATCGCCCAAGTACCGTACTTTTCACCTCTTGTCGTACCCAAATTTTCCTGGTGCCCACACCCCTGATGAGTTCCAGAATCCTCAGTATGCGCAACAACCGGGATGGACAAGTGGGAGAGACGACGGTCGCTCATAATATCGCTGTAGTCGTTTGTGATGCTGGAGGCGGTTCCACGGCAGTCGCGTGTGCAATATCTCGTTCGGTTTCAGGGCTGCGCACAACTTTTTCCAACGTAAACCGTTTCCGCGCAGAGATGGGAGGACAGTTCCGAATCAAGACGGAGTCATCCACACGAAGTTCTGCGAACGAATAAGGTCAGAGGGGGTGTCCGCGCATGGTGCTCAGGAATAGAGCAGGAATAATTGGCACGCACGGTTTCTTTGATCGTGTACCAGGAATTTCTTGCTCCGAGAAATGCGCTGAAATTGCCATGGATGAGGAGCTGTTGAGAGAGGGAATGTCTTATGGTTCGTCACGAACCTTGCCAGTTGTTTTATCGATGACCCAACGAGATACAGTGACAGTAGCTGTCTTGTTCATGAATCCAGCCTTTGTGACCACGCCAAAAAATGACATGGGAGGCATGTTGAGTTGTCCTGATGAGCGTAGCGTAGCGATGGCCGGCACACTGCCGGCACGAAGGGCCGATTATCCAATCAAGATGGTGTCATGCTGTATGGACTTCTTCCTACCTCTACAGTTTTGGTTGAAAAGCTAAAAACACGACGGCGTTGGGTCCCTCAATGGCCCGGGGGGTGGCCGAGGGTCGGAATGTGTGGGCAGACGGTACCTCGTTGACCCGAAGCCGCGTGAAGGTGAGATGGCTTCACTTTCACGCACTCGAGCGATCAGCGCACCTAACGTCATTCACAGCCCTGTGGCATGTGCTGACAACGAAATCCCATCGGTCCGTTCCTGATACCGACGTGCTTCCGACCCATTTGCATTCACCCGATCATTCCTTTTTACTTTGCATTTCTCTCTACCTAGCTGTTACAGACCCAAGCGGTACTGTTTTCCGGTGGGGATCAATACTATTTTCATGTGTATTGGTGTTTGGTGTTATGCTACATGTGTTCTCTTGGAATTCACCAACAGCACTTTGAAATATCCACCCACATGGCCTGCGCGGTCCCTGGTCAGAAATTTGAGCTGTCTGTCGCGTGTCGTGAATAGAGTTTAATTGATCCATACGTAAGGGCAGTTAGGAGTAAAAACTGCACTGCGTGCATGCGTCGAGGCCAAAATCTATGAGCCATCGTATCGTATACATCCGTGTCTGATAATGTGCCACAGTGCCAAGTACAGTATCATTGGGACTGGGACTGAAGTGCTCGTGTCTGCAAGGGGCGTGTGCTATCATCGGCTCTGAGGATCTTTTACGGCATGTCACGGACCTCTAAAAAAATGCTGGCCACACTACGCCTCGCGTCGCGTTCACCGACGCTTTTCCAACTCAAGCGTTAAATTCAAGTTCACGATCTTAATTCGCCGATGGATCGCGCGTCGTACAGATGGATTGACAGGGTGAGATGCGTCACGTCAAAATTACTGTGAAGGGGCAGTCGTGGCTCAAGCACCAGTGACTGACGTGTGCCAAACTTGAAAGGCTCGTGCACGTACATTCCGGCAAGGCACGCGTCACAGTTGGCTATTTGCATTGTGGGTGCGTTCTCGAGGACCCTTTGACTGGGTGAGTGACCTAACGAGGAGATACTCAGCTGGGGCACACCAGCTTATAGATCGCCAAGTGAGATACGCACTGCACTTCACTTCTGCGATGATTGGCCTGCCCATGGATGAATGACGTAATCAATAAAAAAAAGCGAGGCCGATCGTCGGTCCCGAGGTACACGAAGGGATGGGTCCCGTAGTTAGGCTCCGATGAGAGGTTACGGAACCTGACTTCGGTTCTTTCCGAACCAACCGGTGAAAGCAGCCTCCGGGTGTCACATGGTCCGCATAGTTTGAGAAGAGAGAAGGTAGGTAAAAGCTCCCTAGATTTCACCAGCTTCAACGTATAAGCACAGCTACAACTTGAACTTTTGCGTGGCGCAGGGGTTGAGCAGACTTGTTACGTTCGGACCTACGGTACGGTCAATTGGCGGGTTTGTATGGGTCCGTGGGCCGGGCTCCGAGGTGTCGGACGCGGACGCGGATACATCTGTTCGCCGATATAGTGTGAACCTCAGTTTCTTGGTCACAACGACAAGGCTAGAACATATGTGTCGATAGACTCCTCGTAGAAGTTGGCGCATTTCTCCAAACGGACCTGAAGGTGCGGAATCCGATCCGGCACCGAAGGTTGGTTTATTTTTTATCACCTTCGAGTCGAACCACATCTATCTTCGACTCGCTGCTTTAGCTTCGTGCATGATCGCACGACCCAGTTTAACGAAACAACTTGCCTACGTTATCGCTTTGCATCGGGAATCTCTAGCGTGTGATATATTATACATGAGGGGATAGGGCTCGATAGGGGTTCGCTTCGCATGAGGAAACGATCACTACGATGGCCAAATACACTTAAACAAAGTCGTCCAGATTCGATGTCACGGCGTGAGCTCAGCTTGGTTCATCGGGTGCAGTATGATGTGTGTTATGTGTTACATATCAGTAGCTAGGGGTCGATCCCAGCAGACATCCCCATAGGAGTCGTCCGAAAGTAGCTGCAGTTGTATGATTGTCAGGGAGAGTCAGAATGTATCCATACGAGGCTGTGACCGCATATCTGGATGATATGAACACACAGTGATCGGTCTTATTCTTTCCAGCGTTGCGAAGACTCAAGAAAGCAGGGCCTTTGATGTTGGGTGTTGACAAGGGCTGCGGATGCAGGGACCCTGATGACCGTGCACAGCCTTGATGAGTGCGATGTCCGGACTTGAACTAAACTCAGATCTATTGACAGGGAAGTAAGCCGGATGCCCGGTACGACACGATTATCCAGATGCACAAGGCCGGCGAGTCCCCCCCGACCGGGCCGGTCTGGTGGGAGATCAACATCCCCAACGGCACCTACCAGGTCCGCGTCGTGGCCGGCGACCCCTCC